>Ga0126343_10000103_pt1 | contig 23891 bp, 35 predicted proteins | sample Cyp2metagenome_FD_92531 | JGI IMG/M metagenome (GOLD analysis project Ga0126343, IMG submission 92531) | Coral microbial communities from Lord Howe Island, Old Settlement Bay, Australia - Cyphastrea 2 metagenome | ecosystem: Host-associated > Invertebrates > Cnidaria > Coral ...
ATTTGAATACAGAATGAAATAAATATTGTAGATGAACAAAGCATATTTAGGAACCCCATCTATCAAGAAGCAGAGCGGTTCCCTGATGTGCAGCCGAGGACTTCTTCGATACCTGGAAGACTTGAACTCAGGTAAAGCACACTTAAAGCTTAGCATCCTGCGAGCATTCTATCAATTTGAAACACAGCAAAGATGACACAGCAAAATGACCACTATCAAGTTTTACCTTGACAACTAAAACCGTTGCCCGCGTATCCCATTTTGCAGGAGCAGGTAAAGCCTCCATTCTTGCTGAGACAAACTGAGTTCTCGCTACACTGCACGCATTCATCAGAACCTGTGAGCAAAACAGAACCTGTGAGCAAAACCATACCTGATTTACACAAAAAACACTGTGCGTTTATGGGGACATGTACAGTGACTAAACAAATCATGCCTTCTTTGTTTGTGTTTAGTTCAATTCAGCTACCCTCCTAGAATTATTTAACGTAATATAAAACTTCTAGTCACGGTTATAGGATGCGAAAGTTGCATTGGGACCTGCACATAGCCAACATAAGGCAATGCTAATATCACTTACATAGACATTGAGAATGGAAACGATAAAACCGAACCCAATTATCGTTTTATTGTAAATTAAAGCAAAGCTAGTGGATTGGTTTTACTCTTACAAATGGATCACTTGAATTGTAAAGGTACATAATGTCCGCAGCTATCTAAGCAAGTGGTCAACACTCGTAAATTAGTAGTGCGCTGGCAGCCAAAAGGAATAGACGTAGTGACTGCGGTGTAAAGATGACAACGCCGAACAACACGAATAACGGTAACAACAACGACGACGACTACACCATCAGGGAACTAACAATGGCGGCACCAAAAACTACAACACTAAACGGCATCAACGACAGTACTTACCTTTCACGCCATCGTTGGTGATCTTCTGAGCAAGAGCAGCTCCGTCCTCGTCACCGTCAATTTGAATCACAACTCCTTTACTTGGAGCGAGTCTTGTAAGCTCATCCAAGTCAGCGAGTGAGCCAAATGCTATTGGCAGAACAAGGATATTCTCGTCTTGCAAACTTTTTGCAGTGGCCGACAGAACTTGAGGATAATTCACTGATTTTTGATCAATCAAAACTACCAAGATTTTCTTCGCGTCAGGCCGCGGGGTAGCATCTTCGAAAAGTTTCATGGCTTGATCAAGAGCTTTCTTCAAGTCTGGTGAGCCTTCAGGTCTTTGCACAGCGTTAACCGCGTTCTTGAAGTCTTGTGCGGTTTTAAAACCATCAGTGAAGTCAATTATAGTGTTGGCTTCTCTTCCACTTGTGATTAAAGAGTAACGCGCATCTTCGGTTCCGTATTCGTCAATGATGCCTTTAGTAGCATCCTTCATTGTGTTCAATGTTGGATTAGATAACGCACCCATGATAACAGCAAGATCGATCTTTGGAGTAACTGCTATTTCTACAGAAAATAGAGTGGAATCAGTGATTGAAGACGTAATTGTGTACTTTCGAAGGTAATCAAAAAACCGATTCACCACCTTCTAGCTCCTAACTAAACGAGGTAAAGGAATACCAGCCTAAAGAATTCGTGAAGTACCTTGGCATGTTCGCCCGTCTCCGGTGAACCCTTGTTTACACAAGCAACTGAACGAGCCGTCACTATTCGTGCATTCAGCGTTTTCATCACACGGAGCGGACTCTGCAGAGCACTCGTCGATATCTGAAATATATATAAACAGATATTCACAATACTCGATGTCTCTTTGTCTTTCATGCAGTAGAGGGTCATCCAGACCTCAAATTCACCCATACACCTCACTCTGGGCGAAATCTCCTTATTCAGAAAAATATAGTTCACTTCAGTGGAGCCCTCTCTAACCTCTCCGTTATGGTGTTCTTGTAGCAACGTGACAAAGTGGACCTCGCAGTTTTACACTTCCTATTGCTATTCCGCACAAACTTATGTAACGTTAGCTACAAAAATACCTTGACAGGTTTTTCCATCTCCTATAAATCCTTTTCTACACGTACAGCTGTGGGAGCCCTTAGAATTGGAACAGTCAGCATTTTCGTCACATGGACTGGGATCCGCAGAACACTCGTCAATATCTAGAGCAATTAAAATATATAAAATAAATTAACACACTGGTCACATTGGTATCTTTGTACCCGCGTAGTGAAAAGTTGCCGCTGAATTGAAGCTGGCCAGGTAATGACCATTAAGTTTGGCAAAGTAATTCCGCCTTATAATTACGTATGTAGAATGTTTAGTGAGTCACGATGTATCGTGGGCGCAGCATGTCGGTCTACTGATGACAGCGAGAAAACATGGTGTTCCGGTGTAAAATCCAGGCTCTAGTTGTTCAAAAAGTGGATAGTGCTATCCACTGGATACGTCACTATTAAGTAGTTGGTACCGATATCTACATTTTGAACAACTAGGTCCAAAATGTACACACATGTCCAGAAATGCAGGTTAATGACATTCAATGCTCTTTATGAATAACCATCACAAAGTGTCATTTTCATATCACGTCATATTTGACAGAATTATGTGTGTTTTGGTGACTTTCTACAAAAGAGGACACTTCGTCAGTGATGCTTATCATAAAGAGCATGCATCTCATCAACCTGCATTTCTGGACATATCTGAAAATGTATGGTACGTTGACTGGAGAGCTGTGAAAAGATTTTGCAGTTAAGGATGAAATTCGATCGAGTCCGCACTAACGGCCACCTCCCCGCAACGGCCACATATTCCCGTGCCAGGCTAGAGATTGGTTCTACCTCTGATCTCCTCAATGGCTAGGAAACTCTGTCCCCAGAGTGGTCGTTGTAGAGAGGTTCACGTATACTTGCATCATAAGAAAAGTCATATTTTATTCATAAGAGCCTTGTACATCGTCCAGGTTGACTGCGCTCAGTGAAGAAGCGGTGCATATATAGTTGTCACATATAGACATACTGCGCATTTTCACATAAATAATGATTGTATCTTGATCATCGCAGAACAATGGAAGAAGCCCTCAGTGATACATGAAGTGATAGTAAGGAAATGGTATCGTCGCATATTATGTGAAATTTTAACGGCGAAATGGATAGTTTTTTTTAACATAGCACACCTTCACAAATTGCACCATTTCCGGTGTATCCTGTTTTGCAAGTGCAGCTGTAAGACCCTTCACTATTGCTGCAGTCAGAATTTTCGTCACAAGGACTGGGTTCTAACGAACACTCGTCGAAATCTGTAAAATCATTCACTACATGAATGTTCAAGTTCAAGAGGGATGTTTTCTAGTCTTAAACTGATGGTGTTCAAGAATGGTTTCACATGTAAGTACCTTTACAGGATATTCCATCTCCATCGAACCCTTGTTTACAAGTACAGCTATAAGAACCGTCAGTGTTGGTGCAATCAGCGTTCTCGTCACATGGACTGGACTCCGCAGAGCACTCATCGATGTCTGAGCAAAATCGAGAAAGGATTGTTTGCGACCAATATGAGATATTGGTAGGTTTAGCACCATTTTGACCAGTTTTGTTCAAAGTGTTGAGAGCAACAAGAACAACAACAGCAGCAACAACAGCATCAAAACCAGGAACAAAACAAGCAACAGCATCAGTAAGAACAACAACAACAACAGGAACAGAAATCCATTTAGCGCACAGTACAGGGGAAAGTTATGCCAACTCTTTTTGAGATCCCACGAGTCGGAGAATGAATGTTTTTTGAAATTAACACTGAAACATTGACGAGGTAGTAAAAACCTGTGATTCCTACAAACGGTCCTTCGTGCGTCTTTCTTGTACCAAGTTCTTGCGAAAACACCGTGGGAACATTCCCACTTCAAAAAATTACTTTGACGTTAGCAAGGATAGAAATAGCTTTGTGAGCTGCTTTGCGAAAATGACGGAGGCTCACTAGGGTCCGTTAACTACCTTTGCAATTTGGTCCATCTCCAGTGAACCCTACTCTGCACCTACAGCTGTAGGAACCCTCCGTATTAGAACAGTCGGCGTTATCGTCACACGGGCTGGAATCTGCAGAGCACTCGTCAACATCTGGCAAGAAATAAATCAACCAAGTGTTGTTCTGTGTTTTCAAAACAATGTGCCTTCCGACTCAGTGAGAAGAGTGAGCGTACCCTATTGATGCTCCAATGAAAGGGAAAAGAGTATGATGGCATTGAGTCGCATTCTGCATGATAGCGTCGAGAAAAGCGTATAAAGTACAATGGAAGAGGTTCATTGCTACTGCAGATTTCGAGTGGCACGAAAGAAAATATTTATGTTTGATGTGAAACCAATAAAATGGGTTGAGTTGATTGAGCACATTGTCGGCATGGTGGATAGACGTTTGAATCATTAAGAACTGTTGACGAATATTTTAGTGAAAGGAGACGATGTCGATAGAAATGGAAATGGCGTTGAGTTTCATGTAAAACCCAATCTAGTGTGGATGAACTGTGCTTGATGAGGATGCAGTGGATCGTTTTTCTCATTGGCACACCTTTACAAATTGAACCATTTCCAGTGAATCCTTGTCTACATGTACAGATGTAAGAACCGTCCGTATTGGTACAATCAGCATTTTCGTCACAAGCACTGGGTTCTAATGAGCACTCATCGAAATCTGGCATGATGAAATGGATGCAACAATTTACACATCAATTAAATCAAAGCTTTTATAAGAGGGATGCAGCATATCATTTTATCGCTCTACGTTTCAAACTGAGGGTGTTCAAGACCATTGTGGCATGTAATTACCTTTACAAGACGTTCCATCTCCATCGTATCCTTGTTTACAAGTACAGCTGTAAGAGCCGTCAGTGTTGGTGCAATCAGCGTTCTCGTCACATGGACTGGAATCTGCAGTACACTCTTCGATATCTGATGGGATAGGCAAAATCGAGTACGGATTGTTTGCGACCAATATGAAATAGTCTAACGATTGCCATCAAGTCCGCAAGCTTAGCACCATTTTGACCAATTTGAGCAAAGTGTTAAGAGCAAGCATCAAAACAACAACAGCAACAACAAGAGCGACAACAACAACCACAACCATGTCTAACGATCCGAATTTCACGCGTAGTACAGGGGAAGACTTATAGCAACTGTTTTTGTGGTCGCACAACTCATAGCCTTCCCAGATCTTTGTGGCTGGTGAAATAAGGCTTTGGACATGCAAACGGTCCTTCTTGTGTCTACGGTCAACGACACCTTACGAGAAAACAATAGGAACACTCTCACTTCCAAAATTACATGTACGTTGGAGCAAAGAGAAACCGCTTTTCGAATCGTAAAGTAATAACTACCTCGGCAAGTTGTTCCGTCTCCACTGAACCCTAGTTTGCACCTACAGCTGTAGGATCCTTCGGTATTAGAACAGTCGGCGTTTTCATCACATGGGTTGGAATGTACAGAACACTCGTCAACATCTGGCAAAAATAAATCAAAAGCGTTGTTCTGTGTTTTCAAAACAATGTGCCTTTCGGTTCCGTGAGTACAAGGAACGTACGTCATCGATGCACCGATGAAAAAGAAAAGAAAATGATAGCATTGGGTCGCACTCTGCATCATAGCGTCAAGAAAGTGTATAAAGTACAATCGAATGAGTTCAGTGACCCTTCAGATCTCGAATGGTACGAATGAAGATGGGACTTTTTGACGTGAAACCAGTAAAATGGATTGAGTTGATTGAGTACACTGTCGGGGTGGTTGATAGACGATGAATTCACTAAGAACGGTCGACGAATATTGTGATCGAATGAGACGATATCGATGGAAATGAAACTGTCGTTGAGTTGCGTGCAACACGTAATATAATCGTGAACTGTGCTTGATGAGGATGCAGTGGATATTTTTTCACATTCGCACACCTTCACAAATTGAACCATTTCCAGTAAATCCCTGTTTACATGTACAGATGTAAGAACCGTCAGTATTGGTGCAGTCAGCATTTTCGTCACATGGACTGGGTTCTAATAAACACTCATCGAAATCTGGTAAAAAATCGGAATTTCATTACAAGGAATGAGCTCAAGAAGAGAGATCTCCAGTTTCAAACTGATAGTGATCTAGAAGATTTTCGCAAGTAAGTACCTTTACAAGATATTCCATCTCCATCGAATCCTTGTTTACAAGTACAGCTATAAGAACCGTCAGTGTTGGTGCAATCGGCGTTCTCGTCACATGGACTGGAATCCGCAGAACACTCATCGATATCTGACGTGATTTGCAAAATCGAGTTTAGATCGTTTTCCACTAAACTGCAATATTCTAACATTTGGAACCCATTAAGCACCTTCGTTAATTACTATTGTGCCAAATTTTGAGCAACTTTTTAAGAGCAACTATCAACAACAATAAAAGCAGTAGCCTTCCCAGATCTTCTCGGCCGGTGAAATGGAGCTTTAAACACAGACAACGACTAACTTGACGCGCGGATCAAAACGAGCGATTCATACAAATGGTCCTTCTTGTATCCTCTTTGAACGAACACCTTACTAAAAATACAATAGGAACACTCCAACTCCCAAACGTACATGTACGTTAGAGGAAACAGAAACTGCTTTGCGAATTGTGAAGTGTTAACTACCTTGGCAAGTTGTTCCGTCTCCACTGAATCCTAATTTGCACCTACAGCTGTAGGATCCTTCGGTATTAGAGCAGTCGGCGTTTTCATCACACGGGTTGGAATCTGCAGAACACTCGTCAACATCTACCAAGAAATAAATAAACCAAAGGTTGTTCTGGTTTCCTAAAATCAGTGCCCGTACCCTACCGATGCTCCGAAGAAAGAGAAAAGAAAATGATCGCAGTGGGTCGGTTTGTAACGTTCTGTGTCTTCGCAACGACAAAGCGTATAAAGACATTCGAAGGAGGTCATAGGCACTTCAGAACTCATGTGGCAGGAAAGAAGGTCGACTGAGCACATTGTCGGCGTGGTGGATAGACGTTTGATGCATTACGAACGATGTACGAATATTGTAGATAAAAGAGATGATACTGAGAAACGTAAATGATGTGTAGTTTCACGCAGAACGCGACATATTCTTGGTACGCTGTGCGTGATGAAGAAGCAGTGGATGGTTTTCATATTGGCACACCTTCACAAATTGAGCCATTTCCAGTGAATCCTTGTTTACATGTACAGCTATAAGAACCGTCCGTGTTGGTGCAGTCAGCATTTTCGTCACAAGGACTGGGTTCTAATGAACACTCATCGAAATCTGGTATGGTGAAAAGGACGCAGCAATTTACACACAAAATCAGAATTTTCATCACAAGGATGGAGCTCAAGAAGAGAGATCTCCAGTTTCAAACTGATAGTGTTCTGGAAGATTTTCGCAAGTAAGTACCTTTACAAGATATTCCATCTCCATCGAATCCTTGTTTACAAGTACAGCTATAAGAACCGTCAGTGTTGGTGCAATCAGCGTTCTCGTCGCATGGACTGGAATCCGCAGAACACTCATCGATATCTGATGTGATTTGCAAAATCGAGTTAAGATTGTTTTCCACCGAACTGCAATATTCTAACATTTGGAACCCATTAAATACCCTTGTTTATTACTATTGTGCCAAATTTTGAGCAACTTTTTAAGAGCAACCATCAACAACAATAACAGCAATAACAAGAACGATAACAGCCACAACCATATCTGAAGATACATTTTACACGCAGTATGGGGGAAGAATTAGGGCCACTGCTTTTGTGATCGCGAGAATGGTTGCCTTCCCGGATCTTCTCAGCCGGTGAAATGAAGCTTTAAACACAGACAACGACTAAATGGACGGACGGATAGAAACATGCGATTCATACGAATGGTCGTTCTTGTGCCCTCATTGAGCGAACACCTTACGAAAATATAACAGAAACTCTTCAACTCCGAAAATTACATTGTACGTTAGAGCAAAGAGAAACTGCTTTGCGAGTTGTGAAGTGTTAACTACCTTGGCAAGTTGTTCCTTCTCCACTGAACCCTAATTTGCACCTACAGCTGTAGGATCCTTCGGTATTAGAACAGTCGGCGTTTTCATCACATGGGCTGGAATCTGCAGAACACTCGTCAACATCTAACAAGAAATAAATGAACCAAAGGTTGTTCTGGTTTCCCAAAAACAGTGGACGTACCCTACCGATGCTCCGAAGAAAGAGAAACGAAAATGATAGCAGTGGGTCGGTTTGTAACGTTCTGCGTCTTAGCATCGACAAAGCGTATAAAGACATTCGAAGGAGTTCACAGGCACTTCAGAACTAATGTCGCAGGAAAGGAAGTTGACTGAGCACATTGTCGGCGTGGTAGATAGACGTTTGATGCATTACGAACGATGTACGAATATTGTAGATAAAAGAAACGATAGAAATGAAATTGACGATTAGTTTCACGTAGAACGCGACATATTCTTGGTACGCTGTGCGTGATGAAGAAGCAGTGGATAGTTTTCATATTGGCACACCTTCACAAATCGAACCATTTCCAGTGAATCCTTGTTTACATGTACAGATGTAAGAACCATCAGTGTTCGTGCAATCAGCATTTTCGTCACAAGGACTGGGCTCTAATGAGCACTCATCGAAATCTGGCATGATGAAAATAAGCAACAATTTATACGCACAATCAAAGTTTTCACCACAAAGATTGAGTTCAAGAAGGGAGATTTCTAGTTTCAAACTGATAGTGTTTAATACCATTTTCGCATGCATGTACCTTTACAAGACACTCCATCTCCATCGAATCCTTGTTTACAAGTACAGCTATAAGAACCGTCAGTGTTAGTGCAATCAGCGTTCTCGTCGCATGGACTGGAAACCGCAGAACATTCATCGATATCTGATATGATAAGCAAAATCGAGTAGGGATTGTTTTCGACCAAACTGCGATATTTTAACGTTTGCAAGCCGCTGAGTACGTTTGTTTAGTACCATTGTGCCCAATTTTGAGCAAATTGTTAAGAGCAACCATCAACGACGATAAAAAAAAGCAATGGTAATAACAAGAACGACAACAACCACAACCATGTTCGAAAAAAAAAATGTCCGAAGATCCATTTTACGCGTAATACAGGGGAAGACTTGTGGAAACTGCTTTTGTGATCACGCGATTCGTAGCCTTCACAGATCTTCATGGCCAATGAGCTTAAGTGTTGGACATAGGAATCAACTAAATTGACGAGCTAATAAAAAGCTGCGATCCCTACTAATGGTCCTTCTTGCGTCAGCTTCCTGGGAATTCCTTATCAAAATACAGAAAAAGCACTCCCACTACAAATTTACAATTATATATCCGTGTAATGTTAACCACCTTCGCAAGTTGCTCCATCTCCACTGAACCCTATTTTGCACCTACAGCTGTAGGATCCTTCGGTATTAGAGCAGTCGGCGTTTTCATCACACAGGTTGGGATCTGCAGAGCACTCGTCAACATCTGGCAAGAAATAAATCAACCAGGTGTTGTTCTGGTTTCCCAAAAATGTGCCTTTCGGTTCAGTGAGAGCAGTGAACGTACGTTATCGATGATCCATTGAAAGAGGAAAGAAAACGAAGGCATTGCGTCGTTTGTAACCTCATGCGTCTTACTGAGCACATTGTTGGCATGGTGGAAGAAGTTTGATTTATTACGAACGATCGATGAATATTTTAGACATTTGAGACGATGGACGCGACATATTCTAGATATTCTGGATAAGCTGTGTGTGATGAAGTAGCAGTGGATAGTTATTCACATTGGCACACCTTCACAGACTGAACCATTTCCAGTAAATCCTTGTTTACACGTACAGCTGTAAGAACTGTCACTATTGGTGCAATCAGCATTCTCATCACAAGGACTGGGTTCTAATGAACACTCATCGACATCTGGTATGATGAAAATAAGTAATAATTTATACATTTTTTGAAGTACAACATGGGCAGTATCCATCTTAAGTTAATCGGAGAAAGTCTGCTATATCCTACCTGCGCAGATTACACCATCTCCAGTAAATCCCTGTTTACAAGTACAGCTATAAGAACCGTCAGTGTTGGTGCAATCAGCGTTCTCGTCACATGGACTGGTATCCGCAGAACACTCATCGATATCTGATATGGCGGAAGGGGAGTATATTTAAATTAAAACGCGAAATACCAGAACAGTTTAAATTATTTTAATCCTTAAAGGTGATCGTGGAACCCTTTCCTCTTAAGCGCATTGGCTATTGAAGAATGTTCAACACGTACCATTTATTACATGGCTTTATGAAGACGTATTGATAAAATTAGTATATTTTGGATGTTGATCATGACTTGGGATGCCTAAGTACCTTCACAAACTGTACTATCTCCAATAAAGCCTTGTTTACAAGTACAGCTGTAAGAACGTCGCTGTTGGTACATAGGGTGTTCTCGTAACATGGACTGCGATCCGAAGAACACTCATCTAATTCTTATGTGATCGAAATGGAGTTATTAGCTATTTTATGGATTTGTGGTGACAAGTAAATGACTGGAGTTTAATTTACATGCATTATTTATTCAGATACGTCCTTAGTTAATGATTAAATTCTTTAAACAGCTAAAATAGAGTTTCTCTGGCAATAACTTCGTCTATACCTTCACAAACCGTTCCATTTCCAGTAAATCCCTGCTTACAAGTACAGCTGTAAGAACCGTCATTGTTGTTGCAACCTGCATTTTCATCGCACTGACTTAAATCCATGGAACACTCATCGATATCTGAATCGAGATAAAGAAGAAACTCACAGACCGCTCAAAAAACGATAGTATTAGGCTGTAAAAGTGAGGATGTGGAATTTTGATTGCAAGAGTTCGCCCAGAACAGGTAGTACTGAGGTAACCCACGTCCAAGAACAGGACATTTAAATACTTGATGACGTGTTATGAAAGAAAGCGGTTGGTTGATGACACGTGTTGAAAAAGAGTGGATTGTTTCAGTGAGGGCGCAGTGGATTGCATTTTGGACCACATTCTCCCAAACCTTCACAGATGGCGCTGCCATCTCCAGTAAATCCTTGTTTGCATGTGCAGCTGTAAGAACCGTCAGTGTTGATACATACTGCGTTGTCGTCACACGGACTGGGTTCTAAAGAGCACTCATCGAAATCTGATGTAACGGAAGGGGAAATTGTATATTAAGTTTAATTTCCAGTAGAAGAAGGATTTTGTTAAGACTTAGGACGGATGATTTCAAATGAAATTAATTAATGCTTTCACCTTTACAAGATACGCCGTTGCCATCAAATCCTTGTTTACAAGTACAGCTGTAAGAACCTTCACTGTTTGTGCAATCAGCGTTTTCATCACAAGGGTTGGAATCCGCAGAACACTCGTCGATATCTGAAGGAAAAAGAAAAGGCAATAAATAATTATTTCATAACTTTCTAATCATCATATCGTGGCCAGCGCTACCAGTGGAGCTGGCTGTATCGTTGTGAATTACACTGTTCCATTTCCTGTGCTATTAATGGAGTTACGCATCTAATTCTTGAGTCAATTACTGGTCCAGTGTGTGCAGATGTAAGTCATAGATCGTCCTCTACCGCGACCAGTTATTTATTTGGTAGAAATACACTGTAAGGAACAATTTTCCATACCACTACAGGATATGCCATCTCCAGTGAATCCTCCTTTACATGTACAGCTGTAAGAACCATCACTGTTCGCGCAATCAGCGTTATCGTCGCAAGGACTGGGATTGGCAGAACACTCGTCGATATCTGAGAGGTGGCATTATAAAGAAACGAGTTATACCAGTTAAGTGGTTTCTGAAGATGTCATTTTACTTCAAGCTTAGTTTGCCTTATGGTTGATTACAATGTCTCAAGGAAGATGGATCAGAAAAAGAGTTCCCTTAAAACCAGTCGCATCATGTGATTTACAGAGAACAGCCGGATACAAACTAATTCGCATGCATGGACATTGCTGTAAATAAGAAGCAAGATTTCATCAAGAACGACAAGCACACGAAAGGTAAGGACGAAAACTTGCCACCTCATTCTAAAAAAAATAAGGAATAGTCAAACCTTTTAAAAACAGCTTGCGCCTAGTCAAAGTTTTATTCTGCCTCATTTTAACACGAACACAATTTTACTGTACTTTAATTCGTAGTATATAAGTATAATACAGAATTTCAAGTTTTGTCTTGTCTTTATCTATTTAATGTTACAGCCATGCGTTAGTGAAAACATTTTTCCTAATATTATTATTTCATACCTTTGCAAAAGGACCCGTTTCCAGAAAATCCTGGTCGGCAAGTACAGCTAAAAGAACCATCTGTGTTGCTGCAAGTAGCGTTTTCGTCGCAAGGGCTGGGCTCCAAAGAACACTCATCGAAATCTGACGAAGCACAAACAAAGATAATTAAGATTTGATTTGATTTGGACTGATTTTCCTCAACAAAGAACATATCGATACTCGATGGAACCGTTTTACCTTCACAAACTTCACCATCTCCATCAAATCCTTGTTTACAGTTACAGATATAAGAGCCGTCAGTATTGGTACAATCAGCGTTTTCGTCACAGGGACTGGCTTCCGCTGAACACTCATCGATATCTAATGTGATGGGAAAAAGCATAACTTACTGAATTTAAAAGTTCCTAAATATTGAGTGCCTACAGGAGCTTGTTTAAAATTCTGTCGCACATGTATACCTTTACAAACGGTACCATCTCCAGTGAATCCTTGTTTACAATTACAGCTGTACGAACCGTCATTGTTGGCGCAGTCAGCGTTGTCATCACATGGGCTGGTGCCTAAAGAACACTCGTCGATATCTAAGGGTGATAGAAGGTGCTTTTGATAAGACTTTTGCTCGGTTGCCGAAAACAAAAAAAAGTGGGATTTGCCAAGAGCAAAATTGTAGCGTATCTTTGCTCATAATTTTAAGCGATAAAAAGTTGGGCAGGCATTTACCTTGACATGTGATTCCATTTCCAGTATATCCCTGTTTGCAAGTACAGATGTAGGAACCGTCTGTGTTGGTGCAGTCAGCGTTCTCGCCACATGGAGTGGGTTCCAGGGAACACTCATCAAAATCTGATACAATGGAAAGGACAATTAGTTGCTTGTCATGGCTTCTTTGCTATAAATTTGTATTGTATTCAGCATACCTCTACAAGTTGTGCCATCTCCATCAAATCCTTGTTTGCAGCTACAGCTGTAGGAACCGTCAGTGTTGGTACAATCAGCATTCTCGTCACACGGACTGGAATCGGCTGAGCACTCATCGATATCTGTTTTCAATGAAAACGAAGTGATATTAAATAACAGACCGCGATGAGCAAAAGTTTTGTTTATGTATACGCTCCATGGGCGAACCACAACTGAGTCCTTGCTGTAGCTTAAATGTACCTGTGCAGATTGTTCCATCTCCAGCGAACCCCTGTTTACAAGTACAGCTGTACGAACCGTCATTGTTGGTGCAATCAGCGTTCTCATCACACGGACTTGATTCTGCAGAGCACTCATTAATATCTAAATGAGGCAGAGCACAGAAACGTTAATCATTGCATGTCTTTATGGAAACCATACATCGTCACTTCTTGGCAGAAACTGATGCCCAATAGTTTCAATGATAACTTCTATGTATACCTTTACAGATTGTTCCATTTCCAGTATATCCTTGTTTACAAGTGCAGCTATAAGAACCATCAGTGTTGACACAATCAGCATTCGGATCACACGGACTGAGTTCCAAAGAACACTCATCGATATCTGATGCCCAATAAATTAGAGAATTAGAAAAAACCTCAGATATTTTTTCCAAAGATAGGGGATTATTTCCGAAAATAGTAGACGACTTTCTTACCTTTACACGTTATTCCATCCCCATCAAAGCCTTCTTTACAAGCGCAGCTATAAGAACCGTCAGTGTTGGTACAATCAGCGTTCTCATCACAAGGACTGGAATCCGCAGAACACTCATCGATGTCTAAATGTGGTAGAAGAGCCATTATTTGTGACACAACTTAAAGTATACTTTGCCTTATTTTTAGAGCTGATGTCCACGGCACATACCTTCGCAAACAATGCCATCTCCAGTAAATCCTTGTTTACAAGTGCAGCTGAAAGAACCTCCATTGTTAGTGCAATTAGCGTTCTCGTCACAAGGACCGGGATTGGCGGAGCACTCATCGATATCTGATTTAAAGATAATATAATCGATAAATTAAAATTCAGGAACAATTGATCTCAGCCTGTTGGTGTGTTTGTTTTGCTTTGACACTAAATAGGATAATCTCTGCATAGAAAAGCAATCAACGTAATGCCCAGTTTCATTTCTTAATTAGGGGGCAATCTCCATATATTTGAGGGTCTGGATAGGAAGCTGTAAAAACAGCAATTGCAATCTTAGTACTGTTTTTGATTGTGGTGTTTAGATGTTTTAACACACCATCACAAAGCGATCCATCTCCAGTGAATCCTTGTTTGCAAGTACAGCTGTAAGACCCGTCACTGTTGGTGCAATCAGCATTTTCATCACACGGGTTGGAATCGGCAGAGCACTCGTCTATATCTGATTTCAAAGAAACAAAACAAAATGTTAAGTTTGTACCAACGGTTATATTCTATTTAACAAATATAATTGACTCCAGTTTTTCAGCCGTCTGTCCTCTTATTGATCATGAATTTCGTCATAACAATGTCAAAGTGGCTGAGCTGAGGCGATGGCCGAGTGGAACCGCAGACTACTTTGGCAATGTCACGACGAAATTCATTGTTAATGACAGGACAAACGCATTAAAAACGGATAAATTGGTTTTATCAACTGGATTGATAATGTGAATTGGCCACCGTAAAGAGATTCGAAAGCTGACGTTTCGAGCGATAGCCCTTCGTTGGAGCGATTCACATCATCAACCCAGTTGATAAAACCAATTTATCTTGTTGTACTTCCCACCGACGCAGCACCACAGTTTCTTTAGAAAAATACCCCTCTATGCATTAAAAACTGACTTCAAATTATCAAATTGTTCGCTCTCACTCTTTGACGCATCACATAAATTATAAATCCATGTGTCTGTCCGCTTATTGACAATAAAAATTCGCCATTGAGCACGCGAGGACTTCTGCCATTATCGTAAAACTTGATTGCAATTTCTTCTGAAACAACCTCTCTAGAGATGTTCCGATGATAAGCGTAAGTAGATGTGTGCGTTTTCGATGGCCGGTCATTAAACTAAGATGGGACCCCCATAGGAAGTGAAGATGGTACATTTCGAGAGGAGACAGTGGACCTTCTCTCTCTACCTTCGCAAAGTGAGCCATTTCCTGTATATCCTTGTTTACAAGTGCAACTGTAAGAACCGTCGCTGTTGGTACAAAGAGCGTTCTCGTCACATGGACTCGGATCCGTGGAACACTCATCTACATCTGTTGTATTGAAATGATAAATACTTGGGTTATCTTAATTTCGACGTTAAGTTTTCTTTGCAAAGCATGCATAATAAAATGGGTTATTGGAACATTCTGGGGAACCTTGGCAAGTTGCTCCATCTCCAGTGAATCCTTGTTTACAAGTGCAGGTATAAGAACCCTCGTTGTTAGAACAATCAGCGTTGTTGTCACACGGACTGGATTCAGCTGAGCACTCGTCTACATCTGTTGTAATAGGAAACATAGTAGATGGGTTATCTCAACGAGCGGTTTTGACTTAGGCGAAAATTATTCGCATCGGCTTTGGTTTTGCATACTTCGGTAAGAGACTGTTTTGAAACCCCGAACCACTTTCTCATCTAAAACCGAAAACAATCGTGACTCGCGTGCACACGTGTTCCTGGACTTCCCAAGTGTTAAATGTAGATACTTCGAGTCATTTGATTGGTTCACTGTATTTTGTTTGTGTCCAATGTGATAGGCTTGAGTGATTACTTTGATTTTGGTTTTATGACAATGAACTGAAAACGCTTCAATTACAAAGGGAAACCTTCACAAGTTGTTCCATTTCCAGTGAGTCCTTGCTTGCAAGCGCAGCTGTAAGAGCCATCAGTGTTGGTACAATCTGCATTCTCATCGCACGGATTAGACTCTGCAGAACACTCATCTATATCTGAAGTAATAGAAAACGAATAGTTACTCTATTTCGTTTTCGAGAATCTGAATTATGACTTGAATTAATTGTTGTATTAGGGTTACCTTCACAAGTTGTTCCATCTCCAGTTGAACCTTGTTTACACGTACAGCTGTAAGAGCCGTCACTGTTAGGGCAATCGGCGTTCTCGTCACACGGATTGGTCTCTGCAGAACATTCGTCAATATCTGTTGCAATAGGAAGGGACGTGATACGTTAGGCAGTTCGAGCAGGCATTATGTGTCCTATTTATATATTTATCTATTTGTTTATTTATTTCTATCATGATAATTACTAGTATTTTAACACATATTGTATATTTCAATTTTATCATGGTATATTTTAAATAAATTTTAAATAAACTTTAGATACCCTGTATAAATGGAAATCATGTAATACGCGCTTGATCATTTCATGAAAGCTCGCAATGTAAGAATTAAATTATTATCATATTATTATTATTGTTTATTTGTACAGTATTGCGAACTTCAAGGAACATCTTTAGACGGCGTTTCAGTGTTTTCTTGTTCAACGCATTCTCTACAGGGTATGTTTTTGCATAGTGAAGAGTGGCACAAATTTTTCTTGCTCCAGTTGTATCAGTATAATCAAGGAATATATTGTCTGTGAGGATCTCTTTTTGGAAATTAAAAAAAAAAATTGAAATGAAGCTTTGATACTAGTCAAATCACAGACAACATATAGGCAGTCTGAGGTACAGACACAGTCCGGCAAACAAGCAAACAAGCAAACAAGCAAACAAGCAAACAAGCAAACAAGCAAACAAGCAAACAAGCAAACAAACAAACAAAACAAACAAGCAGGAAATGGAACCTTCAAAGTCGGGTCGTAGAAGGTATTTTGTCACATTTTCTTTAAGCTCCTCCTAATCTTTTGTTCCTCTGTTAACGTTCAATGTCTGTTGTATATTCCTACATACCTTGACAAATTATTCCATTTCCTGTGAAACCTCGTTTACAAGTACAGTTTGCGGAACCGTCAGTATTGATGCAAACCGCATTTTCATCACATGGGTTGGAATCCGGAACACACTCATTGATGTCTGAGAAAATATACGCAAACAAAATTTAACAAAAGCTTCGAAGGGTCACGTTACAAGGGGCAAAGAGGAAGATGAGGGTATTACTTTGAAACAAAGAAAATGTGAGTTGGGTTGGTTCTGGGAAAGAAAGGGGGCTCTTAAATGGCTGGCGCTAATATCCTTCTGTGGAAGGCACTTGCATCCCTTCTCCTTCCTCAAGAAAGGGGATGCAGGTGGGTGTCAGAATTTCTCACAAATTGTTTAGAAAACTATAAATGACTTCACATTCCATTCAGTTGGAAGGTGAAGCAAACATGTCCAGTAAATCATTAGAACCCGTGTGTGAATGCATTGATTTGCCCTTGAAATGGCCGCTTTATTTTGTAGGGAGGAAGCTAGTAAAATTAAAACAAAAGGAAGTATAGCATACCACTACATGATACGCCATCTCCAGTGAAACCCTGCTTACAAGTACAACTGTAAGAGCCGTCGCTGTTGGTACAATCAGCGTTCTCATCACAAGGATTAGAATCTACTAAGCACTCATCTATATCTAATTAAAAAGAAATGTGGAATGTACGGTTACATAGGCATCTAATACAAGACATTATATATTTGAAGAAACCATCGTAGGAAATTTGCCTACCATTACAAAATATTCCATTTCCAGTAAAACCCTGCTTACAAGTACAACTATAAGAACCATCACTGTTGGTGCAATCAGCGTTTTCATCACACGGACTCCTATCGTCGGAACACTCGTCAATATCTGATGAAATAAAAAACAATTAACTGTGCAATTTATGAAATCGACTCTTTAAAGCTGCAGCTTAGCTGAGCCGGACACGAAAACTGGAGGAAGGAGGTTCAGGTATACAGGCCCCGCCTGGAAGGCAAGTAAAAGAACCCACACACTGATCGAAAAGAGCAGGAGACGTAGTTCACGGTGTGGTGGTTTATCTCTCATCTGATAGTTAAATGCTCGCAGATATTAGCCGCATAAGCTATTCTGAAATCCGAGGGTAGATAGGGTAATATACGTAAGTAATGTATAACCACTAACTGGAGTTGTGTCAGCGTACAAACGAGGTCACCTCTCGGCCAAGCTTGAAACTAGTCAACTGGAGTGTCCCCTGCCAGTTATAGCAATTAACCATGTTCTTTAATTGCGCTGCCTTTAAATCGAGGTGAATAGTGGCAATTCACCGAGATCGAGAAGAATAATTGTTTTCGTATATACACAGGAAGTGATCTCAACAACATTTTCAGAAGGAAATCATTAAAAATCGATTTAATTTACCTCTCAATTCATGCGTTTACACCCGCCATTTTATTTTTGTTTGGTTTACGCATTATTCACTCGGTAGGGGGTGAATAATGCTCATTAGCCAGAGATAGCGAACCAATCAGATTGCTTAAAACACCAAGATCAATGAGTGTGTATATACTAATTATCTGTATTTTACACTGCACATTAAGGTCTGAAAAAATGGTCCCGGATACCGCTACAAATTGCATCGTTTCCAGCGAAATCTTTTTAATACAAGCTAAGGCATAATAACCGTTACTGTTGGCAATATGACAGCTTGATTCTGTCAAAACCTGTCCCCCAGTATGTACATGCCTGCATACTTTATTTTATCTCCAAGTGGACCTATTGCAACTAATAGAGCTGTAATGATAGGACCGTCAGTATTGGTGCTGTAATGATATCCTACTCGTATACCTTCACAAACTGAACCATCTCCAGTGAATCCCAATTTACAAGTACAGACGTACGAGCCGTCATTGTTGGCACAATCAGCATTTTCATCACATGGGTTGGAATCTGCAGAACATTCATCGATGTCTGAAAAAAAACAAGAAAGAGGAAACGCAATTATAGAACCGTGCCGTGCACTGGTTTATATGTGATTCGGCAGATTTGCTCGGGTAAAATAGACTTGGCGCAAATAATGTTCTGCTGTACCTTGGCATATTGCACCATCTCCGGTGAATCCCTGTTTACAAGTACAGCTGTAGGATCCTTCACTGTTGGTGCAAACAGCGTTTTCATCACAAACACTGGGATCAAAGGAACACTCGTCGATATCTGGTGCAATAGAAAGGGAAGAAGACAATTTCGATTTTAGTTTGATAACGTACACACTTATGAAACATAACGTATTAAGACTCTGCATACCTTCACAAAATGTTCCATTTCCAGTGAATCCTCGTTTACATGTGCAGCTATAAGAGCCGTCGCTGTTGGCGCAATTAGCCTTTTCATCACAAGGACTGGGATCAATAGTGCATTCATCGATATCTAATGGGTAAGGAATGGAAAGAAATAGTTAATATTCTTCAGGCAACACAAGGATTCTGTATTGTAAATCACACATACCTCGACAAACAGTGCCATTCCCAGTAAATCCTGGCTTACAGTTACAGCTGTAAGAACCGTTACTGTTGGTACAATCAGCGTTTTCATCACAAGGACTCTTATCAAGGGAGCACTCATCGATATCTAATAGGTGAGAATGGGACAGAAATACTTATTTTTCAGGAATCACGAGTTTATGGCAAGGTCTGTTGATTGTAAATCACACACACCTTGACAAACAGTGCCATTCCCAGTAAATCCTGCCTTACAAGTACAGCCGTAAGAACCGTCACTGTTGGTACAATCAGCATTCTCATCGCAAGGACCGGGATCAGCTAAACACTCGTCAATATCTGATGCCAAAGAAAATAGGATCAGTTTGTGTCATTTTTAGTCTACTTCGCTTCCGGCGCCATGGTAAGTTGTTTGCGGAGGTCAAATTGAGATTGTCATGTAAGGTATTCCTTTCTTTCCTACCTTCACAAGCCGTTCCATTTCCAGCAAATCGTTGTTTACAAGTACAGCTGTAAGAACCATCACTATTGGTGCAATCAGCGTTCTGGTCACACGGACTGGTTTCCTTAGAACACTCATCTATGTCTAATATTTGAATAAACAATTTGTAAATAACACTAATAACAGTACTTAACATCACCTTTCATCTTATAAATCTCAACTTCTTTTCACAAAGACTCTTGGTCCCAAAGAACACCTAGCGCTATCATTAGCGTTTTCTTTACATTTTTGTTCGAAATTAATTTCATTGATCTTTGTCGACAACAGAAATTCACGTTGGCACATGTAGGATTTTGATTCACAGATCTTGGGAAAAACAGATCATTAACATCGCCTTAAACCTGGGTCTTTAGTTTAAAAGGACACAGTGCTAAGGGTGTTGTATCCCGGAGAAGGAAATGATAGAAACAATGTACACGTATGTTGATCGTTTTTATAGCTTATAGGCATAATAACGGCATTCGCCTAGCTATACCTTGACATGACGCTCCATCTCCGGTAAATCCTTGTTTGCAAGTACAACTAAAGGAACCGTCACTGTTGGCACACTCAGCATTTGCGTCACATGGGCTTGGATCAACTGAACACTCATCTATATCTGATTCGTTAACAAAGAGAAATACAGATTAAATGGAATTCTAATATAATGTCGACGTCTGAATGATTGTAAAAAAATGTACGTATCGTGTTCAAAGCGTTCGTGGCCGGATACCTTTACAAGCTGTCCCATTTCCGGTAAATCCCTGTTTACAAGTACAGCTATAAGAACCGGCGCTGTTGGTACAATCAGCGTTCTCATCACATTGACCGGAGTCTGCAGAACACTCATCAATATCTGTTATGATAGAGATGAAACAAGTACTTATTTGCTTTAAAGCCTGGGTGATGATCATCAAAGGGCCTGCAACATCCCTTCTAGTTCTGATATACCTCCACAAACTTTTCCATTGCATTAGTAGCATACTCTTAAGGCTACCAAGGAAATCAAAGTATAACAGAGATGGTTTATGATACTAAATGTCTCATTAAGAAGTCATGAGAAGAAACTAGCATAACAACCATCGATTGTCCATTCGTGACTGATACCTTCACAAACAGTTTCATTCCCAGTGAATCCCTGTTTACAAGTACAGCTATACGAGCCGTCAGTGTTGGCACAATCAGCGTTTTCGTCACAGGGATTCCTATCAACAGAGCACTCATCGATATCTGAGTAAAATAAACATGTCAAAATATCATTTGTCGGAAGAAAAGTTTGACATACTATACAAATGTCGGCAAATAATATTCTATTTCTAGCGCCGAGTCAAAAGAGACCATGGCTTCCCGCCACTCGCATGTCAATGGATATTCTGCTTAAGCGCGAATTCATCACTGATTCCGGGAGAGGTGGAAGTGGTTTAATTTCTGACTTTATTCTGTTTTAGTATAAATCTACCAGCGTTCTATCACGAATGCTGTTCTCTGATGCTTACGCCACTCACTATCTTTTCTGTGATAGACAGTGAGTAGCGTAGCAGTGTTCCCTTGTTAACAAATTTACGGACGCTTCTTGGCGTTTTCGAAGTGCCTTTGGAGAGGATTTAGATTAAGTATTGAACGACTAGTAGATTTGTACTGAAACAGTTACATTATTCGCTCTCGATTTCTATGCATGACGAGGGCGCGTCACGCGTTAGAAATCTAAAGCTCATAATCTAATTGTTTAAAAGACTGTAGATAGGAATGATGTAACAACTGAATGGTACATGCAATGGTAAGGAAGGGGCAATATTTGCGCTCATGTCTAATGGAAAGGACCTCCCTTTCGCTTACCTTGACAGGTTATTCCGTCTCCAGTGAATCCGTTTTTACAAGTGCAGCTTGAAGAACCATCAGTGTTGGTACAAACTGCATTTTGATCACATGGGTTGGCCTCCGAAGCACATTCATTGATATCTTGTTTTGCACAAAGATGGGATAGTGAGAACAACACAGTCTAAATAGTTAATGATACTAACTCCAAACGGAGAGAGAGGTGCTTAAACCAAAATGACAGGGGGAGGAAATGGAGATGAGTAAGGGAAGAACGATAGAGGAAACCTGCATGGTTCTTAAGATTTTTCTCGTGTTGTCGCACAAAACAGACGGTGGATACTTTCTGATATAATATGTTTTTTGATATAATAAGTCGCGCCTATATAAGGATAGTTTTGCATTTTCTTGCCCACCTTCGCAAGAAGTTCCATCTCCAGTGAATCCTTGTCTGCAAGTACAGCTATAAGAACCCTCATTGTTGGCACATTCAGCGTTCTGGTCACACGGATTGGAATCCGCAGAGCACTCATTGATATCTGATTTCAAAGAAAGGAATCATTTCTTAGTTGATGTCTTTTCATGAAAGTGTCCAAAGACGTGGGGGTAATGATGAAGCCTGCTCAATACCTTCACAGACTGTTCCATTTCCAGCATATCCTTGTTTACAAGTACAGCTATAGGAACCGTCGCTGTTTCTGCAATCAGCATTTTCGTGGCATACACTCGATTCCTTAGAACACTCGTCGATATCTGGTGTAATAAGGATATGAATGATTCACAGTTTTTAGTGAGACAAAACCTCTAAAGTGACTAACCCTAAGTACAATGTTACTGCATCTGGAGTGGGGAACCAAGCATGGGCCCTACCTTCACAAGCTGAACCATCTCCTGTAAATCCCTGTTTACAAGTACAGCTGTAAGAACCGTCAGTGTTGGTGCAATCAGCTTTCTCGTCACAAGGAATTAATACATCGGAACACTCATCAATATCTGATGTAATCAAACAGAGAAATAAAATGTTTAATTAACTGACCCAAACCGCCCCATGACGCAGTTATGTGTCTTCATACGAAATTTTATAACTCCTTGTTACCTTGACATATAGTTCCATTTCCAGTAAATCCCTGTTTGCATGTGCAGCTGTAAGAACCGTCACTGTTGGTACAATCAGCGTTTACATCACACGGACTTGATTCTCCAGAACATTCGTCGACATCTGATGAAACAACAAGAGACATGATCAGTTCGTACGTTTCAGTATAATTCCATTTTATTGTGCCATCTGCATATCTTAGCTGGGATGGTGTAAAGTGAAACATTTTGTTCAGAATGTCCTCTCATACCGTTGCAAACTGTGCCATTGCCAGTAAATCCTTGCTTACAGGTACAGCTATAAGAACCTTCACTATTGGTACAGTCTGCATGCTTATCACAAGGGCTAGGATCCGAGGAACACTCATCAATATCTGCAAAAACAATACACATATATTGGGTCTTCATACTTGACTGAAAAGTTACGCTAGAAGAGTGCACTTCAGCAAAATCTCTTGCAAATTTTTCGGTTAGTGGTTTCCTTCATTAAGTGTTTCTTTTACCTTCGCAAACTGTCCCATCTCCAGTAAATCCTTGTTTACATGTGCAGCTGTAAGAACCTTCGCTGTTGGCACAATCTGCGCTCTCGTCACATGGAGTGGAATCCGCTGAACATTCATCTATATCTGATGTTTTAAAAGTACTAGAGGAAGTCAGTCTAGAAGCTTAGGTGTTGCGTAGTCTGTATACGTCAGTGGATAACTGTGTGCAGAAGTCCTGCTTGTCCAATCATTCATTTCATTTTGGAGACTTACATCCGTAGATACTTATATTAAAACGAAGGAATTTTCTGCGAAAAGTGCATTGTGCGTTAGGCCATGGGGATATTTTTGTCGTCCTTAGCAAGTGTGTTAATATATAGATTTAGGCTTGCCTAAAATCGTAGCTTCAGTTATTTACTTGGATGTTGTAAATAATTATACAGTAATCCAACATTGTGAGGCAAATTTTGGACGATTTTGTAGTTTCGGCTGTTTCGTCCCAAAATTGCGCCGGAAAATGTG
>Ga0126343_10000104_pt1 | contig 23855 bp, 13 predicted proteins | sample Cyp2metagenome_FD_92531 | JGI IMG/M metagenome (GOLD analysis project Ga0126343, IMG submission 92531) | Coral microbial communities from Lord Howe Island, Old Settlement Bay, Australia - Cyphastrea 2 metagenome | ecosystem: Host-associated > Invertebrates > Cnidaria > Coral ...
CATCTGTCTGAGTAACACCAAAGATAGAGTAACACTGCTGTTCCAAAGACTGAAGGACAAACAATGCTCTCGCTTCACGCTTCAAGATTATAGGCTTGAAGGTCGAACAACACCCGAGGTCGAACAACACCGACGCACTCAATGAGATCAAGGACGAACAACAATCAACTATCGCAGACTATACACTTGTAAAGTCAAGGTCGAACAACACCGGCGCTTCACGCTTGAAGTAAAGTAAGACTCTTGGAAAAACACTCCAGCAATTCACTTGAATCTTTAAAAAAATCTCTAATGAGTGTACTCCCAAAAACAGCAACAACTATACTAGAAGTTTAGAAATAAAATATGCGTGCAAATAAAATTTAAATTATATATATATACATATTCAATGAACAAATAAAGAAGAACACAAGTGTAAAAATTGTGAAATAGGGAAATAATACAATTATGTATACATAAAAATATCATTATTGAGGAACGCTTGAGGCGGATTGCGGCTGGAGATGGCATACAACTCGACATGAATAGAAACATCAACTCCCAGATTGGATTGGTCAGCGCTGCTGCTATGCATGTGATCCAAGGTCCAAATTACACCCGATGGCGGTGACAAAAAAGCATTCTTTGCATTCCATCCATTCATGGCGGAGGACTCAAAAATTGAGAAAAATCGAGCCAGGGCCAGACTATAAAACAGCCGCACATGCGTTTGTATAAACGTTGAGATTAGGTTTGTGGGCTCCCCTTGTCGCCCGCAAATATATCTAAACACAGTCACAGACATAACTTCCTCTGTTTGATGATTGTTTAACGAGTTTCAAAAAGTTATTTAAATCCCCTCTCATGATGGACTTGAGTGGTTGTACGAGATGGGTTCTCTGTTCCAGCCCTGCTGATTTGAAATTAGTGTAGCTTGGCAGATGCCTATCTTTACACCCCGGTGCATAAAAGGGTGTGGCAAATTGGTAGGGCAGTCTGACAAAATGCTGGGGTGTAGTTGGTAATGGTTAGCACACTCCAGACCAAGTAAACTTAATGTTGGGGTATAACCCTACGACGGACAAGCATCCCATCCAGGAGTAGAAATACTCCTAGTTGCTTCATGCAATTTTGATGGGTCATCATAACCATTCTTTATCACTTAATGGTATCAAAAATAGCCCAATCATTAGTGAACATGTCGTTATCTTTTTTGTGACACAATAGCTTACAATAGTAACAGTATAACCTGATAAAAACACCCTTAATTAAAGCTTTATGGGCTTTTACTAAAAAAATGGCACGGTGAAATTTTTTATATAGTGGTAATCAAATTTTAATATGCATGATAAGACGCAACTTTTGGGAAAATTTTTGTAAAACATCTGTACATGACACCTTAAAGTTAACTTTTGATTCTTCTTTACAACCTTTCGGTAGCTAGCAAAGCTGCACTTCCAAACTAGGTATTATTTCCGGTATGTGAGAGCATCATAGTGCAATGAATCATTGAAATGATGCACATTCATGGCATGCTAACCTTACCCCTGCTATGCCAGATAAAGTTACTTCCGTTGGCAATGTTAGCTGTGCATCATTGGGAAGTGAGGAGAGCACAAGACGCTGGAGTTGCTGAATGCACAGGCTGTGCCTTGAGCAATGCTTACATTTCTTTTATGCTCTTCAAACTTCCTTTGTGCATCATAGCTCTGATGCATGTTTAAGCACCAATCAATTAACTTGTGCAAACTAGATGCCTGTGCTTCTGCAGTCATGGAGCATTGTGGAGTCAAGCACATTTTTGTGTCCTTTTGCTTCAGCATCTCATGGAACCAAAATACACCATTAACAACATGAGATTCAAATTTATTTTTATAATTAGGTTATGACTCATGCTAAGCAAAATTTTGACCAAGTATGGTCTAAGCTCTCATGAGCAGCCACCTCCTGTAAATGACCACTCAGGTTTGATGTTTTCGGAGTGGTTGCTTACGGGAGGTTCGACTGTAGTACTTAATTTAACCTCTCAATTCAGGAAGTAATAACTAATAAAAGGTGACTATCTACAAAATCAAAAAAGATGCACAATTGTACTTAATCCAATTCCTATTACTAATTGAGAGATTGTTGTTATTCAAAATTACGAATGCAAATTGTTCAATATGTCTATAATTTATAGTCACTATTTTGACCACATGAGAGCCTTTTTAATCCCAAATAGGACTCTATTTTCATTATTTAAAATTAATGTTAAAAAGCTTCTGGTAAATGTAAATTTAAAAATCTGCTGTGGATAATAAAAATTATGAAGACTTGTTTAAAATACTGTAATGTGTGGTAAAGCTGAACATCCTGATAAGCTTTCTTCTACGTTCACTCGTCAATCAGTGAAGTCACTAGTTTCCTGTCCCCAGTCCACCCCATCCTTCCATGTAAAACCTGTTGATTATCCAATACAGCTACGTCATATGTTTGCCAGCGAAACCCCACTGCACATGACCACATAGCTGTACGGATATGCTGAAGGACTGCAGGCTCAATAACTGATCCATCACCATAGTAGGAGTGAAAAGGAAACTCATCATCTGCCATACTGACATCTTTGTATAGAGGGAGAGCTCTGAAGTAGCTTGCATGATAACTTGTTATTTGATTAAACCATATCTTCTCTCCAGTCACTTGGTGAGGGATGACAGGTGAGTGGAGGTACCAGTATCTCAGATTTTTACTTTGGTCCCAAGAAAAACTCCATCCATTAGATTTAAGAATCTTTTCCACTGCCTGTTGTATTAAACCACAATCGAGACAATTTGACATGCATTTAGGCCTCCGCAAAATTGATAAATAATGATTAAGAAAGTTATAAAATAAAGAGAGGATAATGTGTATAAGCTGCACAGTGATACAAAATTTCTCTTGCGTTACAAATACCTGGTCACAAGCAAGCACAGCGAACAAGTCAAATATTTTTCAAAAATTATATGAAATACTAGACCATTTCTCTTTTGAAAAGAAAGGTGCAATTTATTATGTATCCATAGTCAGAGTGATCTATTCATGTGTTGTTTTATATACTTGTGAGGATATCATGTTTTCTTACGAGGTTTCATTGGTGTTACAACATAATAAAACACATTTTATACAGACCTGAGGATCTTCCACCCAGAATCTGTCTTGCCAGCTCTTCTGTAGCCCGGCATCTGTGGCTTTGTTCGGCAAAAAAGCTTGATAGCGAATTTTTTTTCCTTCAAACTCTTTAATTACCTCTGGATCTAAGAGGGCAGTAAGTTCTTCATTTTTCAAAAGTACAGTTTCACCACCACAGAATGAGTCTGGTTCTTTTAGGCAGAACATTATTATCTAAAGAAAAAGAGCCTTGTTAGTCTTCGCTACATTGGTCATAGGAAACTAAGGTAATCTAACATCATATCATAATTATTGTATTACAACTTTTTTGCACAGTGAGCTTCCTATCTTACACTATCTTTGATGTTTGCAAATGTGGTCACACACAGTCAGTTCATGTTTGGTATATTTCTTCTTGATCACAAAAATGTTTCTCCAGATGGTCAACATCAGCCACACAGCCGGTAACTTTTCCTGTTACCTGGCCCTTAATAAAACCCCTGGATACCACAGAGACTTTACATGTACCTTTTTGGGAAATAAAGGTGAATATGAGCACTCATTGTGTGGTTCCATAGTAACCTCAGGGGGGTCATCAGAGGCTGTGTAAACATGATCACCCAGTGGGGTCCTATAACCAGTCACTCCATGTTCAAAAAATCTGTAGCCAAGGTTGGAAAGAAAACTTTTGAAGTCTTCCATGTTGAAGAGTGGTAGATTCCTGAAATGTCAATTTTGTTGTACAAATAAATTATATGTTATTACATGTTACTTCAAACTCTTTAACCAATTTTCTGTTCATCTGAATTTTGCACTGTCATGAAATTTACCTTACATTGTGTTGGTCCAGAAAATATCCATACCCTCCGTCAGAGGGTTTTGATTACTTTGGACATTTTGAAAATCATTTCATGCATAACTAGTTTTTCCTAATGCCTCGCAGAACTGCAAGACTTGTGAAACATACACAAAGTCAAGATGAAGTTATGTGTTACCTGATAAGTATTGCACCATACGATGCAAGCTCGGCATCAACCAGCTCCCGGCATACATGTGACCACGCTTTGACATCAAATTGTTCTGGGTTGTTTACCTTGTAAGCTGTAGGAAATAAATTGCCCTCTTTAGGTCCAGGAAGAAATTCAGGAAATCCCCCAGACGATGATCCAGGTAAGAATGGCCGCTCTGCAATAGGTGGCTTGTACCCTAGGGACAGCTCTTGTGTTGACAGACGGCTAAAGTGGGATGCACTTGACCAAGTTGTAGGTTTAATGTCACTACCTCCTGCATGTGTGGAGAAGTTATCCTGTGACATGGCAGCTGGTAACCATGTGAACTTTGCATGGTGTAGCCAAGAGAAGGACGACCCAGATCTACAGCTTTGGATCTTTTTTAAGTTTCGAAGAGGACTTGCTCTGTGCATTTTGCTGTAGCTATAATCAGGAATTTGAACACAAATTGTTTCACAACCTTTGAAGTAATTAATTCTGAGATAGTTTGAGCTCGTTTGCTCGTGCTCTGAGTGTGGGCAAATGACCTTGAACCATCTTTGAAGTAGAGTTCCATCAGGCAACACAGTTGACTACCTCCCCCAGTTGTTCTATTATTAACTTAATATTACACCATCAGTTTGACATGAAGGTCCGCTTGAGCCATTTTATTGTCATCAGCATGAGTATGAAATTGAGTATTCATATGGCCTGTTCATTGCTGACCAGGTTAACAGGAGACTGGTGTTGCGAGATTGGAGTGAAAAGTAGTAAGCACCAGGTTTGAATTCCAACATGGGCAAACTTCCTTGAATGTTGTATATCCCACTGTATATCCCACTGTGACTGAGACGCACATAGTTTGTATTAATCAAAACAAATATCCAGTGCAAGATCATGAATAGAACTACATTAATGTATTCTTAGTATGTATCACACAAGTGAATAGTGCTTTTCGCACACTCTGATTGGTTAACTCAGAGGTGATTAGCAAGTACTATTGTATAGTTCCTGAAAATTTCCATTCCCACCCCAAGGAAGGTTAATGGCAATTCCAGGGGGAAGGGGGGTTTCAAAAGCCCAATTTTTTGAAGGAAAGTATGGCACTAAAATAGAATTTCCAGAGGGGCTGGGGGATTCAAGCAAAAAAAACCCCTTCCATGGAAGGGGTATGAATATTTTCTGGAACAACACATTCACCTCTGAGCAGCCAGCGGGGGAGATTTTTAAATTTCCACCGCTTGTCACACATAAAATAACGTTTTGGTCCGCTAATTATTATTCACTTCAGTGTCGGTGATGGTATCTTCTTGACGCCGGAAACTAGCTGTAACACGTAAGGTAGTCGGTATAGTCACTATCACACTGTGAGTCCGATTGAGTCCGGCTATCGAACGGTTGGTGTTCGATTGAGTTCGAATACCGAACTGTTCGATTAGATACCGGGGTAGTAAAAATGAGTATGGAGCCGCCCTCCTTAGTCCTCCAATATGGCGGCCGAAAAATAGAGTAAACTACTGATTATCTGAACCGGACTAAAAAACATTAAAATCACGAGGTAAGTACATATTTTTCGACAAACGCGATCTTGTGGTTATGTCATGCACCGCCAAAACTCCGAAATTCAAAATGCGCAGAAAAACGTAAACAGATAAATTTAAAACCCCTTATGCCTGATGACCCTTGGTGGCTCTTTAGAATTTGATGGCGTCACGTGAAACACACTCGCTAGCTAGTTTCGCATGTTTTACAAAACCATACGCTGCGCTTAGTACCCTTTCGCGCTGCTCCTTCAGTAAGGTCTCGAAGAGAGTGCTATCGAAAATTCAGGAGTTAATCTCCCAAAAACTATGGACCTGGATTAGTGTTTCAGTTTGTATCGGACTGTACACGTACCTCGGAATCTAAAAGCTGTGAGTTCACAAAATCTCAAAATCTTTGGACCAGCAGAAGGTAGTCTCCCCGCGAAGTGTCCCATCCATGAGCCTCGGTTTTCCCACAGGTAGCCCAAGCTCCTTAGGGCACCGACAACATGATATGTTACAGGAGTGAGCGTCCCGAGTTCGATTCCCGGACCCGGCGTCATATGGGGCCTGAGTTTGTCGGTTCTCTACTCTGCTTCGAGACGTTTTTCTCCGGAAAATCTGGTTTTCCCCTATCCTCAAAAACCAACATTTAATATCATTTGATTTATTTATTTGAACTTTCGTGCTCAGCTAGAATGAATTGAGACTTAAATAAAGTTATTATTATTAGTATTATAGTTTGTATGGGAATATAACGATCGTTCAAAGTAGTTCAGAATAGTTCAAAATATATAAGGGGAAAAATAAGAAAATCGACCTACCTGTCCTGCTGTTTGTATAACTTGTGTTTTTATGCCGTTTGGTGGGGGGAGGGGAGGGAGGGGGTTCAGAGCGATTTCAGTGGGTTTGAGCTTCTCTGTATTTCTCTCCCTATGAAAAGAAACAAGCAACTCTTACAATAACGCTGTTACGTAATGTCATGTCGAGTTTGGGCCACCTGTGGTTTCCCAGGGAAGACTTACTTATAGATGAGTAACACAAACTGCAATGGACCGCATACGATAAACGCTGCCAACGTAGGATCTACAAGAGACCTGATCAGCCGAAAAAAGGTGAATAAAGACTATAGACTGCAAGGCTGATATTACATGAAAAATGTTTCGAGACACCAACATGACAAGAACCGATAGAGCCAGCCTAAACATTAAAACGCATGGCCAGTCCACTGTTGTGATCCTGCTCTATCGGTTCTTGTCATGTTTTTCATGTAGTATCAGCCTTGTAGTCTGTAGTCTTACTTATAGAGTCCGCCTTGAAAGGGGTGCGGATCCTCGTTTTCTCGATTATGGTCTCACCTAGGATGTTCTGGTGTTCTCGTTGAGGGTTGCACGCGAAGAAATATAAAAATACACATTTAATATGTGTATTTTTAATTCGTTTTAGTTACTCGATTCATATAAACAAAGTTTTCAATAATATCAATACCTAAAAAAGACTATAACATGGTCTCTTGTAGGGGTCAAAAAAAGCTTGGGCCACGCCCAAATCGATCTCCTTTAGGGGTTTAATTCAAACTTTCCGACGAGCATCCCCGCCCCTTTCATATGCGAGTCTCCCCTGGGGCGTGATACATGAGCCGGGCTGCTTCGGTGTGCCGAGATGACCTTCAGATCAGCCCGTTATTACATGAGGCGAGCCAGCCCGGTTGATGGAGTATTTTGGGGTTCACGAAGTGTAACGCAATCCAATCAGTATCGAAATTTTGGACGAGCACCTCGACGAGCACACAGCAAGGACACTTATAAATTATGTACCTTATTCTCCTTAATTTCACGGGTTCTTAAATTCGCGATTTTTAAGAATTCGCGAACTTAAAGCCCCGCGAAAAATAACAACCGCAAACTTTGATCTCGCGAAATTTAATGGACATAAAAAAATCACGTATTTGTGTTTTCAAGGGTCCTAAATAATTTTTAACACAAGGTGTTAGTACAAGGAGCAATCATCTATCAACTTTAGATGTTAATCAGTGTCAAGATTTGCCTCAAGGTTTTCCTCTGCATTTGAGTAATCATCTTCTCACAGTTCCTACAATACATTGATTGTACATTAGTCAAGTTACCACATGGTACTCCGAAGAGGCACAGAAACAGATAAACCCAGGATACGGTGATGCTATTGGTGAGGTCAACGTGAACAGTCCTGGAACCTCTCCACGCTTCATTGTTGGTGGACCTGTGCAACCATCTCAGCAGTGATACTGGTAGGCGCTACATCGCTAAAGGGTGGGAAAAGGCCGCCATCGCAAAACTATTAGATGAAAAGTTTAGTCTTTCCTCTGAGGATCTATTTGAAGAGATTGAGGGTTCTATTGAGATCTCCTAGAAAGGACATGTAATGATATTCTCAACACTCGCTAATGACTAGAAGACTTTTTTTATTACTCTAAGACTGACTTTTAGAGGAATACAGCTGCCGCTAAGGGACATCATATTGGTTTTGTTTCAACTGTTGATTAACGTACACATAATTTTTGTAAAAAAGAAAAAAAGTAAGTCACTTAATCGTCAATTTCGCGAAATTAAATTCCCTGCAAACACAGTGTTTCTCAGCGATCGCGATATTTAAGACTCGCGAACTGTGCCGAGAAAGTTTTTGGGAAATTCAAGTCCCGCGAAAATAAAGGAGAATAAGGTACACAGTCACTTACTGGATTCGACGAATAAGAGTTCCTGAAAGTTGCAGTCAACCGCGAGCAGGCTCACGTTGGAGCACAAGAGCACGCTGTGTAGCCGCGATTACTTGTCCCGCCGAAATGCTTTGCTCTCCCCCGCTCGTGCGTGTGACTTGAAGGTGAGCCAGCTCGCAGGCTAGTTGCAGTTTGGCGCTGTGATCTCGACCCTCAAGAATGCAATACTGATTTGATTATTAGAAAATTGAACCCACGGGTCGTTCCAAGAATACGGCTAATGGGTTAATGTTCAAAAAATCAATTTATCACTGATTTTTGAAATGACTGACGAGTCAATTCATTATTGCATTCTAGAAACGACTAGCGGGTTCAATATTCAAATAATCAATTCAATAATGTAATCTTGAGGGGTACGCTTCACTTGGTTTGACTGCAAGCTCGTATCCAAAAGCCAGTTTAAAAAGTCGGCACGCGCTCGAGGCTTGGCGCTCGTTCTCTGTGTTCACAGGATAAGTATGAAGAGCCTATTTTCTATTTGAACCTCAGTTCAAGATCACTCCCAATTCGTTAACAATGCGCCGTCCTTTTCAGTTTAATTAAAAATTTACAAACAAAAGATACATAAGAAAACTAAACAAAATGAAATGAGGAAAATAGTAAGACGATGTACTCAAAATATCTCAAAACGGCCATGGCAGACTAAAATGAGACAACAATAAAATGTTACTGCGACAGATGCAGATTTCAACCGCTGGTGGATCCATTGTCCGATTGCATGTTTCATGAGGAGAAACGTATCGAACTGATCATAAGAGCACATTAATGTCGCCTTCATAAGCTGCTAATTCATTAGTCGCTACTTAGAGAAAATACAAAGTAGGTTTATGGACATGATACAGCAAGTTAACAAAAGATGATCGTAAGGAGCCAGGCAGGGTTCAGACGCCGTACTTCACGAGCCGAATCGAATGTTAATGAGGGAGAACAAAGGATTTTTCTCATTTGCTTTCGGTTCGGCTCATGTCAAGTACGGCGTCTGAACTTGCTTCAAACACTAAAAAAGCTAAAAACGCTTGTTTCTCAGCTTCGAGTCCTGCTCTATTCAGTTCCCCAGACTAAAATAATATTTCATTTAAACTTCCACTAGTCCCCCATAGTATGCTGTGATTGTCTTCAGCTTCTTGTTGAGAAAATTCTGCTCAATTTCCACATTTCCATTTGGAAAAGCAAGGAGAGATAATTGCTCAACATCTGCATTGCGAGGCATAAAATAAGCAATGTTCTCTGTAATAGATTTAGTTTCCTCAAAAACGTGAACACCACCCAATGTTATCATGGTTTTGATATCAAACACTTCCGCACTGACATAGTTTGGTCCACCCCACGGTGGACTTAGAAACACAACATCAGCTTTCAAGTGTGGAATTAACTTCATGTAGTCTCCAACGATGAATTCGATGCGATCTTCAACGCCATAAACAGTCGCGTTGTGGTGCGCGAGAGTGATTTTAACCGGGTCAATATCAATTGCTATCACACGTTCGCATGTAAAAGCAAACTGAATCGCGTTTCCACCAACGCCACAGAAAGCATCAATGATTAAATCACAACGGCATCTTTCCGCGATATGCTTTGCTATGCGCTCGGGTGTCACGGAAAACCAGCCTTCTTTGTCCATTTTGATACCGTCGTCAAATCGAGAAAATAAGCGGTACCTCTGAGCCCAGTATTTAGCAATGTCAGGGTCTTGTTGGGGATCTGTGATAGCCTCCCGTTCCAATGCGACTGTGTGCTGACTATTCGGAGAATGTCGGGCAATGTTCTGGTTTTCTGATGCTTCATATTTCTGTGTTTGAACCAACGCGTTTTCAACAGATTCTGAGTTGAAAGATTTTCTAATTAGCTTTGATTCACTGCACGCCCTTGCTTCACTCATGAATTCCTTGACCTTTCTGAGTGTACACGACTCTTGTGATTCATCCAAAGATTCTTCCTGAAGAATTGAATTTAAACCTTCTTGAGTTGAATTGTGTATTACATCTTCTTGTCTTTCTTCGTCATCCTCAAATCTAAGATGTACTCCTTTCGACCCGGACACCTTGGGTATCTGGTGCATATTGAGATACTTATTCTTGGAATCGAGCTCTCCAAAGCAGAGTTGTACCTTCCCACCAGAGAACCTGGGTTGGTCCGAATAGCTGGAGTCTTCAACTGGTGATTTGCGCGAGACCTTGAATCCCATTAGTTCATATGCTCTCTCTAGAGACAAAGCATTCTGTTCCTCTACATCCAACTCGTGCGCTCTTTTCAACTTTCTACTTGCCTCTTCTGGAGGTGGTTCATTTCCATCACATGTTTCACTGTTTCCACTGGAAATTCCACGTGCTTGCAGTACGATGCTTGTCGATGTTCCTGTTTTCTGACTATTTGCACTCTTCCTATCTTTCTTCCTCTTCTTTTTCGCTGGCTTTTTCCCCGATCCGTAAGAAACAACACCCTGTTGTGCTGTACTGTCGCTTGTACCATACCTGCTAGTGTCACTTGCAGAGGTTTCTAATTCGTCCTCAAAAGTATACCCTTGGCTGCACCAATAGTTGTATTGCTCATAGTAATACCAATATACTTCCCAGTAGTTGTGTTCCCAAAGCGTATTGACTTCTTCAGTCTTTACAGTGTCAGAGGCAGAACTTGATGATGAACTCTTACAAGCAGTGTTCATTTTACCTTCAAGCTGAAAGTCAAAGATCCTTTCCTCTTTGTGATATTCTCCGAATCCCTCGTTCACTAGTGCAGTTTTACTGCCGTGTTCTAAGAGTTCAGAGATATTGCATGTTCGTTGCTTTACAGCGTATGTATTATAATCGCTTGAAACAAAACTTGCTTTTCGGATCTCGTGGCTTTTTTCACTCATAACATCACTGCCTAACCTGACATCTTTACCAGCCAACACTTGTTCCTCCCCGCCAATGCAGGACAAAATTTCCGTCAATTCATTCTCATCTCTATTTGATAGAGGGTTTGTCTCCTCCGCCAATTCTTCAGATTTCTTTAAACTATTATCAAGAGCTGAACCAGTGTCAAGATCTCTGGGAACACCAGCAAACTGAGGGTAGAGGTTATTCCAGCTTCCCCACACCAAGGAGAAGCCATACATCTTCCAGTAGTCCTCCCAACCCTTGGCGTGGTTACCATTCTGACCAGTGACAGCACTGCTAGAGGTATTCTTCCTTTCACCAGCGTTATCAAGAGCGAGACATTTCAGTTCAGCATCGATTCCTTCAGCTGAGAGGTTTTCGCTGCCTTCAGAGTCACTTGCTTTCTTCACGATGGAAACATTCCGAGAATGTATTTCTTTCTGATCTTGATTTGCAGTTATTTGGCTGGTAAATTTGGCTTTCGCAAATAAATCTTGGTGCTGTTGACGCTCTGAATCGCGTAGCTCAGCAACATCGTCACTTCTAACATCAAAAATGGGTGTTCGTGGGTTTACATTTACCCACTCTCCTTGGTTTGGCAGGCACATAAAAGAACTCCCAGTTGTCTCACTGTTCGGCTCAGTATTTCCACTTACATCGGATTCAAATGTGTTTACCTCAAAGACAGACCCGTTTTGGGAAGTGGCTAGTTCACGTGACACACTAATATCTTGTTGGCGTGTGTTGTCCATAGAGACGCACTCGTGGCAGTCCTTACTCTTTTGATCAACTTTTGACATTTCCAAGTCAAGGGCAGATGCACTGCATGAATGAACTTTTTCATTAATGATTTCTTGTTTCGCCTTTTCACTTGAAGATCGTGTAGCGACATTTTCATTCCCCAGAAGACTCTTATTTTCATCTAAACAAGCTCTATCCTTGACTTTAAATGCAACATGTTCCCTTTGAGGTTGATTTTCAAAATGTGGGCTTGAACCAAAATCCAGCACTGTAGCATGTTGTTCTGAATTTTTAGGTCTGCAATCTCCATGATTTTCACTTCTTACTACCGCTGTACATAAATCTGCACATTCATCAGAGGTTTCTGGTTTGGAAGAAAGGTTGTCAGGTGCAGTTGCATCGTGATGGAGTGGCAATCCCCTCTCATACACGATACTGTCTGTTCTACCCTTGGAAATTGTTGTTGAACTTGCTAAACCATTCTGTTTACTCTTCTTTCTCTTTCCCCGTTTTTTGGCATCCTTGCTTGGGATAAGCTGCGAACCCAAAGTTAAATAAGACTATAGGCATGAGTGTAATTGATTTGAGGAACTTCATGGAACACAATACAATAACAATTTATAATTGAAAGAAATTATCATTGAATTTAATTTAATACTGCATTTAAATAAATCCTGGTCTTATGTTGTTATGTAGACTAAGAGTAGTCCCTCTTTCGTTTAGTTCGTCCGTCGTGCGTGGTACGGAAGAAAACCGCGAGAAAAAAATGAAGGTGCGAAATCCTGGGGGCGAGAAGTGCGCGAAATTCAAAGCCAAGTGACTTTAATTTGGGTTCTTTTTAGGGACGGGTGTGGTGTGGAATGATAAATGTCAGGGCATGAAGACACTACACCGCATGGTTAGTCATCAAAACAGTGCTAAGATACTCCAAATTTCTCAACCTTGCTTTCACTAGTTCCCAAACACACTAAAATAAGTATCTACATGAAAAAATGAAGGAAATTGATATTATTACCAAGTACTTTGTCATCAGGCTTTTAGCCAGGATTTAAAAACTGGAGAGGCTGTCCAAGGTGCAACTTACTGAATTATTGACTCAAAAATCGCCAATGGTTTCCCAAAGAGAAAGCAACTGAAGTTCATGAGGGAGTTAACGTGCTCAAAGAAATAAAAACGCAAACCTCTTCCTCCAAGTCAAGATCACAGAGAGACCTGAAAAAGGAAGTTGGTAAACCCATTTTCTTCATCATTTCTAGTTCTTGTAAGATTGCCTCATCTGGTTCAACCATTTCATGAAGGTGTGTTGCCTTGGAGACTACTGTTGTTTGACAAGGACTGGTTAAATCAGAGGCTAATTTATCTTTTTCTCCATCCTAAAACAGGTTGCAAGGTTTTTGTTAGAATAATGACATTGTTTTTTGTTCTTAGGCAGAACCCTGGGCCGGGTGTTCAAAGCCCAATTAAGCTAACCCAGGATTAGTGAGAATTTTGATTTCATTTTTGTAGCTCTCCAGCAAGGAGTTCTGTTTCTATTTTTGTCCTTCAGTTTTGAGCTCGAGTAATCTAACACTACACAAAACATAAGCGATGGAGAACACTTTTATACAAGAAAAAGTGTTACCCCAGTTAACGTTTAATCCTGGGTTAGCGCTAACTGGGTTTCGAACAACCCGGCCCTGGACTTTGAGTGTGGTTCTCTTCACGACAGAGTATAAATGGATGCTGCCAAATTGTACATCAGGGATAGCCGGACAGAAGGCCGAGAATAACCTGCGATGTACTATCATCCCTAGGGCAGAAACCTAAGTATTCTGTGCATTCTCAGGGATAAAATTGGTCTTGCCTCCCAACACAAAAACATTCTGCAAATACTTTTTATAGCTCTCATTGTTCTACCTCATACTATAACATGAACATTAAATTTAATTTATAACTCATTAACCACTGTTTAATTTAGGTTTCCTTCCACTCTTATCTGGTAAATTACCACCCATTCATAGTCTAAAAAGACCACATCAGAGTTTGCACTACTATTTAAGATGAATATACTTCTTACTATGGCAACAGAGATTGTGGTGCATAAAGGTACAGCATCAGCATAGAGCTTACCTCCTCAAACATGAGCTCATGTTCTCGTTTTAAAGTTTTTTCTTGTTGATGGTGGTCTTCATACTTCAATAGATCGATGTCACTGCAGATCATAAAAGATTGAAACACACGTAGCAGAATGATTACCATGCCACATAAATAACTGATAATTGAATCTCATTTGGATATATTGTGCCTTTGTTCTAAGACAGTTTTCAGACCTGTTTGAAATGCAACTCTTCTAATGTGCAATTTTAATTAGGTATGACCAACAATGTAAAGTTCAGCAAAGTCTACTGCATTATGGGACTCTGCAACAGCAGCCGATTCATATGTCATTCTTATATGTCAAACCTATTGCATACATTACTGTTATGTGTTTTCGACGTAACAACAGTCATGACTGGCTCAAAAAGATGAGTGGTGTGGGCAAACATGCAAAAAACTTGAAGATGCCAGCAAAAATGCCAGCATGTTTGAGTGCTTACCCTTCTGCCTTCTGCGAGAAGTGGAATTGTATGAGCAATTTTCTTAACAGTTACCCGGTATTCAATGGTGTTTCTGTTTTCTTCTGGATAATAGCCTGGCTTGCGAGTTTTTCAAGTTAAATTTACGGACAAAAAACCTCTCAATAATGCAAATAATCTTGCAATGAATTTTCTTTCTCTTAAATATTGCTCCTTGAGCAAAAAATAGGTAACATCCAGATAGAAAAATTTTGCCCAGAACCAATCAGTCAATCAGATTGCAGGATACCCTGCAATATTCCCATTTCTACACTGAGAAAAAAAAAATGAACACTTTTTTTTCTCCTACAGATGATAACATGTCACATTTGTACCTAGTCTGTATTTTCTACCTTGTCTGCAGTGTGTATTTTGTATTGGACAAATAAGTTGTAAAAATCAATACAGATAGTAATCTTCATTTGGTGAGTAGTTAGTGATTAGACTCAGGTGTAAAATGACCATGGTGGAAAAAATAATCTCAAAGAAATAACTAAGTATAACATAACAGGCACTTTTGTGATTCAATGAGATGTAAATAACTGGCCCTGAATTCTGTAGTTTAGCCATAAGGCCATCCCCCCCTTTTTTTTTGTTTATTGTTGTAAGCATTTTCCAATTTTGGGTCACTCAGTCAGAAAAAGAAAAGAAACGCAAAAATAAATTGAAAAAGGAGTCTGGACCTAGGAGGCCCAGTACCTCAGCATAATATCCGTGGAAACTGAAAACAATAACGTGTGGTTACAAAGTCAACATGATGGCAATGGAAGAAGGAAAAATCGACTTCGTTGTTAGAATCAAACAAGAATGGCATATTATAAAACATGGAGTGGATTGGAGTGAAGTAGAGTGGACTGGATTTGTAAAACATGCAGTGGATTTGTAAAACATGGATTTGTAAAAGGTGGATTTGTAAAAGGTGGATTTGTAAAACATGGATTTATAAGAGATGGATTTGTAAAAGGTGGATACGTAAAAGGTGGATTTGAAAAACATGGATTTGTAAACTAACGAACAGGTCTTGTATTAGAAAAAGTATTACTTTAATGTTTGTGAGTTCCTCGAGAGAGAAATTCACGTTTTGGAGCAAAATCCAGTGACTGATGTTTCTGTTGGTTTCCGGTCGCCATGTTGGTGCCCATCCGGATGGGCAACAGCATGGCGTCTCCATACAAATCTCAATAAATTTGGGCAAAAGGTTTCTCTGCATATCTTCCATAGGCAAAATTGCTGTGACCAGAATTTTTGCGAGAGTCTTTGCATATTTACTTTCTTTCTTTTCTCGGATTCAGAGCTTTATCTATTGAACAGTTTTGATTTTTATTTTAATCAACTTTGAATGCAGTGACATTAGAAACCAGCAATTGACAGCAGCGGCAAGCTGTCAACAGTGCCAATACTCAAACAAAAATAAGCATCCCCGATGCGCGACAAAAACCTTTGGTAGCCAGGGTAGAAATAGTTGAAAGCAGAGATTTACAGAATTAATTAACGGTTGATTTTGTTAGCTGCCTGCACAAATTTCTGGCTAATTATATTGTACGATAACATCCGATTTTCTTTCAATACTGTTACGTTCTTGGCATTCTTGCCACTTATTGTCTCCTAGGTACGACAATCTGTAACTAGTATTGCATGGTTTCCGATTTGATCTGCGCGAAAAAAATATGTGTACGGTCCTCGTCACACGCTTTAATTTCAAATTATCATTTTAAAATTCAAATTATCCATGTTTTAAAAATCCACCTTTTCCAAATCCACCTTTAACAAATCCATGTTTTACAAATCCATGTTTTACAAATCCACATTTAACAATTCACCTTTTACAAATCCATGTTTTACAAATCCACCTGTTACAAATCCACCTTATACAAATCCACTCCATGTTTTACAAATCCAGTCCACTCCATTCCACTCCATTCCACTCCATATTTTACGATATGCCAACAAGAAAAGGGAAAAAACTAAAAATCTGTAAGGCAAAAACTTGCTTATGTTTCAGATTAAAATAAAAATTGTTTGAAACAATGTGACATTGCCCTCATTGCCTTCTGCGTAACTTTTATTTTTTAAACGCGAAAATCTGGGTCGGTCGGATGATGCTAAATATAGAAAAAAAGGGGATGGCCTAATCTGCTACAAAGCAACATGTGACCACATGTCATTGCTTACAAAGGATCCAGTTGCAAAAAGAGTGACAGTTATCTGGGAGTTACACAGAAGGGAGTAATTACAGAATGCAGGGCCATTTCGGACCACCTGTTTTGCATGACTCAAAATCTTTTGAAGAACGAAGTATAACACAATAGGCAACCTCAGCTGACAGATACCTAATAAAGACAGACACCTCCCTTTATAGGTGGACGCTCAATCATGGACCCAGCCACTTACTGAGTCCTTACTACATTTAACCTTTGAGGTATCAAACAATTCTCCTGTTCATTTTTTCTGGTCCCTAGGAAGTCTGGTTACTGGAGGTTTGAACAAAAAATATATGAAAAGCAAGATCAAAGAACTACCACATGTAAGGACGCCGAAGACGCTTCGATTTCGTTTGATTGTCAAACTCGACTGACTATGGTGGGAAGACGCCACCGTACCGTCACAGCTATCGGTAAGTTTGGGCTGCTAACATACCTTAATAATGCACGAGTACAAACGCACGTGACAGCCTCTTGTGTGTTTGATTCTTGGGAAAACAGAGTCATTTTCGCTATGCAATTTCCACGAGGGTTCGACCGAGGGTTCGTGGAGGTCGGATTCATGATGATGATAAGATGGAAAGCCACGATCCTTATGGTCAGCAATCACGTCTACTTTCAGTAGGTATGTAGTGTAAAGTTCACATACCTTACTCGCTGAGCGGCGAAGAGCACAAGCGATACGGCGGAGTCTGGTCGAATTTGCTCTCGCGGCTACGCCGCGCGCGCTTGTTTTCCAACGTGAGCCTGTTAGCTGCGCTTATTTGAGGGCAGCATCATAAGTGTAAATGATAACAAGCAAATGTCACTAGTAGCAACAAAATATAGCCACGTCGAAGTGGAAAACATTGTAATCCAGGAGAATAGATCTCCGAGGCTCGTTCGGAAGACCGGTTAAAAATCCGCAAAAGACGTCTTAGAAATGTTAAAAAATATAATCTTGGGTCGTCAAACAACATATTGGGTTGAAATGAATAATACGCCTTTTGTACTTAGGGCCAATCAGGAAGCGGAACTATGATCAACTATGTGGTCTCATTTACTAGTATGTTTTAATGGTAACAATCATTGCGTGACCGCAGAAGCGCATCTGACCATATCATCACTCCACAATTTCGAAAATGGCAAAGCTCAGAGATCTTTTGACACTGGATGATCTAGAAAAATATGCTGCTACACATTTGGATAAGAACGCCTTTGATTATTATTCAACGGGAGCCGGCGACGATGTTTCACTGCACGAAAACCGACAGGCTTTTAAGAGGTATTTTGTCTTGTCGTCAAGGCTTATACTGTATTAAGAAAAAATGTTTTAAGTTCATTTATGATGTCTAAGCATATTAAATCCAAGGGTTCTTGGTCCATCGAATATAGTTGCATGGTGGACTACGAGGCAAACGGCTTACGGTTCCTAAGATCTCACTTGCTTCAACAATTATAAGCATTGTGAGAGTGCGTCGGCTTTTCGACGCCGATTCATTAGCTGACTTTCAACTCCTGTCTATTGCTAAATCAATATTTTTAGTTGAAAAAACCGAATTTTACATGCAGATACAACAAAGTCCGCTATTTTCCCGTGGATTTGATTTCCTTGTTTTATAGTAAGCGAGTAGAGGTCCTCTATTTGAGCTACGGATTTGATGGCACGTTACGTGACGGCGCCAGTTTCTGTAGACTCACGCAACAACTCTATGATTGTATTCGATGTTGCCGTACCTCTGTTTAGGCCCTGTTTGGTATAAGCAGATCACAGATGAGGTCAAAATGGTCGGTATTATTCTGGCGTTTAAAAAAATTACCAGAGCAATTTTACAATACTGGGGCACTTATTAGCGTATCCCTCGGCATATTCCTCAAAGCTTTTAAGAACGAAGCACATAGAAACACTTGAAACAAAAGGAACCATTCAAATTCAGTGAAATGTAAATTAGTGGCTCGGTACTCAGCAATCTAACCAAATTACCCAGGTCGGCTTTTCCAGCTGAGCCTACCCGTATTCCAAACGATACAAAGTTTCCGCTGGTGCGCCAGCGGAGCAAGTTCTCTTGGCAGTTTTATGAGGCCCAATGCGTGACGGCGAGGGCTCTCCCTATTAATAAAGCGTCAGAGCAGTCATCAACCAAACGCACGTGCAAGACGGTCACCTGATATTACCTTTTGACCGAAAAATGTGTACACGAGATTTTCTATTAGAGCAATGCGCTCTCTCCTCCGCAGAGGCGCCCTATGGGAAATTTCGCTTCCGTTTTTCCCTCTCCTAAGCCACAGAACCACTAGCTTACGCCGAAAGCAGCACGACAGAGGCCTCTGCGGAGGAGAGGGGCGGAATTGCGTCAAAAGTCAAGCATCAGTAGACAGGCTAATGACGCTTATGGTTATTCAGATTATTAAGGTAAATTGTGTTGATTTATTCATGCATTTTTTTAATAGTATGGTGATTGACTGAGAAGATGTTCAATTTTTACGTCTCACAATTTGACCTCTCCTAGTCCCTTTTGGATTGGGAGATCAGAGAAGAAAACGACCGACACGTTTGGCTACCTGATGCAAAAGCAACCAGAGGAACTAATGGTGGTCTTAGTGGTAAAGACACTGAAGGACAAACAAACCTTTCCGATTTTATGCCGCTTAGGTCGGCCTTCGTCTTTTCCTCACTCTGCTGAGTATATGTAGAGCCACCTGCTGTCGTTGAGAAGAGTGGGCGGCTGTAAACAGATAGTCTGTCTGGCAGGCATTGAAAGGCAACGGAGAAGGAGAAACTAAAAGAGCCAAGCGCGATTGACCGCTTCTAGTTTCTAGTTTCCGTCTCCCTCCCCTTCTAACGCCTGCCACGTATGCTTCTACACTCCGCGTAATGTGTCCATCCCACACATTTCAGTTCTGCTGGGTGTATTTCGCTCTCGTTTATGCACGACACTGTCTCTCTCTTCATTCTTGAATACCATTCCCTGTCTGAATCTATTACCGAACATGTGTAGCTGCCTTTTCACAAACTATGTTCACAGCTGCTTTTGTCTCGATAGTGTAACACGTATGGCAGCAGTTAACTGGCCGTAGTACTTAACAGACTTCACGGTTTCAAAGTCAGATTGGCACTCTAGATTTATTTACCTCCTTGCCATTTTTGCTTTCAAAGAAATTTATGCTATTAAAATTGAAGCGGAAATTATTTTTATTGAACAGTCCATTTTGCTCGCTACAGGCTTAAACTACGACCGCGAATGCTACGGAACGTTGCCGAACAAGACATTTCTGTCACAGTCCTGGGTCAGAAACTGAGCATGCCAATCTGTGTTTCACCCACTGCGTTCCAGGCGATGGCGCATCCAGACGGAGAGCTGGCCACAGTCAGAGGTTAGATTGAAGCGGTTACACAGATTTGGGGTGCATGTTGGTTATGGGTATGCGTCCTTTAGTACCGTGAATCCTCGAATTAGTACCCCATTCGAGGAAGCGCCCTCCCCCCCCCGGATATTGGCTTAAGTTAGAAATATGCCGCCTCTTGTGTTCCCCTCCCCCATAGTTTACGATAACAGTTTCCAAGGTTGAGTATAGATCATGTTTAATGACGTCATATTTTACAATTGGTATTTTTGTTTACTACATCATTACAATACACTGAAGAAAATAGTTGCTTTTCAGTTTTCAATCGTTTTCCAATTACCGCACTGTTTGTTAAGCTTTGAATTACACAACATAGTTCTCCATGAGAGATTCTCCTCAAGGACTAGTAACGCCATACGATGAATACGGTATAACTGAACATTTGCTCGATTTCCAGCTGCTATTCGGGAATACGGCCGAACCGAGATACTCGCGCGAAAAAAACAAAACGCTGTTTGACTAAAAAATGTCCTCGTTTATATTATACACTTAAATTAATGTATGGTTCCGAGGGAAACAGTTAGTTTTGTTTTCCCGAGAGTCATGCTGTTTCCCGAGACGAAGTCGAGGGAAACATCAGGACTCGAGGGAAAACAAAACCAACTAGTTTCGCGAGGGACCATATAATAAGTGTTTTGTTATATATTTAGACTTCATATAGCAAAAACAAACAAACAAAGCGCCGTGCGGGCAACAACTGCGCAATTGTATCCCGGTCGGGATACATTTGAATTTGATCAGGGGCACGTGACCAAGAATCAGCCAATCACAGAGCTCATTTTGTCAAGTGAAAGTCTAGCTATATTACAATGCGTGTTGTTTCGTTTACTTTTCAGCGGTGAATTCCATGGATACAGCTATGGGACTGAGTATATACTCTACATATAGTCTGGAGGATGTCGCGCGGGAGTCCCCGAACACTATCAAATTTATGCAGATGCAGTTTTACGCAGATCGCCAGCTGATGGTGGAGGTGTTAAAGAGAGCTGAAAAAGCAGGCTTCAAAGCTGTTTTACTAACAGTTGACATTCCAGTCTATGGCCAACATAGAAACAGAAAGAATTTCTTTCTTCCCGAGCACTTAAAGTTTGCGAACTTCTTGTCCTTGAAAAAGAAGAAAGGACTTCGAAATAACAGAGAGCTGGGTAAATATATTAGTGATGCCACCGATAGCAGTGTTGATTGGGAGACGTTTGATTGGCTTCGTTCCACCACGTCACTTCCTTTTGTCGTCAAGGGAATATTGACGGCCGAGGATGCTCGCCTCGCCGTGCAACATGGAGCTCAAGGGATCATGGTGTCTAATCATGGAGGGCGGCAGTTAGATTGTGTCCCGGCCACTGTATGTGTACTTAATGTAAAGCTTTCTTAGTTTGTTGTTATTACTGTGAAATAGTAACGATCATAAGGAATCTTTTAAAATTGTCTTGACAGATTGAAGCGTTACCTGAGATAGTGGAAGCGGTGCGAGGAACTGGAGTCGAAGTGTATATGGACGGTGGCGTGAGACTGGGAACTGATGCTCTAAAGGCCCTAGCTCTGGGAGCTCGGGCAGTGTTTGTTGGGCGGCCAGTCATCTGGGGACTTACTTACAGGGTAGAAAAGCAATGAAATGTTTTTTTTAAAATGAAAATATCTTTCATACAGCTAAAGGCATGTACAGTTATGTATTTTATTTAGATAATTTGGTTATATTAACTGGGTTGATAATGTGAATTGGCCATCGTAAAGCTGACGTTTTGAGCGTTCACCCTTCTTCGGAGAGGATTCCAAATTATCTTGTTATATTCCGCGGTTATATTCCCCACCGACGAAGCACCACAGTTTCTTTAGAAACTTACCCCCTCTATGTATTTTATTTAGTTTTCTTAGTTACATAGAATGACAGGGATAGCAGTTTCTGCTGAACTTGGTCATGTATTACAAAAAACATCCGTTACGATTAGATTTAATAGGATTTATTTAGTCGATGTATTTCGCCACAATTTCGCGCTGTATTTTATTTCTTTCAGGGAGAGCAGGGAGTTTTTGAAGTTCTTCAGATGCTCAAGGATGAGCTCAAAGTAGCCATGGCTTTAGCAGGTCAGTTAAGAAATTTGAACTTAGTTAACAAATATAGCTAAATATTAATCGAACAGGGCATTTTCCTGTGTTATGCAGTTTTTAGGCTCTCAGTGATCAGATTTAACCACAATAAACACGAGACTTCTAATTGTTTGATAGCCATTTTAATTTTGATGAAGGTCGTGATTAGCTGAATGTTGCAGTTTGAACAAAAAAAAGTATGAAGGTAGGAGCATTTGGCATCAATCGTGTTGTTTCTTTTTGTCTCAGGATGTGCGTGTCTCAAGGACATTACCCCCTCGCTTGTTACAAGACATACAGCCAGTCATCTCTGAGTGCCGGCCATTGCACCATGTCAAGCATATAGCGACCATCTCTTTTACTGCTACAGGTAAAGGATTCTGTGCCTGGATGCCAAGTTCCGCTACATTTTGTTTACAACAAAACAGCTTGATTTCGATTAGTTTTTATCAAAAAGTAATTTTAGATAGTTTATTTTCGCTCATATATATGGCCTAAAATTTGGGCTTGGACATAGACAGCAAGAGCATACGCCGGCCATAAGTCTACATATTTTTCGAACCAAACAAGCAGAAAGTGAAATATACAAGGGACTTGAAATTTACCAATTGTGGTTCTAAAATACCTACGTTGTTGTTTTGACGTGACTTTGTGGTCACAGGTTCCCCTTCCCCCTCTCCACGGGTTTTGACGGAACGTTTTCAGACGCCTAAAGAGCGACGAAGAGAGAAACGATGTCCAAGGTTTTTTCAATTTCCATACCATTACTTCATGTAGATTCAATCAAGCAAATAAAAAATGTTATGTTTTTCTCAGTTCGTGAGTGAGTAGAATCAACAAATCCTGCAATCTGATTGGTTCCGGGAATGGGGGGAATTTTTCCCATCTGACCCGCCAGACATTTCCAGAAATATCCGGACATTTTTGGGGAAATTAAGAAGTTTCCAAGATATTTAGGATATTTAGAATTATTAAAAGCGTTTTTTTTGCCTGAGCCGTGTTCTCTTCGCTACTTTCTTGAAGCAATACTCAGTGCTATGCCAGAAACAATCCAGATGACCGATTTCACCCTTAAAAAATGTATTCCACATCACTAAAAGCGCTAACACAGTTATTTTTTAAAATGGCGGGTACTGGTACCTTCGAAGCGCCAGAATCTCTCTTCCCAACTCCCACTACGGCAAGAAATTTTTGAAAATTTTTGCTAAAGTAATTCAAAATCGTTTCTTTTTTCAACAAAAAATAAGAGACATTTAGAGAGTTTCTCCAGATATTACATAGAATTGTGACATTTAGAAAGTGTTTTGAGAAAATTGTGACGAAAAGAAGGAAAATTGTTTGGAAAGGCCTACGGTCCGCTTACGGTGGGCGGAACTCGTCGTGTTGATCTATCTATTTTCGTCAGTAACCGCCTTTTTTACACTTCCATCGACGATTAATCAACGCAAGTTTATCTCTGTTCACATTTGAATGGCAAGGAAAGTCGCGTGAGGGGCCGACCACTTAAGGTGGCTCATAACAGTTTCTAGTACTTTCCAAGAGGTAGATTTTGATGGTTCCTTATTACCACTCTTTATCACTTGATGCTACAATCATGGTATCAAAATACTGCCCAATCACCGG
>Ga0126343_10000105_pt1 | contig 23801 bp, 13 predicted proteins | sample Cyp2metagenome_FD_92531 | JGI IMG/M metagenome (GOLD analysis project Ga0126343, IMG submission 92531) | Coral microbial communities from Lord Howe Island, Old Settlement Bay, Australia - Cyphastrea 2 metagenome | ecosystem: Host-associated > Invertebrates > Cnidaria > Coral ...
AAACAAGCACGGTGACCCCCTCTTTTTATTACGTTTTTAATATCTACTTGTCATGTAACAACAGCATACGAAGTTCCATGGGAAATCTATGGCGGGTTCTTTTACTAGGGAGTCACCTTAAATTGTGACTACTTTATTTTCTCATTAAACTCTTTCGAGTCTCCGTAAAAGCTCTATATATGTTTTGCATATCCTTGACTCAGTTTGTAAGATATGATGTTGACGACATTGACGAAGAAGCTGGAAGAAACGGCAAAGAGTAAGTAACGATAAACATAAATTGCAAAAAAACGTCCATCAGTTCTTACTGAGAAGCGACTGAGTGAACACCGACAGGACATCTATAGGAGAAGTCGCGGAATACTTTGTTCGGGGAATCTATGTGTCGAGACTTGGTTCAAGTATTGTTGATAGCGACTGTTTCAAAAGTAGTTGAAGCAGATTTAATACACCTTTAAAAAGTTGACTTCTTTTCGTGCATTTGATCATTTATAGTGAGCGGTGAAGTCGGAGTTTCTGCTTTGTTCAGGGTTCGCGAAACATGAGAACAAGCGAAGTTGGACTGAGAATTCGTTGTAACGGGGATATACCTGCCTTTCACATAGGAAGTTCACTGTAACACTCAGTACAATCACCCTTTTCTCGGTTTGTTTTTCTCATTTGCTTTACAATTTAATCCAACGCGCATGTGGGGCAGTTTTGGGCTAAAATTGCAAAATAGCACGAACTTGCCTCACATGCATGCTAGTTTCTCTTGAAATGAGAGTGAACGAAGTTTTAAATCGTGAAAAAGGCTTTTCTCCGTTTTTTATTTTCATTTGCTCATAATTTCCCTCTCCAAATTTTGCTAAAACTACTGTTGTGAAGTACGTTTGGGAATTTGCAGACCTCTCAAGAGCATCTTACAACCACAATAGTTTTTGCAAACTTTTGGAGGCAAACAGAGTGAATTATGGGAAATTCAAAAATAGAGAATTGCTTAGTGTTTCTATTCGATGTTGTTTGCAGACGTCATCACTTGAGTCGGAGACGTGTTATACCGCTGCCCAAGATGAAGGCTAATCCGGTGACGCACCCTCAAGCTCTCTTTCAAACAGATCAGGTAAAGTATACCATCGACGGCCCCTGCATAAAGTACTCTGTACAAAGAGAACTTTACAAGCAACCTTTCTGGATTCCTTGTTGTTGGACTCATCCGGTATTTAATGACGTTGGCGCTCATTGCTACTGTGCAACGTTACTGTGCACGCAAATCAACTCGCCACGTCATGCATCGAGCGCGCGCTAAGCAATGAAATGAACAATAATAGGGTTTGCTTGGACATTCGGTGACCCCTACATTTCTTTCCAGAAACAGATTTTATATACAATGATCTACACATTGTCCAAAAATGAACAAAAAATGAGCGTGGGAAGTTAAAGAAATTTCAAGATTGCTGTCCACGGGACATCGAATCCTGCCATCTAGCGAATGCAAGCTGTGTGAAACTATGGTCGCTAAATTCGAACTTGTTATTTAGAAACCTCACCAGTGGGCTGAATTCACTTATTAGGTCCACATAAACAATATTTTGCAGAGAACATTTCACTTCAAAAATCTAATTACAATATTTTAAGGCTTTCAGACACTGTGGCCTTATTAGCCAACGAAGCCCGATTTTTCAGATTTTGGGTGTTTTTCGGGGCATGTTCTTTCCAAAACGAAGTCGGTGACCTCCCATTTTTTTGCCATTTTGGCAAAAGTAGATCATAACCTTTCTGCGTGGCAAGTTAAAAAAAAACTGTGTGGGAAGATTTTGGGTGCGAACGTCCCTAAGTCAGAACTTCTTTAATTCATACTGAATTTGAAACTCAACGCAAATTAACGTAGACTGCTTTATTCGTAGATTGTGATGGCGCTGTACCCGCAAACCACATGTTTTTACAAGGCGGTTATTCATGAACCTCCCGCGAGGGTAAGTGCCTTTCTCGAACTAAAACAGTCACCTCTGACTTAAAATGCACACAGGAGGTATTCAAATTTCTCGACGACTGATGTTTGCCAGCCAACTCGGACCAACTTAGGGCCTTTTCTTGCGAGTTCGGTCAACCGGACTGGCTCGATTCCCAAAATTTCGCCTCGTCTGGCAAAAATTTCCTTGTATTCATATAAGAATTCGGGTTGGCCCGGTTACCGAGATCTCGCTTACTGGGATAAAAATTTTCCCGTATGAACACTCCCGCCTGGGTGACCGGGAAGACATTTTTTGACAAAGTAGCTTAGCTTTCTCATCATAGCGGCCTAATTGTTGCCTTGAATGAGTTTCCACATCAGAAGTGTGCAAATTAGCTTTATAAGTAAAGTTACCAGATTCCACATAGCTACGATAGTCGTGAACGATTACAAGTTTATGTTACACCATTTTGGTTTTGTTTCCGTCTTGCATTTCACTCCGGTCGAACGGGTTGAAATGTCCCATATGAACATATAACCGTGTCAGCCCAGTTACCGGGCTCATATAAAGAGGCCTTAAGTCTATCTGTTCGGGCTGTATGTGCTACTGATTGAGGAATCTACCACGATACAGCTTCTCGTAACACGTCTTTTTATTTTCATGACAGCCTCAAGATGACTACTCGGTGTCGTTCGAGGACACTTCTTACGCTGATGGTTTCGCTCCACCTCTCAATGTGCCACAGCGCTACGTCGTGGCCTCCAAAGAAACAAAGAAAAGGTAGCTTCGAAAACACAACAAGAAAGACACTGAAGGAGATGCTTCACTCTCTATTTTACCATCAGGAGGTTCTTGGACTTGTGAAAGCTATAAACCGTTTATTTAGGAACTTCCCTCTCGATCCGGGAATAACCTGGATTAACTATCATCCGGTCTTCATCTCTCTTGTACCACAACTGAGATGTTTGCTGTGCAAGAAAACGAACCAGCAATATTTGACTTGTCATGAAATATCTTTGTCACTGTCAGCTAAAGGAATTATCCTAACCCGTACACTTGTCAAAAGACATTATTTAAGTTCAAGAAATTAAACTAAACGAATTAAACTTAACAATGTGATCTCAAGAGCTCTTACAATTCCTTACTTCTCTCCAGGGCTTGCACCTCAGTTTTGAACCCGAGTAGGGGCCAGAGGTTATGTCGTTTTCCGAAGCATGAGGAATCACCTCACCATCTCACCATTTTCACCTATTTAGTTTCTTCCAAGCTGCCCTAAAAAATTCGCTGATACCAATTTATACACCTGTGTGGAGTGCCCTGAGAGGTTCCCAAAATGTCACAAGTTGTATTGGGTGGAGTTGCCTGGTATTTTATTTTTAGTCTTTTTTGCGCGTTTAGGGACTTCGACTCCGTCTCGGTCCATCACGTAAAAGAATAAAGAACGAGGCCAACATTCAGCCCTCTTATTATCATGCCTTATAATATGCCTTTTGTTTGTAGCCGATCCAACGCCAACTCTGATTGGCTAACTGTAGGTTATTATTTTCCCGTAATGACAGCGGAGCGATTACGGGCCTGCAAAGAGCAAAAAGCTATATAATAAACAACTTATTAACCTTGAACGCTCAACCATGCCAAATTGACCTCGATTTCGCTCGAACGGAGATTTTCCCGTTAAGACCTTACTCTTGGTTAATAAGTAGTTTAAAATCTTGGGGAAAAAAACTCGATAAATAAAGGATTTATTATATGAGATCACGTGCAAATTTTTCTTGCGGGACACAGTGCGTAATCCCAAAGGGACAACATAGCGCCATCTTGCCCGCTGTATAACATTACTTTAGAAGGCAAGAGCACCGTCATGGACGGTGCGGCGCCGGTCTCAGCGACAGGAAAACGCTGCTAAACGAGGGTGGTGAGTTTAGGAACATTGTATATTATTACTAATCGGTATAAAGTTTTTATAAAACACTAAGTCAGAGATTTGACACTTATGTGGAATGTTGTTATAGCGTTAGGTTTTATTTATTTCAAAAAGTGAAATTTAATTTAATTACAATTCACAATACAATGGCAATCATTCTTCATACAGATATCTAGTTGATAAAATATAAACATACATATTAACAAGACGAATGCTTTATACCAGCTTTGTTTTGATACGAGGTGAAGATGCACATGCACAGTGTTAAATATTGTGTTCATCGCTCGTATTCGAAGAGTCGGCCAGCTCCTCGTCATCTCCATCATCACTTAAAGGTTCGTAGCTATCTGAAAGAAGTGGGGTTGGTTCCTGTGGCCTGGGTAACAATGACGTGCTGCTTGGGCTTGAGCCTTGGGTCATATTGACCGCCAGAGACTGAGGAACAGGCGAAGAACGAGCACTGCTTGATGCAGAGCCAACGTTGATTGACAAAGTAGAGTAAGGGAAAGGGGTTCCCTTGGAAGTCATTCGCGCTGCTAAAGACAAGGAAACAACTGGCAAGTACTGACTTTCAATTGGAGGCCACGGTGGAAGGGGAGACGTGCGGTCACCCAGTGACTCGTGATTGGGTGATTCGGGCGGAGCGGGAGAAATGGGGATCATATTAATATAACAGTCCGTATGCAATGTGGCTTCTTGGCTTGAAGAAACTTTATCTTCAGCAGAAGTGCTCACATGTCCGCGTGAAAGTGTGCTAGAGACGCGTCCTGTGTCTGACCGTGACCCCTGAAAAGGTTCCAAGGTCGGTTCGTCCTCGGATTCTGGAATCTCTCCTTCCTCTATTTCCTGACTTTGTGGGATTCGCTGCTCGTGATCAGATATTGAAGGTGATTCCTCCGAATGCCAGGTGGATTGTGGTATATTGATAGGTGCATTGGCCGAACCTGAAGTAACCTTTTTTCCCAAAGACAAATCCTCGTCTTCTGATTGGCTACTCTCCTGTGAGGACAGGATCTCTCCAGCTGAAAGTGTATCGTCCGGGTAATGAACTCCTTCATCTGGACTTAAAACATCAGTCGGCTCTTCTTGTTTTGGTGATGGAAGATGAACAACGTCTTTCATTTCCTTTTCAGGCGGAATATCGCCACAGACTGAGCTCTCTTCAGAAGGAATACGCGTGGAGCACCCAGTTTTGATGTCAGGTGAATCCACCCCGCTGGACAGTGGAACGTACTCACCAACAAAAGTTGCGTATGGTACTTGCTCGCCATCATCAGAAACACAATCCACTGCTGAACTTATTTCAGGATGATGATTTTCTGAGGAGGAGCTGTTGGTGTCTGGCTCATTGGGAAAATCGTGTTCCGCGGATGTCCTCTCTAATGCGTCAGCTTCATTGATATCTTCGTCTTCCTCGTCTGCTTGATCCAGCATAGAGGGTAACTCACCTTTCCTTTTTATCTCAGGAGTATTTGGGCACTCGTAAACATTTTCCTCTGTTCCCAATGTCCATACTGATTGCTTATCGGTTATATCAGGCAAAACTTCACCATGTACTTCTATCACTGACTGAGCAGTTGTTGTGCTGTCCCCTTCAACTACCGAAGCAACATCGTCTTGAACATTCCGACCGCAATTATCAATGCTCTCGGAAGGAGACGTCACGCTTCTATCAGGTCTATTCTCAAGGTTAGCGGAACTGTCTGGAGTGATTTGTAGGCTTTGTTGATCTGATGAGTCCGCCCCCAATACAATTGCTGCCTTATCTGTTTCACTGCTTCCAACTAGCCCGTCCTCACTTGAATCTACCCTCACAGCGTCTTCTTCCTGTATACTAAGAAACTCCTGAGCAGGCAATGCTTCTGAGGAATCGTCCTCCATGGCAAGTTTACTGGGAGAGCTCTTTGAAGAGTTCCATTCTTGATCTGCAACTGCACCCATTTCTTCTCTAGTTTCGTGACCATCAGATACTTCCGTTTGTCGTTCTCTCTTTGGATCTACATCTGGGCTTTCGAGTTTAACAAATGTAGACGTAGTTGGAGAATCCACTGTCGGTTCCTCTGTACTTGGATCAAAAACCTGCAAATGGAGAGGTCCAGTGCTTGTTACCTTCTCGCGTACGCATTTATCTTGGTCATCAGAGTAGTCTTTTGAAGAACCTGCAACATTCACATCATCAACAGAAGCGTGGCCAGAGTCGGCAGTCTCGTTACTGTCACTTGCGATGTGTTCATGTTCGTCGTCGTTTCCATCATCAGAACTATTGCCGGATTGAGTGCCTGATTTCATTGTTGTACTTGGAAACAACTCATCACTGCTTTCAGGAAGAACTTCTGACTCCTCAGCAGATAACGTTTCACTGTCACTAGCATCGTAATACGGTGATTGAACATTACTCTGAGAGCTCCTAGTCAGAGCTCGTATCCGAGGATGTAAAGTGGCTGAAGACGAGTGTACCGGAGGTACCTCATCTTCAGTCTCCTCGTCACCTTCTTCAGTCTCGCTTCCAGACGCACATTGTGAGACCTCCACTCTTGCCGACGGCTCATTCTGTGGCAATGAGAAATTTTCATTGCGGTAGCCACCTTGGGATTCCTGCTGGAAGGAATGTATCGTTTGGTTCACTTGCCGGATTTGTTTCTCCTTTTGTTCCGCGTTCGCTTTTTGGTCCTTTGATGAATGTTCAGGTTGAAGATGTGGAGGCACATTTTTATATTGTTCTGTGTCTGTTGCTCGTGACATTTCACTCACTCTTTCGTCGTCTTCCGTATACATAGGGCTTGATGATGTCGCTAAAGTTGAGAATTGCTCAGATTGGTGTACCCCAGTAGAGGGTGCCTGGAAAGGACTAAGTTGATGTCTCGATGGATGGCGCCCCTCGGCATGACGAGAGTCGACATAGGTTATTGTTTCAAAAATAGTTCTTACTTGGGAATGCCCAAATGCATCTGATGACAAGGAACGATTCTTTGTAATGTCATCATCAATGTTTTGTGCAGAAGCTGGTCCTAGGTTAGGGAAACGTACACCAAATTTCCGCTGGACGTCCACGTCAACACTTTGCATACCCTTTTGGAATGGTCCTCTAGATACACTGTCCTCTTGTCCTCTTCTTATAGGAGTGATGTCTTCTAGGTTAGATCTTGTTTTTCTCGTACTGTCAGCCTCACGTTCTGGACTCTTCAAAGCTGGCAGCACTGTAGGCACAATGCCTTTAATCAAGGGAGGTGGACCTTTAGGGCTGGTTCCCTGTGGCGAGACAGTTGAAGTGGGGCTTATAGCTGGGCGAGATATTAGTGGAGGAGGACCATCAGGGCTCACAGATGCTCTAGTCGATCGCGTTCCAGGTGGTGATGTAAGTTTACTTGGACTCCGAGACACTGACACATTTCCATGGCCAGAAATAGATATGCAGATTGGAGTAGAGCTGGAATTACTGCCTTCTTGTAAGGGCCTCTTGCCAGTGATGGGCATGAGAGGTGGAGGTTTGGGAACAAGTCCAGTGGTAATTCCATATCGGGGTGCAACTTCTGGTGGTGTTCTGGAGGGACTGGGAGGGGACGCAACTGGTGGAGGTGATACCATAGTGTGCACACCAAGTCTTGCACTGGGAGAATCATACGTCTCTTGCGCTTCACTGTTTCCTTTCTGTGCTGTATGCTCTTCAGCTGGAACATCAACTTTCCTGGCTGCTGCAGCAACATCAACTAAAGTGGCAAAAGCAGACATCGGTAGAGCCTCTGCTAGAGGACCTGCCTTCTCTTCTCTAGCCCGTTCTTTAGTTCCTTGGCCTATTCCATCTCCCCTTATGAATTCATCGTCTGCACTCCTGAAAGGTTTCTCCCTGCCAGAAAATTTGTTGCTAGGAACCAAAACAACAGGTTGTGGATCAGGGAACTTTTGACCAACTCCTTTGGCTCCTGTTAAGTCTGGAATAACAGCAGCTCGATTACGCATCTCGAACACTGAGGTCGGCCTTGAAGGTTTTCGTGAAAGGTAGTTTCCTCCCGGTGGAGAAACAGTTTTTGCTACTTCGGTTTGTGCAGCAATCTGGGGTTTCATCTCAGGGGAAATAGTATGTGGACGTTTGGCTGGTTCCTTTGGTGAGTGACTTGGATGGGGAAACTTTGGTAGCTCACCAGGGGATACCACCCGTTCAGGCATTCCTGGCGAATGCATATGCCCCGGCTGTTTAACAACAAAAGGATTTGCTAGCTCTTGCTCTGAGATTTCATTTTGACGCCTAACTGGCACATCGTGTGGATGATGTAGAGCACGTCTCTCCTCGCTCAACGATACAGGATAGCGATGACCACAAACAGTCATTTGTTGATATGGTGGCACAATGGACCTCCCACTTAGCGGAGGGTAGTATGCTGGTCCTTGTGGGTACTGGTGAGGATAAGCACCACTGAGTTTCAAATGACTTGGAAGGTCTTCGCCATTTACACTCTGTGGGAGCATTTCACGAACAGGTAATTGATGCACCCCGACGGGAACCAAAAAACGATGTTCAGGATGGTGGTGAAAACTTGCCATTGGATGCCCAACGTGAAACGGGTAACCATAAGGTGGAGGGGTTGAACTGCTACCTGGATGCGTGTGAACATGAGGTTGATGGTGAGCTTGCATCGCCATCAATGCATAGGGCTGACTGGGATATTCTCCACCACCGGGAAACTCCCGAGGCGCTGAAACACAGACATTGCCAAGAGCCGTGAACTTCCGAATGGCCTCATTTTGCTCATAAATGCCCAGTTTAGGATCAGGCTGCCTTGGAGGTAGGTACGTATCTTCCTTTTTCTTATGCTCGATTTTCTCTGTCACATCCACATTACTTGTCTCTGCTAGTGCATACCTTGCCATAGCTTGAAGGGTGGCACGAGCAGATGATGAGCCTAGGGCTGTGCTGGGTGATCTGGCTGTTGGCCGAGCAAGGGATGAGGTGCTCACCTCTCTATCCCTTGTCAAATCAACAGTTTCTACCACTGGTGCTCGCTTTTCTCTTTCACCACCTCTATTGTCTACTGGCGTATGTGTGTGTCTTGACTTGTCTCTACCAACAGTGGGTTCCTGGCTCACATGCCCATGGCGATCATGGTGGCCTTCAGAGTGCGACGAGCCCTCCCTCGAACGAGAAGGTACTTGTGCCAAATCATGTGCCATAACATACTTCTTGTCACGTGACGATGACATTTGTATAAGTGGTGGCGGAGGGTTCAGTGTCTGCTGACGACTGGCCAAACTGCCTGGTGGAGTAGCACTTTGTTGCGACCGTAACTCAGAATGGCTAATAACACGGTTACCAGACGAAAGTGGAAGACTTTGTGGTCTTACTGGTTCAGTCACTTGAGGCATGTGCTCTGCTGAAGAGGTAGGAACTAGAAGCAACACAGAAAACATTGACGTTTTTTGGGGGGCAAAGCTGTTTGTAACACAACTATTGCAGTATAATTAATATCAAACTAATCATAGTGCAACTCATTAAAACGACACATACTACCATAAAATTCAGAAAGAAACTGCCCCATTACTCTCTGAATTTTACGTGATCAGACAAAGCAGACGCGTAACACATTAAACGTTTCATTTATGTGTTTTCCTAGCTAGCCACATAAACAAAGCAGACGGTATGAGCAAAACAGGTACCAAATGTTGGTACTGTAAGATGAAACTATGTATGGCTTATTGACCAAGTGTGACGTCAAGATGGCTGGATATTGGCCAACTTCTTTTTTGTGTGTTTATGGACCGAGACGGGGTCGAGGTCTGTAAACACGCAAAAAAAGAACGAGGCCAATATCAAGCCAGCTTGGTCAATAAAGGATTTATTATATGCTTTTCTTGTGGGAAATCGGAGGGAAGTCCCGAGCGGGCAAGATGGCTGGATATTGGCCAAGTTCTTTTTTGCGTTTTATGGACTGAGACGGAGTTGAGGTCCATTAACTCGCAAAAAAAAGAACGATGACAATATCGAGCCATCTTGACCGAACAAACTTGGTCAATAAAGGATTTATATATGGCTTTCTGGAAAATGTTCCTTGTGTGACGCGGCGGGTAGTCCCGAGCGGCCAAGAGATCTCAATCTTGCCCGCTCGGGTAGCCAATCACACCGCAGGATTTGATTCACCTTGCCCACACACGGACCTAGCCATATAATAATAGATGTACTATATCGCGATACAATTGATTGCACTACATTTTACTCAATTACAGCTTATAAATCATAGCGTCGAAAAAAAATACAATCGCAAATATCTCTTCAAGTTGTTCAGTCCTGCAGCAAAACTGTTCCATCCGCATTGTGCTTTAGGCAAGAGAGTTTCTCTTGATAGTGACTTCTTCAAAAGGCCGCTGCTGTTCGGGGAGCTGCTATTTTCAGGGGGGCGGGGAGGGGGCATTACTTTAAGAATTCTACCCTACCTATTGACTGAGTGGGAGGACCAGATGGGAAAATATTTGACTCGAGGTTGGGCATTAAGGACCGAGCGCAGAGTGATCTGTGCGATCTGACTTGGCCAAATATTGTCCCGTCTGGTGCGACCTCAATCAGTCAATAGGCATTTTATCACATGACCAGTTTGATTTTTAATGTAATGTACTTCTTCATTTTCCGTACTTTCGGAGTCAGTTGACAACTGACGAAGTTCTGAATCGGACAGTTCGCCAGGATAGTTAAATTCGCCATCAAAATGTTTACCTGCATAACTGATTTAAAGAAAAAAACATTTTGCAGGAAAATATTGTCCTTCACTCGCAAAGATTTTTCGGGGCGGTACGCGTTTTTCAGGCGTTATCACCTGGACGTGTACCGACCTTATACGAGTCCATTTTATTATGGGTTTCCAAGGAATAGTGCACTGGGCCATACAGGTTATATGACATTAGTATATACAACCTAAGTGAATAGCGCTTTTCGCGCGCTCTGATTAGTTAACTCGGAGGTGATTAGCAAGTACCGGTACAAGTCACCTCCGAGCTACCGGCGCGAGAGATTTTTAAATTTCCAACCGCTTGTCATTTGGTCCGCTAATTTGGTTTTGGTTTTCCCTTGGACTGGACTAGGAAGTAACATTTTCGTGCTGACAGGCCAGGGCATGCTGCACACAAGCGTCAGGCTAACACGAAACAAAAGCAAACCTACGTCTTAATTGATTGACTATTGAAGCTTACCACTCCCTCCTGATGCTAGCATTCTTAACATGCTCGATGCTTGTTTTCCTTCAGAAGTCTCCAGCCGATGGAGGCCTTCCATCCTCTTTTTCTGGTCATCTGCATCTATGACAATTACATCTGGCTTGTGCGTATCACCTGCATGCAAAGACCTTTCAGAAACCCCACGTACTTCAGGACTTATATCTGAAATTAATGAATGAACCAATGTTAGGAGAGTTTTGGGCGTGAAATAGATCAAAATTGGGGACCTGCAACAAATCTGCAGGCTACTGCATGACAGAAGAATATTGTTGTCGACGAAGGTTTACAACTGAGATGAAAAAGGGAGGTTAAAACAGGCTTTAATTTAAAAAGGAAAGTCAAATAACCACAAAACAGTCTTGCTTTTTCTGCAGTGTCATGGAATGATTAGGGTTCGTCAAAATGATATCATTACACCGTATTTGCTTCTGTTTTTTTTCCATTTCGCGGTGTGAACACCAGCGATACAGCTTGATTAAAATCATATGGCGTACCACAGAAAAACAAGAGCGTCTGTCATGTTATACCTCTTCTACTATCATCTGATAAAATGCTCCTGCTGGCTGGCTCCCCACGTGTGTACACTGGATAGGTATTTGGATACGGCGGCTTGATAGGATGCCCCTTGGATCGTTCACTGATTAGTGGTACTTTCTGGTCTGTTGAAGTTTGTGGTACCACAGGAACAGGCGAATTACTGGTTGGACGAGCAGGCACACGGTTGCTAATTACACTTACAGATGGGCCAGAGGAAGCAAAGAGAATAGAGCTCGTTGGTGTGTGGCTTGGTTCTGATGACTGCGATATGTGTCCATAGGAATCTCCTACATGTGACTTGCCAGTGTGAGAAATTCCTGGATGTGAAGTTATAGGGTGAGATGAGCCTGCTTGTGGAACCCCTTTATTTGAAACACTACTGCTGGAAGATGATGGATGCAAAGCAGAAGAGTGTGGCGGATCTGTACTATAACCCAGAGACTTCGGTACAGCAGATCCCTGGTAAAGCGGATGCACATCTGAATGCGGGAGCCCTGGACGGGAAGAAACCAAAAATGAAGGTCTCAGATGGGATGGATCAGACTGTAAGACCCTTGGATCTACAGCTCTTGGATAAACCAGCCCAGGAAATATGGTTTCTGGATGGGGTGACCTTGAACGTGCTGTGTCAAGCTTTGTTGATTCGGAAAGTGAAGGTCGGAAATAAACTTGAGCTGGCTGTCCAGTTCCCACATTTGGCGAGGCTCTACCGATCGAGGCGATAACTCCAGGAGTGGGCATGAACAGAGTTGAGCTTGAGCTAGTCAAGGGAAGATGAGGAGATGAAACTATTCTGGGAGCAACCAACTGAAGGCTGGGAATAGAGGATGGAGAACTAGCAGTTGGTGCAGCATCTCCTGGGGGTCCAACGGAGGTACTTATGGTACCTACAATCACTGACGTGGACTCTCTCCCGCTGGATGTAACTCCACTGTCATTGGAAACACTGCTTGGTTTGTTGTGTGGATTTGACGAGTGGGAACTATAATTGTCTGATGTTTGGGGTCGTACGCTTTTCTTTGGAGTAGGTTCACGCTTCTGTGTTACATTGGGATTGTCTCTTTGATGTTCTTGTGGTTGCCGCTGTGGTTGTGGTTGTGGTTGTAGTTGCTGCTGTTGTTGTTGTTGTTGTTGATGGCGATGCTGTTGTTGTTGTTGTTGTTGTTGTTGCTGCTGCTGTTGCTGCTGCTGCTGTTGTTGTTGTTGTGGTTGCCTTTGTTGCTGTTGCTGCTGAGCTCGTTGCATCTATAACAAGCAACAGATATACAATGTAAAACATCACGGGCTGTCAAGTGTGGCAACATAGGTTAAATGTATCGTCCATGGCTTCGACATACAGCACTATAGAGCAACTACACTGCCTTATTTTGCAACAAAATGCACGCAAACGTACATGTACTGTATCGAATATAAATTGGCATAAATGTGTTCATTCGCCGCTCTATGCACACTTGGTATTATATAGTCAAGTCAATAGTGTATTATTTTCATGACTTGTATGCATCGCTTGTATTACAAGTTTTGTTCAAAGAAAAATGTTATTTAAACTAGTAAGTCGCTCACCTTTGTGGCCTCATGTTCTTGAACAAGTGCCTCCAGGTGTAGTTTTTTCTTGTAATTGAAATAGAAGTTCTTACACTGAGCACCAGTCTTGGTCACGACCCTTCGAGCAATTGCTTCCCAATCACGACCACAGTCTCTCAGCCCTGTGCAAAAAGTGGATTTTTCAGTAAAACATTAAACAACCGTTACCATTTCCTTCTGAGCAACACTAACACTAACAAGACTAAGACTAAGAATAATAATAATAACAATTATATAAACATATTTATTATATGGAGGAGAGTGTTTTACTGGGAACTAAACCACTCGTAGATTCCATACGCCACTTCATCCGGGACCCGAGTGGCGTATTTTCCGTATGACACCTGTGTGAGTGTCGTATCGTTCAATGACGTCACGATTCCCACCTTTTGCTTTTGCTGAATTGGTTTTTCGCGTCGCGTTTGTTTAGTCTCCACATAATAAAAAGAACATTACACGTTGGCACGAAGATATGAATTTTATGTTCTCGTGGCAAAAACAATATCTCACTCGTTCGCTGCGCTCACTCGTGAGATATTGTTCTTGCCACTCGAACATAACATTCATATCTTCTCGCCACCGTGTAATATCCTCTATTTAACCAAGGTAAAACCGTCAGCTTATGCTGCTATCAAAGGGTGCCCTGGGAAACTGAAAATAGAAATCAAATAACACTAAAAAAGTAAAAGATAAAACAAATATACAATATGTAGTAAAAGATAAAAACTACACACAATCATAAAAAATACTAACAGCTTTCACTAAAATAGTCCTATAGCATTGTTTTAAAAGCAGATACCTTTCACTTCATAGATAATGCTTGGCTAAAACATTTGACAAGCGCTATAGTATTTCGTTTGATCGCCAAACGAGAAGAATTTCAAGAGCAAACAAAATATCACCGATAGGACCGTAACACCTTAAAACAAGCTTACCTTGGAGAGCAATTTGGATCTCCTTCTCACTCCACCGGGATGTCTCGCCGTGATCTAAACCCGACCAGAACAATACAGGCCGGTCAAATTAATGCACAAATGTATTTTTCTTATAAATCGTTTTCAAACTTGGCCAGTGTTGGACAAGATACATACTGCAATAAAGCCCCGTTACATTATCTCTCATCTCTGTCACTGAACCATCACGTTCCGAGCAAACAAGCAAACAATGAACACACCTGGTCTGCCTGTGTGCCTGACTGATGGAGTAGGTGTGGTTACTTGAGCGGTGGTTACTGCAGGTGCTGCGTGTTCGTCGTTTTCGTCGCTCTCTTCTGCTGAGTAAGTGATTTCCTCCAGGTCCTCCTCCCCCTCAGATCCACCGCGTTCACCTTTAGCACTAAAACAACAAACATCGTTGACCAATCAACTTTGTTTTGATGGTGTTTTGTGTCGATTTTTGACAATAGACCAATTCCGATTTATTAAAATTGAACCTAACACAGCCGACCTGGGCTCTGAGGAATAAGCCCCACAAACTCTGTAGTTATTCCCCGGTGCCTCATACTGTGGTCGATCGTTTTAGGCTGAATTGTAACGAAATTGGTCCATTTTGTTCTCACATTTCCGTTCAGTTCATTATTTCCTTGTATTTGCTGAGCCATTTCAGCTAATCGCTGATCGGGGTTTTAGTAAAGTTAAGCAGCCTTCACACGGCAAACTATAGTTGGCAATCTCGTGTTGGCAAACATGAATAGCACTAAACAGTCGGAAAACACGTTGACAATCTGTTGGCGACAAATAGAACTTGCCTCTATTCTCGTCAACTTTTTCGCGTCGGTTATCTCGTTTCTGACATCTGAACGATTGGCAAACATGTATTGTTAACTGTCGACCAATCAAAACACGCTCTCCATTCACGTGATTTATTTGCGTGACACTTCATAAAATGGCGGACGTTTTGACCCTTTCCCTCCCTCTCTACGACCTGCCACGCAGGCTACTTTTAAACTGATCAGAGGTTCACAGAAAACACATACACTTGACAACGCTGTCCAAAGTGAAGACATCTGAAAACGGAGCTTAATCGTATTACTGTTGACATAGCCTGTGAATACAGCCGCCTCTCATTCGCTCCCGCTACTATGTGCGTTTCGCACATAGTAGAAGGAGCGAATGAGAGGCGGCTGTATTCACAGGCTACTGTTGACAGCGAAAAGTTAAGCTTTTTAAAACGCTGACGTCACGTTACGGGAGCAAATGACGGTTGAGGTGTTTTCTCATAACATATCAGTGTTTTCCAGCGTTTTGCGAGCTAGGGTAAATGTTGCGAAAATGGCAACGTGAACGCAACGTTTCTCATCACATTACCATTGACAAGGCCTAAGATAAAACGGCCTTTACCTGCTCTCTGAAGCACTTGCTCTTGCCTTGCTTGTAGGTGCACAGTCACGACTGGATCCAAACTGTGACTTAAAACAAAGAGAGGGAATTGAAGTAATGAAACAGGAATATGAAAATGTAACCTCAGTAATAACTGATTCACAGCTGGCGCATATTACACTGATAACTAGAATTTGTGAAATTTCAGCAAACGCCGCTCACAGCAGACGGTGGAAATTCTATCCACACCACCTTAACCGTTAATGCGTTTTTTTTCGTGTACCTCTGGGACTTGTTTGTAGCTCGGGGGAATGCCATATTCAAAGGACGGGGATGATTGCTCGTAGGAAATGTTGAAAAGAAAACACCTAAGAGATACCAAGATCCTAAGTAAAACCAATTCTAAAAACACACATTAACTCGCACTCATAATTTCCAATAGCAATAAAGACGATTGCTTCAAGTACCTATTTGTAAAGGTGATTGTCAATTATCCCCTGTTATTATTTTTTTCTGCTCAATATCCTAGAAGGTACCACGAAGGCTGCCGCTGTGTACCTTTTGAGGCTAACACCCCACGAAGTGCCAAAACCGTTTCGTTAACCCCAAGGTTGTGGAGCCATATCTAAATAAATCTAGGTGATGTATGAAGAATGAGCACATACTTGATCTCTTCGCCTTTTCTTGAGGTTGTGTCTCCGTGACAGCTGTTTGTAATGTTCCTTCTTTTTTGTCTGATAGTAAAACAGGATACAGTCCGACACACTCTGCAAAACAACACGAGGTAGGTCAAACCTCCTTCGCAGGAATCCGTGTAGCCACGGAATCTTCACTTAGTTGTATTAATTTTCTTTGTTTTTTGTTTCTCGGTCATTTGAAGTGATTTCGTGCATACAGCTGAAGAAAAAAGACGAGTCAACTAGTCCTGGGTAGCAAAGAAAATCCTCCAAGAATATCATAAAGAAGTGATTGTGTTGAGACACATTCTACACATGAAGTGAATGCGCTCTTCTACTAGCGGTTCACTGAAACGAAACACAAACAAACTAAGCAAGCAGATCAGGAAACAAAACGAAATAAAGCCAGCAAAAATAACCGGAAAATGTCGAAACATGTGAGATGTGTGTGGCGACTTTGACGACTACAACACGCTGACAACGACATTTGAAAAATAAACTGCATACCCAAACGTAACAATGGAACGTCACGTATGCGAATATAACTGCCGAAAATAATTACAATGACAAATCTTCCTAATATAGTAACTAGGAAAACCTATACACATCTTAAAGTTAAATAACATCTTCTTAGGTTTCTGATTTACTTATTATCTCTTTCTACACATTTATTTTAATAACATTGCAATTTACTTCAACTGCAAAACTTTAATTCAAAATTACATACAAATAAACACACTCGGGCAAGCATTGTGCACAGGCAGATCTGATCATAGCAACTTAATGAAAAAGAAAAGAGACACTTCCATAACCAACTGGTTCTCATTTTTTGAACTTTAAACTATTAACCTGGTCTATACACAATTACCTAGATTATATTTTCCTCGCAATTCACTTACTTTTCCAGGTAAAAACGAGGCGATCAAGTCGAAATCCTTCGGGTTTTGAATAAACCTATAAAAATGACCAAAGTAAGTATTTTAACAACGGACATGTATTATAGTACACACCCCCATATAACAACAACACGATTTCGGGGTTCAGGATGATCTTGTTCTTACTTATTGCGTGCTTAGTGACAAATCCGCCTGAAGATGTTCTTAATTTCAGAAATACCACCCTTAACATGTTATGAAAGGTTTAGTTAGCATATTTGTTATAAATTTAACAAATAAAGAGGGCTAAGCTGTGTATTACACTGTGATAAAACACGATGGTCATTTGAGAACACGAGGGAAATGTAGAAAACACGAGCCGCAGGCGAGTGTTTTCTACATTTCTCGAGTGTTCTCAAATGACCGGATTGTTTTATCACAGTGTAATACACAGCTTAGGCTTCTTCATTCGCTTTAATATATAGATTTTACCCGCGCAAAACAATAAAACACGCCTTTTCTATGTTTTATACTCTGATAAAACATGGGTTTTTGACCAATCAGAGCGCGCGCAGGGTCCTATCTATATTTTAAAAGTAAGTAAGTAACTAAATAAACTGATCAGTAATCAAGAAATAAAATAAAAATATGTCAGCTGGTACACTAGTTAACATTAACGAGTAGAAATGTAACATTAGTTTTCACGTTTTTTCTTCTTCCAAAACCCTCTCCCTCATTACATAAGAACATGTTTTATTCATCAAGCTGAACTGGTCCTTCTATACATGGCGGACCAAATTTCAGCCTGATGTTCTTAATCCGTTTTTTCTTATGTGCGGGTGTTACCTGTAACGTAAACAATGTTTCTATACCGAAGGAAAACCATAAAGGTTTGAATAAATTTGATATGGAGCAAAGACTGTACAGAATGAAGTTCTATAAATCATTACCAAACACATGAAAGGAAATTATTCTGCTTTTCATGAATGTTAAATCACCGCCAATGTTTAGTTCCTGAAATTTTGAGGTCGGGTCATGCCGGTAGATTTTGAGAATAACATCATTAAACCTTCTTGCGCCCAATCTCTCACTAGGCACTTAGTTATTCACTTTGGCATATATTCACCTTGTTCAAATTTTACATATAATGGTAAACAACTTCTGCAAATAATAAACAGAAAACTGACAAACAACTTGGAACATTTTTCAAAAGAGTTTAAAGTTGCGCTGTTATTTTTTATCAAAACTGTAGGAAGCTACCTTCAGTTGCATGAATTCAGTTTTGCGGAAACCAACTATGCTTGTAACAAAGGTATTCAATACCACTACATCATACTCATTACAGTTGGACAGCTAGCGGCTAAGTAAAGAGGTTTTATATCTGTACAGTACATATCATGACTCGGGCAGATTCTTCATTTAAACACATTCATCTTACTTGTCCTTAAAAATGCGCCTCTCTTTCTCTGTCCAGATATTTTTGTGCTTCCTTTCATTAAGAGTTGCCAGTGGATCTCGTATCAGCCCTTAATTAACGAAAAACAACAACAAACACATTCATCCCACATCTCTGAAAATGTTGTTGTTAACATTCAATTGCTGTTTTTTATTTGCCTTTTAGTGGACTCAGACTCCAAACTTCTAAACAATGGCCCCATCTTCATAACGTTGACAGCAACCACCTCCAAAAGTCAAGAAAATGAATCTACAACTACTTCAAATGATTCAGTCAAGTATTACTGGAAACGTATGCAATTTTAACAATGTTCTTTCACTTCATTATTCAACTTTCATACACTGTACGAATTCCAATTTTCTGATTCCAAGGCTGGTTTGAACCACGTTATACTGGGTTGTGACGAGACAACAACCTTGTTGTCATTATCATGTTGTAATAGCCGTGATGTAAATTCAACCCATCGCTGTCATTACACCATGGCTTCAGCTGACTCAGATATACTGGCTTCATTGCAGGGTATTCAATTTGAATAATAAAAATGTTAACAGACTCATTGCTCATGAATTATCAGGATTTACATGTACTCGTTCACTAACGATGAACTTGAAATTTTCAATATCGCACTCAGCAAAGCCTCGTGCGGTATTGAAATTTCTCAATCATTGTTAGTGAACTCGTGCAGGTAAATCCTGATAATTCACTCGCCGAGTGCGTTAACACAGCTCTCTTCATTGAACAATGGTATATGTCTTGAATAATGAATATGCAACATTTTTAGCCATTTGACTTTCATGGTCTTCGGTGATAAAATTGTTTTTGTCATGCGAAATTATAAGCAGCCATCCTTCCTGTTTAATTTCTACACTCAACACTTGAAGCTCAGAGCATTCAAGGTTTGAGAAAGATGAGAAATCTCCAATTAGTTTTCCTAATCTCATTACCAGTCATTTTTAAAAGCTGCTAAATCTGGAGGCAGTTAGTCTAGTTTAATAGTTTACCATTTCTGTTGATGAACTTCACTCTCCTTTCTTCTTTGTCCAACATAGGAGGGGGCTCAACGGCTAAAGTGCGCATGTGTCGTTCATTGGCCTAATAAAGTCAATACAACATGAAATATCCACACATCCAACAGTCAAGTACTTACACAAAAGTACTCTGTGACTAACTTGAATTGTTCTCTATTACCCAGGTCCTCCAGTGAAATGGAATTCGTAAATTTAATGTGTTTAGTTATATACTTTTCTCTAACATGTAATATATACATATTTCCTCAAACCATAAGAAACAATATCACTTTTTTTCTTCATGATCTTAGATATACACATTTGCCATATAGTTACGTGCAAGGTACATTCAAGATGTTCAAAACTTAACAGTTTCTAAGGACAAATACGTCCTCTGATACTCATCAACTTTTTTAATCTCAATTTTTCATATGCACCAAACCATCCTAATCTACATATAACTAAAAATGTAAGAATATTAAATAACTTATCTCAGCAAATAAGGCCTTGTGTTACATAAGGTGAGCCTCACACAATAAACATTATTTAAGAATACTTTTCAAAACAACTTTGTGTTTTTTAATGCTGCACTACTGTTCTTACCTCTTGTTCATTTAGGTTGTCAACAATTTCATTGAATTCAGCTTCGCTTCGTGCAACAATCCCCCAGTTGCTTCTAGATCCCATTCTGAAAACATTTAACAGAACATGATTCTTGTTAAACAGCAATAAGCCATTTTACATGAAAAAATGTGGCACATTTCATTATTTACTCGGGAACAGCAAAGTCTGCTGTGAAACATTCAGCAGCTTGTGCGGCACCAAATCTGCAGGTAAATAGAAAAGAAGTAAAAGGAAAGAAGAGAAATGATAGCAGAATAGCCTTTGAATAGGCACAAAAGTGTAGATATCTGTGTGAGAAATTACAGTTGCAGTAACAGCAATTTCAGTAATGCATTAACAGTTTTCCAAGAGCATAGTTTGAGGAAAGCTGAAAGCTTTAAGGAACAGATAATGTCCAAGGACAAATATGCAAGCATATTTTCAAAGTCAAATGGAGGCTATAGTGTTTATTATCCTTCAAATATTTTTTGTAACACAAAAAATCACTATGTTCAGTCTGTATTCATAACCCCAGTCAAGATTTTCCATACAGACCTCCTGCTTGGTCAATAAGAGGTAAACAAAGGCAGCAAACGTCAATGTTCCAACATTAACCAGTCTTTATTACTACAGTACATGTAACTGCTTTGTCAAAAACTTCATATTTACCAGTTCATACACATGAACAGATATCTTCTAGACCTTAACCTCACCTAGTAAACCTTTCAGTTTGTTCTCGCTGCTTCCTTATCTCAGGGAAGACTTTTTCATAGAATTCCCGAAGCTTAGCTTCCTTTTGCCTACATCAAACAACAACAAAATATTTACAAAATTTGTAATCTTTATTTTTAGCATTTATAAAACCTCATTTCAAATCCCTTATTTCAAAAAGTGTGGTTTTCCGCTGGCCGAGGAACGAAAAAGCGGAAAACGTTTTTCTCACGCACAGCTGGGAGTCTGGGTACAGGAGTGCGGGGGAAGGGAGGTAGGGGTTTCAGTTCACATGGCTTGTGTAAGGCTTCTGTTTTTGTTTTCCCACTGCGCCATTGCCTGATGTGCCCCACCCACCCACCTGTGAGGTACTTGTAGAATGTGTTAAGTTAATGTGAAATTATTCTCTAGCCACTTTTTGTGCTATTGTAAGACAATTATGTTCTTATGTTAATAAAGGTCAGGCTGTGTGGTTCGGCTTGGCATGGCTCCCAGTGGTATGTAAGAAGTAAATTTCTACAGCACACTAACTTTCGTTTCGGATTGTTTTCATTTCTCTCAATTTTCTTGAGCCAGGCTTGCTTCAGTGTCTTGTACTCTTTACACAATTGACGATTCTGAAAGAATGAAACATAACAGTAATGAAGCTCTCCACTATCTTGAATTCTCAGGGTAAAAGAATGGTTTAAAAAAACAGGGATTGAAAATATTATTGGGTCATCCTTAAAAATAAAAATAATTAAAAGAATAAGAAAGAAATTACATCAAACAAGAAACATGTTGGAATGCATTTTTTATTGACCAAGTGCCAGAAGAGAACAACAGAGAATGAAGTTGGATTACGATAACAATTGAAGAAAAGAACACATGTTACTGTTAGTGGTGTTCCAACAGTAAGTAATTAGTATTCTGAAATACTCTGATGTTTGTCTTTCACCTCTACTAATGGAGTTCAAAATACAATGTAAATGGGCTGGAGTTGATAGAAAAGGGAAACAAAATTCACTGTAAATGATTGAAAGAAGGATGACTAATCAAGGGAAACAGGTTTCAGATCTACGGGTAAATACACTGGAGTTTAAAATAGCCACTGGGGGTTCAGCTACAAATGTTGCCCTTTCAACATTGACTTAAGCATTGCCAAGCAAATATGTGACATAGAAAAGAGAGACTACAGTGTGAATGGCAATAAAGCCAGTCATTATCTGTCAAAACTGGGTCACTATGTGTTGTATCACCACATTTTAAAAAGTCTAGCAACAAAAGATCTACATGTAGCTTATCTACGGCAATATATGGCAATACTGTAAGGAAATAATACTGTCATCTGAAAGGTAACTAGTCTGTACCTTGAGTTCTTTGGCCTGCTTTCTCAACTGAAAATACTTCACCAATTTAGCTTTCACAGCTGGGCCTCTGAAACAAGGAAAGTAACAATCTGTGGGTTAACATGAATCCACAAGACACAATTCAACCAGTAACAATGCCTGTCCTTCAGACAAGTCACGTCAAACATTCACTTGGCCAAATCAAATATCAGATAATGCTGGGCTGCACAACAACACAAATGTTTTGGTCTACCCTGAAGAGAAAGTTAAACCTTGTCATTACTTTTCAAAGATGGTGGTCATTTGAAAAAAATAAAATTAATACTGTAACCAAAAAACGAACAATATTTCCATGAGGACTGACATATATCAGGTACTGTGCACTCTACTAACAACAATAAGAATTTTGCTAGATAAATCAATCTGCTTGACTTCAACAGCCTGCATAATTGCTTCTCACCTTCTCAGACTTCAATAGCCTGCATAATAGTTGCAGTGTTCAAGAACACACTTAAATTTTGAACTTCTCACCTTCGAAGGTTCTCATGATAACATGGGAGATCAGATGGCTGGTTGTACAAAGGCTATGATACCAAAAAGATAAATAGGCACTGATTAGATACAGTTCCAAGGTATTGAAATAGTGCTAGATATAAAATAAGCAAAGGAATATCAAAAAGCAAGTTGCTAGCAGGATTCAAAACTGAAAACTAGAACAATATCTGTAATGGGAAATCACACGAATAAACTACAGAGAAAAAAAACAAACACTTTTTACAAAATTAGAAAAACTCTTAGTATAAAAAGACAATTGAAACAGAAAATTCGGTAAATTCACCCAGAATAACTTACGAGCAAATAAAAATAAAGTAATGCATGTATTTATACATAAAGAAGTTGGTTGAAGTTGGTACACGTAAAAAAAATACTCAGTGAAGAGCTTCGTGCAAAACCATGCTTAGAGACAGATATGTGTAAAATTTTTTCCTCAAAAGTGCCTGAATTTTTGAATGTGGTATTTACCACCATTTTCGTTGATACGCGACTTTGAAAAACAAAACACCAATGGAAACGTTTCCAAAATTTCTGTCAATCTTACGTGTTATCGACATGTCGGATCGAAATCCACCAGTCACAGCCCGCTAGCATGACGTAGAGAATGTCAGAAAGTCACACTAGTGGCTGTGATTGGATGATTTCGATCCGATCTGTCGATAACACATAAGATTGACGGAAATTTTGGAAACGTTTCCACGGGGGGGTTTTGTTTTCCAAAGACGCGTATCAACGAAAACGGTGGTAAGGTCACAAAAAAACATTATCCTGTACTTTTGTTGCTGGAGTTTGCTTCATTTTCAAGATATAACACATGCCAAAAAAAGACACAGCTCTTCCTAGCTGTAAAATCATCTTTGAGCTTAGGGCAAAGACATTTTGCTTTTTGTCAAGTTACCACCGTTTTCGTTGATACGCGACTTTGGAAAACAAAACACCCGAGGAAACGTTTCCAAAATTTCTGTCAGTCTAACGTGTTGTCGACAGATCGGATCGAAATCCACCAATCACAGCCACTAGTGTGACCTTCTGACCATCTCTATGTCATGATAGCGGGCTGTGATTGGCGCATTTCGATCCGACATGTCGATAACA
>Ga0126343_10000106_pt1 | contig 23597 bp, 35 predicted proteins | sample Cyp2metagenome_FD_92531 | JGI IMG/M metagenome (GOLD analysis project Ga0126343, IMG submission 92531) | Coral microbial communities from Lord Howe Island, Old Settlement Bay, Australia - Cyphastrea 2 metagenome | ecosystem: Host-associated > Invertebrates > Cnidaria > Coral ...
TATAGACTGACATATTGGCATATTATGACATCCTTCCTGTTTTGAAAGTGTGTCTCAAATTACAGTTGAATTAAAACCTGATTAGGCATCCAATCATAGAAAACTTATTTGATCAATATTGCTCCCTGGCTATATAATTATATTATAAAAGTAAAATGCTAATGAATGTTCTTGGATATAGTCCATGAAACGCAATTAAATGTCCTTTGAAGAATATAGTCTATATATCGTCTCAGAGCTATCTACAAACTGTTCAGTGTACTATTTATGTTCACAATCCGCTAGATAGGCCGGTGGCCGTCTGGTACGTTGAGCCCCACTGGACTCTTAGATGCGGCTGTAGGAAGTTCGCTGGTGGTGTCTGAGGTGTTTGGTGTTTGTGATACTTCTCATGTGGTCTCAGTTGGTGATGAGCTGTCCCCAGGCGTCACCTCTGGTGTTGTTGGGGCTTCAGGGCATTCTTTGGTTTTCCTCAGATGGTAGCGGTTTCTTCTGTATGTCTCCACGTCCCGCATTTCCACTACATAGGATCTCTCATCTAGCCGTGATATGACTATGCCCTTCTTCCACACCTTAGTTCGTGGTTGAAAGGGTTTCATTCGTACGACATTGCCTTCTGCAAGGGTGGGCAAATTACGAGTGTGTTGGTTGAAGTATTTGGACTGCTGTGCTTGTCGCTTCGTCAACTCTTTCATTTCTTGTTCTATTTATGGTGTCCTGGGCTGAAGGAGGGCTTTCATCGTCGGAAGGAGTGTTTGTGTTCTCCTGTTCGTTAAGCATTGTATCAGTCTTGACTCCACTCCCTGGGTCGCTGTGTTGCAGTAGTCGAGTATCGCAATGTATGGGTCCGTTCTGGAATCCAGGGCTTTCCGGATAAGGTTGCTGATTCTACCTTCCCGATCGCTTTATTGTTGCCAGGGTTGTTGGTTCTATGTTCGAAGTCCCATTCTTTGGCAAACTTGGTGAACTCTGATGAGGTGAACTGCGGGCCATTGTCAATGACTAGGCGGTCAGGGCAACCATATCGTGCAAAATGGTTTTTGAGTTTCAGGATCATGGCTGCTGAGGTAGTACTTGTTAGGCGGTCTACCTCCCAAAAGTTACTGTAGTAATCCTCAGTTACCATGAATTTTCTTGTTTAGCTCGAACAGATCAACTTCTATTTGTTCACATGGTCCGCTGGGTACTTCATGTGGCATCAGAGACTCCTTTTGGTTGCTGGTTTCGTACTTGCGACAGGTTTCACAGGACGCAATTAGTCCCTTTATGTCGGCGTTCATACTGAGCCAAAAGATGGTTTCCCGCGCTCGGTGTAGACAGGACTCTACACCAAGGTGTGACACATGTAGCTTTCGCTTCATGTCATGTCGTAAGCTGACAGGAATGATGACTCGTTGTCCAAGGAAAATATTTCTGTCTTGAATGGTTAGTTCGTCTCTCATGCTGAAGTAAGGCGTTATCTCTGATGGTACTTGACCGCGGTGTTCTGGCCATCCGTGTAGAATAATGTGCTTGAGGATTCACAATGCTTCATCACTCTCAGTAGCGGTTGCATCTCATGAAGTTTTGGAGTAGACACAGGGAGGAAGTAGATATAGAGGAATTATTTACCTACGAGAATTAGGTGGTTTAGGGTTGAGCAGGAAGACCAATTCGTGAGAACTCCGTACATAATTTCATTCTTGGAAAGGCTAAGGGTCTTTTTAGAAACAGAATGATACTATTTAGAAAAATCTGACCAGAAAGAACTAGCAATGGGGCACGATACGGACAAGTGAGCGACTGTTTGCTCTACGTTTGTACAAAAGGGACAGTAAAAGTCCTGAACCTTTTCATTTTGAACAAAGTGCAATTGGTGTAGAGAATGTTATGAATAATCTTGTATTGGAATATTGACAGTTTAATTTCTTTAGTCACTAGAAAGGGTAAGGAGTATATTTTCTGTTGCTCGTGGATATCAAAACCACATTCTATAAGTCATTTCTCGGCCATTAGAGGAGAAAAATTCTGACAGTCAATTAGCGATTTGTAAATTGTTTTGCATGTAAGTTTCTTGATTTCGGGTAAAATAACTGTGGTGGCTTGCTGTTCCTGTTTAAGGTGTTTTTTCCATTCACTCGATATTGTTGAAAGGAGGCCTTTCCAACCAACCCATTTGACTGAGGGTAGGTGGGACTGAAGTCCCATTCATTGGCAAAATGAGCAAATTCCTGTGCAGAGAATTGGGGACCGTTATCAGATACCAGTTTCTCTGGAATGCCATGTCTTGCATATATGGCTTTCAGCTTGTTGATAATTACTGAGCTAGTTGTAGTAGACATTCTTTCCAGCTTAAAATATCTGCTGTAGTAGTCAACCACAATCAGATACTGTTCATTCTCAGGCATGAACAAAGCGGTCGCAACATTTTGCCATGGACGTTCGGGAAACTTGTGTGCTATCATTGGCTCCTTGGGGTTAGACCTCTGGTGTTCTGTGCAAGTTGGGAATTTTAAGACAATGTCTTCTATCTGACTGTTCATACTGGGCCAAAACATGACCTCTTTTGCTTGATTCTTACACTTGACCATGCCCATGTGTCCTATGTGGACTCGCCTTAACATGTCCTTCCCAAGTGCTACAGGAATGACAATTCTCTCTCCCTTGAACACTAAACCTTCCATCATGGAGAGCTCATTCTTGTAGTTCCAGAAGGGCTTTACTGATGGTGGACAACTGTTTCGGTGATTTGATGAAGGCGATAAGCTGCTGTATGTCAGGGTCAGAATCAGTACTGGTTTGTAAGACAGGCATTTTCTGGTCAGTGCACTTGGGCATCAAAGGCTTCGTTTTTGTCATCAACTTCATTAAGATGCAGACATGACAAAGTGTCAGCTACTGGATTCCTTTCCAGGTTTGTGGTGAACAGTTAAGTCATATTTCTGAAAGCATAACATCATTCTTTGCAATCGGGCTGGAGCTACAGATAGAGGCTTGCTCAGAATTGCCTCAAGGGGTTTGTGATCTGTGGTGACTACAACGTTTCTGCCGTAAATGTACTGATGGAAGCGCTCTGTGCCAAATACTATTGCATACATCTCCTTTTTGATTTGGGCATAGTCCTGTTCTGCGGGACTCAACGTTATTGATGCATAGGCAACAGGCTTTCCTTCCTGCATGAGCACAGCACCTAGACCGTGTTTACATGCATCAACTCCTCCTTCTTTACATCGTAGTGTGCTAGTGTTCCCGCTGAAGTAATTAGCAGCTTCATTTTGTCAAAAGCAGTTTGCTGTGCACAATCCCATACAAACTCTGAATCTTGTTTTTAGTAGGCTTCTCATAGGTACAGTGGTCTCTGCCAGATTTGGTGTGAATTAAGCTAAATAATTCACCATTTCAAGTAGGGTCTCGAGTTCTTGTTTGTTTCTTGGTGGCTCCATCTCTTGGATGGCAGCAGTCTTCTTGGGGTCTGGCTGTACTCCTTTGTCAGATAGTACATGACCAAAACAACTCACTTCTTTTGCACCAAATACACATTTTTCTGCATTCCACTTGATTCCAACTTCTCTCTTGTGTTCAAGGACTTTCCTCAGATTCTGGTTGTGTCCTTCCTTGGACGATCCCCAGACAAGCGTATCATCAATGATGGATTTGCACCCACTAATGCCTTCAAATGCCAAGTCCATGGTCTTCTGGAACACCTCTTGTGCCTAGTGTATGCCGAATGGCATTCTGGTGAAATAGTAACACCGGAAGGGTGTGTTGAAAGTGGTTACCGTATTTACCCGTGTATAATGCACGCTCATGTATAATACGCACCCTGGTTTTGGACCATATCTTTTGGAAAAAAAACACAAAACCAAAGGTTTATCTTTGCAAAATTATGTTTATTGAAATGACTAGAACTAGAAAATAAGAAATGAATTTACAATAACATCTAGAATCATTCCCTAAGGTACAACAGTTCCTGATCTTTCTTGATCTTATTCGGTAATTACCCAATAATTTTCATGTTTGCAATTCTATTTGCAAGAAATGAAACTAATTACAGCTGCAATAATTTGAAGATTTAAACAAATCATAAATTCAAAAGCTTGTTTTGAAACCTGCAGATATATGTACTCACAGCACTAGCACAAGCGTTTCATGTTTGGCGTCTTTCAAATGATGAAACCTCCAAAATCCAACCTGGTGTCTGATTGAAATACCGGTATTTCCCTGCCTAATGATTCGTCATGTTCTTTGGTGTCCTCAGGTGCATTGTAAACCATATTGTCCTTGGTTCCATCCAAAAATTATTCGTGAATTGCAGCAAGGTCAGTGTTTTCACATTTCAACGACGATTTCATGCTGTTCGTCACGTGGGCTTAGAATGCATCAAAAACAACCAGGCTTTTCCTCTTCCCCAGGCCACCTATCCGAGCACGTCATGCTTTCTCTTTCCATGTATAATACGCATCGCAAATTTGAAGGTTAATTTCACGGAAAAAAGTGCGCATTATACACGGGTAAATACGGTAATAAGGAGCTTTCCTCGTCGAGCTTTATTTGCCAGTAACCTGAAGTGGCATCAAGAACACTGAAATACTTAGCAAACAAGAACATCAGTGTCAGTTCCTCCAGGGTTGGCAGAGGATAGTGCTTGCGCTTTACAGCCTGGTTCAGATCTCTTGGATCTAAGCACACTAGCAAAGCACCTGTGCGGTTTTTTCAGGAGTTACGATTGAGTTAACCCAGACGGTGAGTTCCGTGACCTTTGCAATAACTTCCAAACTCTCCATTCTCTCCAACTCCTTTTTCAGTTTCTCCCAGAGAGCAATTTGGATGTTTTCGTGTGGATGAATTACAAGGTTGACTTCAGGTTTGAGTTGGATTTTGTGTACTCCAGGAAATGATCCCAACCCGTCAAACACGTCTTTGTAGTCGGTTAATATGTCCCCTGGGGTCTGGGAGACAGTGTCACTTCCGGGTCTTTCTTCTACAGAGAGTACTAGTCGAATCAGATTTAGTGATAAACACATTGGTAGTCAGTATTGGGGGTGCTTGTGTACTTGGGGGTGCTTGTGTAGACACTACATAGAAATGGTGTTGGCCCTGTGTTCCTTTGTATGAACAAGCTAAAGTGCACTTTCCTTCCAACTTGAGGGGTTTTCCACCGTAGCTAAACAGCCTCTGTGTGGTGCTCTCTAGATTATTACACTAAAGTTGGTGGAACACATGTAAAGGTATAGCATTCACTTGGGCCCCAGTATCAATCTTGAAACTAACTGGTATCTTCTTGCTTCCAATCTCAATGTCTACAAACACTTGATTGATTTGGTTCACATCTTCTGAGATCACTGACCTTGTGTACTTTCTGGTCTCATGTTTTACACATGTTGGCAAAGTGGTTTGCTTTTTTGCACTTTAGGCATGTTTTTCCCTTGGCTGGACACGAATCCTTTGCATTGGTCTTCCGCCATGTACCACATATTTCTCGCTGTAGCGGCTATGTTGGTGGCCTTGGGGGATCTTTTCTGGCCTGCTGATCTCTATTGACACTGTGTGATTGTGGCATTTCATATGTTCAAGCAATGTCTATGGCCCTTTCAAGGGTCAGTTCTTTTCCTTCGTTAATTAACTTTTCTTGGATCTTATGAGAGTTTGTTCCAAAAACAATTCTGTCACGGATCATTTCATCGGGTTCCTTGAAGGAACAATCTCTCACCAGAAGCTTCAGGTCTGTTACGAACTCCTCCACCGTTTCTGACTCTGCTTGGACTCTTTTGTGAAACTTGTAGTGGGAAAACACTGGATTGCATTTTGGTTCCACATGACTCGCAAATCTGTCGAAGTACGTCTTGAGCTTCTTTTTATCGTCCTCAGTAACATCGTTCCAGGTGTTGGCAATGTCTCGTCCTTTCTCGCCACACCATATCAGCAAATAGCTACACTTTTCTTCCTCTTTGTTTGCCAAGAGCGGACCACTGAACATGAGTTTCATGTGTTGTCGGAAGCATTTCCAGCATTCTGGTAAATTTTTGGCGTACCAGTACATTTGAGGACTCTGTACTCCGGCTAATGGTATCAAGGAAATAATTCCTAGCCATTGGGAGATGGATAACTGACCATACTCGCATGCGTAATTAAAGCTACCATTAAATGTCTAAGCACCTTCCAAACGCATCTATAAAATTCAATTGTAAGCCCATCAGAACCGAGTGTTTTGTTTTGGAACTTGTTAAGCACATCTGCACATTCTCTTATTGTTATCAAGCCTTGACAGCATCCTGCTTCTTCGTTTTCAAGCGTTTTAAGGTCAACTGACTCAAAAAAGTGTTTGGAGTTATCTGTTTCAAGAGCAGTATTTTTCGATTTATAGATATTCCTAAAAAAGTTCTCTTCTTCATCCAGTATTTGTTTAGCGTTACGTTGAACTGTAGATGCGAACAGAGACGAACCATAAACCGTAAACATTTTTGCATGAATCTCAACATTTATTCTGCTGGTCCTTCAATAAATTTTGACAAACACCGTAAATCTGTTGTAAACCATGAGGTGCTGTGAGAAAACTCACAGATCCGTAAGAACATTACACAGTTAGGGCTTGGTAGAACACAACTAAAACTGCCATACAAACTGAGAAAACCGTGAAAACCCAGTAAACTAAAATGAACTGAGGTTTGAACTTGGTGGCCCTCGTGATCTCTGTTTGTAACAGGGCCACCTCCACGCATGCTTGAAACTAAATACCGTTGCACTGGAAATTCAGCAGTAACATGGCTCCCCAAAATGGTTACATTTTCTACAAAAAGAGAACCTTATCTACAAGGAATACAAGATTCAATGTTCTATTTTTATCAAATACACTTTCAGTGTTCTTATCTTAACAATGCTCTGGCTCCTCTGGCTCCTCGTCTGGGATCCCGGTCTCTACTTTGCTTCTATGAGGAGGACAAGCTTGTTAACAAGTCTTTCTAGTTTGGGACCATTACTTGTCAACACTGTCACTGACCGTACTTGACCCTGATCATTGGGATGGGTTGCCACTACTTTAGCCATGGGCCATCTGTTCTTAGGAGACTGGTTTTCTTTCAACAGCATAATATCTCCGACCTGGAAATTTCTTCGTGGCCGAATCCACTTGTTTCTTGCTTGCAACTGCTGCAGGTATTCTTTACTCCACCTCAACCAGAATTCTTGCGCCAGATGCTGTGTACGCCTCCATCTCTTCCTGCAGTAGAGATCTTCTGTCTTAAATTCTCAAGGCGAGGGCAGCACAAGTCTTGTCTTTCCTGTAAGCAGCATACTTGGTGATAATGGTGGTGCTGAGAGGGGGTCTCTTAGAGTCTCCACTGTCAGAGGTCTGTTGTTGATTGTGTACTCTGCTTCACAAAGGAAGGTCCTCAGTGATTCTTCATCCAGGTGATTGCTGTGTTCTCTGATGAGTCCATTCACAACCTTTCTGATTGACCATATCTGTCTTTCCCAGACACCAACAAAATTGCTTTCAGACGCCAGGTTCTTAATCCAATTGATGCTCTCTTTAAAGTGTATGTGTCACAAAGAAATTTTTGCTTATTTGAAAGGCCTTTCAAAATACAGAAGAATGGGGTTTTTCTTTTTGAAATATCTGTATTCATTTTAAAGTTATTGACGTTTTTCTATTATGCAAATTAGAACAGTGATGATGTCATAATACTGCAACTGAAAATTGGTAAAAACTGAATAGATGATATCTCTGGAAATATTAAAGCAGTGTTCTTGAAACTTGGCACCATAAATGTCCATCACAAAAGAAACAAAATGACACCCTTACTGCTGTTTTGCCACTGGTGCTGTCCCAAAGCTGTCGCAGTACATGTGCTGTGTTTAAATCATCCATGTGAGACATGCCTTTCATAGCAGACTTTGCTTGGTCCAGAGCGATAGAGAAATTTTGGAGAGCTGAGCCATCGTTTTCTCTGATTGGTCGCCACGAAGACAGCTTGGTGATATGGGCGTTTGCAATCTTGGAGTGGATCTCCGAACTGTCTCTTTAGCAGACCCTTGGCTTCTTTGATTTTCTCTGAAGACAACCATTAATGACTTCTTTAGCTTTTACTTGAAGTGCACTGACCCAGAAAATACAGTCTTTCGCAGGAGTCGTCAACCTTTGATTGAATCAAAGACTCAAAGGCAGTCATAAATGCAGGAAATTTCATAGCGTGACCATAAAAATTAATACAGGAGGCTTGCTTGATGGTAGAAGGCTCCTTGCTTGCTGGGAAACCATAATTTGAGACAATTCTGTCTATTTTCTTTGAATGTCCACAATTCTTGAAAGGTATTGTCCTTGACTACCAAGGGGTTAACAGACAAACTTGTTGAACAACCTGGAGGGTTATAAACATGTTCTACTGTCCGTGGGTTCCCCGGTAATTGATCTCTGATAGAATACACAGCTGCAGGCCCTTTAACAAAGTGGGATTGAGTAAATTAAGTATGTGCACTTGTAGGGTTTCCAGTGGAATTTGCTACACACTCAGGAGATGCAATGTCTACGTAGGTCTCAAAGTCAAAAGCTACATTTTCTGATCTGGATGCTGCCCTTGGGCTTGTGTATGTGGGGGCTGTTTGTCTTATAGTATATCCACTAGGAGAATTTGCTTGAGAGGATGTTTGGTACCCTGAGACATAATTGCCGGAAGAATGTACAGGGAGAGACTCGGGTTCCAAAACTGAAATGGGATTTGATATGCATGAACTAGTCGCCATTGTTCCTGTTGTCATCTTTACCACTGACCCTGGTGTTGACAGGGAGGTAATGTCTGCGTCCTTCATAATGCTAGGTGTGGAGACCAACTCTTTATTGTTCATTTGTTCATAATGCCTTTCTTCTTTTGCCTTAGCTAGACTCTTCATAAGCTCCAATTGTTCCTCGGCCATTTTTAATGTGTGCTTCTCCTATAGATATGCTGCTTCAACTTCTAGAGCTGCAACCCTAGTCTTGGCCTTTATCAATTTTGATTTAGATGAACGTGAAGACAAATTTGAGTGTCCAGAGCGAGTAGACTTCCTTGAGCGATGAGACTGGCTTTAGGCAGCAGAATTTAATTCAGCAGAATGAAATTCTTTTGCTTTATACAAATATTCACAGACAGACTGCTTAAACTTAAACACATCTCCATTGTGAACTTCATACCACGAATTAGCACTGACAATATCTGAATCATTCTCTAACAGCTCTAGGAAAAAAACCTGAGCAACTTTTAGCTCAATGAGTAAATTGTTTAGACCTTCCATTTCAGCTGACACAAACTCAAAATTGTTGAAATCAGTGAGAAGAGGCTTATTTTGTTTATCTGTCTAGTCTCGTGGCGAAGGGGCATGGTTTTACCATCTTTTGACCTTTGTTATTCATATTGTTTACCTTTATCCGTTGGAATTTTCTTCCTTGCGTCCGTTGTTAATTCCTCAGCACCATTGACTGTCAAATTTTCCTCCATATTCAGTGAACTTTGATTTTTAGCTGAATCATGAGGCCATATTTCTGATGCCACATTCATCAGTGGAATGTTCAGCGGTGAGATAGCATGAATTAATTCCATGTCCATTGAAGACGAACGCATACACAGGGCTCGCAAATTTCTTCCATCCAATAAGCCATACTGGTAAAACCTTTGTTTGCGCTCTCCACATATGTTATTACATGAGGTCGAGTTCAAACTGTAGATGGGAACGGAGACAAACCATAAACAACTTTGCATGAATCTCAGCATTTATTCCGCTGGTCCTTCAATACGCAGTTATCCTTGAACATTTGACAAACACCGTAAATCTGTTACCACTAGGTGCTGTGAGAAAAGTTGCAGATCCGTGAGAACATTACACAGTTAGGCCTTGGTAGAACACAACTAAAACTGCCATACAAACTGAGAAAACTGTGAAAACCCAGTAAACTAAAATGAACTGAGGTTTGAACTCGGTGGCCCTCATGGTCTCTGTTCGTAACAACGCCACCTCCACGCATGCTTGAAACTAAATACCGCTGCACAGGAAACCCAGCAGTAACATTGAACAGAGCCGTCTTCTTTTTTTAATGAAGTTATGTGCTTTTTTCTGTGGTTTCTTTTCTGCAAGTTGAGAAAATATTAATTATTCTTTTTGCCAAATTCATACCATCGCGTTCTGTTTCGGACTATTGTACCTTGGGTTTTTTTGGCAACTATTTTTGCAAGTTTATTTTTTACACAGTCTATTTCAGCTTTTGTCACTTCTAGTAGTATATAGTGTTCCGAATTATCCGGCCGGCCCCCCCAAATCCAAGATGGCGGCCAATAAAGTTCGAGAAAAAGTGACGTCATGGTCTGACGTCATGTGGTGCCGCTGTGACGTCATGGGGGTGCGTGTGGCCCCGTGTTTGGGGGTGCCATTTGTTGTGGTGCTATGGCGTCAGCAGAGGGGATTCGTCATCGCGTGAAGTTGAGATATTGCTGACGTGATGTAGTATTCGTGATCGTGAAGGTGAGTGAGGGGTGTATTCGTCATCGTGTAGGTGAGTGAGTTGTGTTGCTGACGTGATAGGGGAACCCCCTTGCTGACGTGCTTGGGGGTTCGCCGAGGTGCTGACGTGATAGTGGAACCCCCTTGCTGACGTGCTTGGGGGTTCACCGAGGTGCTGACGTGATAGTGGAACCCCCGAGCAGGTGAGCGGAGTGTGAGTGGAACCCCCGAGCAGGTGAGCGAGCTGCTGACGTGCTTGGGGGAACCCCCGAGAAGGTGAGCGGAGTGTCGAACCCCCGAGAAGGTGAGCAGTGTCGAACCCCCGAGAAGGTGAGCAGAGTGTTGAACCCCCGAGCAGGTGAGCGAGTTGCTGACGCGATTGGGGGGTTTCGGCGAACCCCCCAGCCGCTGTTGCGCGCGCTAGCTGGGTTTTTTTGCAGTTGTTTTCAAACGCAGGAGAGCAAATCAACAGTCGATGGATTTTTTTTACACTGTCTTTTTTTTTATTGGTGAGTAGAATAAAACTTTTTTTTTTTAAAAGAGATAGTCGTAGGCGATGTCGATATCGAGCAAGTCTTCGACTTTTGCCAACTGAGCTTGACTCTCTACAAGTTAAATGTCGTCGGCTTTGTGATCCCCAGCTCCTAAACTCGGGAGGCGTCTCGCATTGGAACAGGCTGGACACAATTCGAAGCTATCACTAGCTGGGGTGTTGCGTTCTTGCCAAGCTAAATGGACCTTGCGAATCAGCTGGTAAATGCGATGCCAATGTTCTGCACGGCGATGGGCTGCTTGTTCTTTTTCTCGGGCTTCTTGCAATAGCTGAACTAGATCCGTCAAGGGTGGAGTTGGTGGGACTCGTTCGGGCACGACGTCAATACCTTCCAGTGGATACCCTTGTGCTTCTCTGGTGCTCAACCTGGACATAGTCCTCCCTCTCCAAAAAGAGGGGATAAAGCAATTTTTTTTGTCTTGCTGTCGGTGGACCAATGACATAGCCAGGTCAGCTTTTTTTTCCCTTTATAGTATTTTTTTACAACTTGAGCCTTTTCTTGGCTTGTAAGATCCTCTTGACGATCCGCTCGGTCATGGTTTTATTACCGGGTAAGTGCTCAATGGCTTTGATCATCTTACCATCAGCTTTCCACTTATCCATCAAACTCTTAGCTCGACTGTACTCGATATCATGTTTGGCCAGTTTGTCCAATCGATTGATGCCGGTATCGCCGCGCTTTAAACGCTTTTGCAATTGCGTACCGGCTCCCAGGTACTGATAACCGGGCCAGTGAAATTCGATGCCTGTCTTGCCCAACAGTTTCTGAAGGTCCACCCCGTAACCGCGCTGACGCGTTTTTCGCAAGCGGGTCCTGTCGGCCCTAGTTCGAATCATGTTTTTTTGGTTGGAAAAAAAGGGGGGGTTGGGGTGTGTTTTATACTTTTTTTTAATTCAGACCACAGCAGGAGCGTGGATCATTCTCTTTTATAGTTTAATAAGAATGCATAGAATACAACCAGGGTTTTTTTTCATTCTTGAATCCACCCGTGAGGTTTCTGCCAAACAAGGGGCTTAAGAAAACCTTGACCTCGTTGCGGGGGATAATATTCCTCCAGAGTACGCCACATTTTATCGCAACGACGAGCGGCGCTTTCTTTTTCACTTGTTCGCCTCCTTTTCTCTACTTCTTCACCGTAAATTATCTGGTCCACTAGAGACGCTTCATTGATACTGTTCAAGAACTGGTCTAATTCTCGTATGTCGTCAATGTTGCTTGTCGCAATCCTCCATTTATAGTCGGCCGCCTGGATGGTCTCATCGTCGCCCGTGTGTAGCGCTTCCTCCATTTCCTCCTTGGCTCTTCGGCCAAACTCTTGGAGCTTTTTCTCAATGTCGGCTTTTTGCTGAATGGCTTCTTGAAACGACGTGGGGGTAGGGGTCGCGTGCTTTTGGGTGGTGGTGGTGGTGGTGGTGGTGGTCCTGGAGAACTCGGAAAGACCGTTTTGGGAGCCAAGGGGCATTTGACCGGTTGAGGTGGAATGTTTTTTAACTGGCCCTGCAATCGAAAGTAGTCGCTGCTATTGGGTCCCTGACCTGGTAGGGTGGAGGGTACGGCCCGACCTTCGACTTGTTTCATGTCTTGGAGGAGTTGCATCATGCGATCTACGTGAGGTGCCGTGGTCAGTTGATCGACCAACAGTCGGCGTTGCCAAAATTGATCCATATTGTCGGTATCGACCTGCCCTCCACTTTGCTCTTCTTCAGAGGGCTTAGGGATCAAGATCATCTCTTGCGCGTATTTGCCGCTCATAATTCCAAGGCCTGTAAACTCACCCGCACAAAGGGAAGGAGACGTGCCCCCAAGGCCAGCAGCAGCGCACGGCGCTCGTACAGGGGATCTTGATGGCACTCAAACGTCGAATCTCTTTTATATGCTTTTTCAAGGGGAGTTTGACTTGAGTGGGCAAAGGGACCACTCCATCGTACAGGTTGCGTATCACGTCAGTCAAGGCGGGTAATTGCTCGTTACTGGCTCGCTGGATTTCTCGCCGCCAATGCGTTCCATCCCCACGCACCAAGTTGAGCAGGAAGGGTTGGTGAGCCGTCACTCGCCATGAACCGCTTCCCTCCTGCGTCTTTTTCTTCTTGTTCACCAGTCCACCGATGAGAGCGCCCAAGCCTGCCATGATCGGCAGCGCGCCGGCCGCCGCCAGCATGCCTTCCTGTTCCTCAGTTTGCCCTGGAGTGGTCCACGTTGACGTTTCAGGCTGCAGAATTGGGTGGCGCGTCTCTGTAGGTGACCTTTGGATGGAGGCCCTCTTGGGGCACCCCCGAAACCTTGGTTGGCTTGAAGGCTCACGCGCGAGAAGGCTGTATAATTTTGTTGGGGGGGTTGCGTTCGCCAAGCGTTCAACGGTGGCGCCATGGTCTTGGGGAGAGATTGTCGATGGGGGGGGTCAACTCTTTTTTATATATGTTTTTTAGCGTTGCTGCAGGCCGCTCAAGAGCGGTTGAAGTAACATGGGGGCCAATGCCATACCGGCCAAGGCCAATCCTCCTAGCCCTCCCTTTTGATGAGTGCGTCGACCTTTTTTCCTTTTTTTCACCAGACCTCATCCTTTTTGACGAGGGGGCAAGACTCGCAGGTAGGTGGAGGGCGGTAGATGGTTGGTAAGGCCGATCATCTGCGAGTTGCCCGGTAACTCAAACTTGCCACTACCCCTCTGTCCAGTCAAGCCTGGCAAGAGGCCGCCGACCACATTGCTGGCGAGGTCGGTGACAATGGGTGCCAGCGAGAACATGGCCAATTGCTGAGCAAAGGGTCCCAGCCCACCTTTCTGTCGTCGTCTGCTACAAGCCGGCATGGTGTGAAAAAGTTGTCGTATGACTGCATGCCCTGCTGGAGCCTTTGTTTTATACATTTTCCTTGTTGTCCTTTTTGTTAGCCACCACTGAGCCCAGGAGGGCACTCACCAGAGCCACGGGGGCAGCAACGGCAGCGCCCCCCAAGGCGGCAGCGGCGCCCAGTTTGCCGGTCAGGGTGGTGGGAGTGATGCGACGCCGCACGTTCCACAGGGCGTGATTGACACCTCGAGCCAGACGTTGCGATCGGGTGTTGGCTAAGGCTCGGGAGGCCGCCACCTGACGTCGTCGTCGAGGATTGGTCGGGTGTCGAGCACAAATGGCTCGCTGCATTTGAGCGATGCGGGATGGGGCAGGATTATTAGCTCAAGCTCCAGGATAGATGCCGCGCCGTTGGCGTCGTGCTCTTTCCTTGCCCACCATCGATGCTAGACTGGCTCGTCCGCTAGTGGCTGGACTGGCATCTTCAATGCGAAGGTCGTACTCGTCGCCGCGTAACACGTAGTAGGTGCCAGGCATGCCGGGTCCCCAGGGCGCTTGCAAGGATCGGGGAGGACGACGAAAGGCCGAACGTCGGAACGTGGGTAGCACAACGGAAGTCATCTGCACACGCACAAAGAGAAAAAAGCTTCCAAGCTCGTGCAGGGGAGCTCTTTTTTATCGTCTCCTGGTGGGATTCGTCGAGTTGGCTTGAAAGACCGTCACGGGTTCAGGCTCGTCCAGCAGCATGTGGGTACGGAAGCGAATGGCTTCCTCGGTGCGGGGATGATGGTCAATAACCAAATACCCAATGGGTCGACGGGTGGCCTTTTCGTACATCTGCCAAAAGGCTCGACTATCTCCCAACCAACGACTGCCCAGGGCTTTCACGTAGCGGGTGTCGGCGGGATTCTTGAATAGTACCGTGTAATGGTAGTTGCGGTTTTGACTGGCCTGTTCTCGCCCCCCCGAGTACAGGTTTTGCGATAGCGTGATGGTGAACAGGTCCAGATGGTGGCTGCCGCGTGTCAACAACTGGGTGATTTGGGGCGATTTGGCGCTCTCTTGCATTAGATTGTCCAGGATCAACAGGCCTGGTCGCTGGGGGATAGAAAAGAGGCTCGTCACGTCTTCGGGCAGACCTGGCTGAAAATGGACCCCCAAGGCCCGAAAGCGATTGAAGATGGGTTGCCAGCTCGAGCCATAACAGTAGACGATTTTTTGGAAGTAACAGGGGCTGCCGTCTTCGCGTCGGAAATAGACGGGCGCATCCCGTTCTAAACGGTACAACCAGGTGGTTTTCCCACTTAGGGAAGGTCCTACGATCTGCATGTTGCCCGGTACCCGAAATCGGGGATCGTAGGTGGCCATGTCACACACAGAAGAAAAAAACATTTTTTAATGGCCCCCAACCTTTTTAATATAGCTTTCCTTAACTACACGCCATATAACAATGATTTCTCTGGCGTTGAATACAAATCTGACTACGTCCCTCTGCATCGAACAAAGACCCAGCCTGATGCTTTTCGGACGTCAAGACTGGAAACAGCTCGTGCATGCGCTGAACGACGGCTGTGTCGTTGTACAGGAAGTTGGTGGGCGAAAAATAGCGCACGATGGTTGCCAAAGGGGTCCCACGACAGCGATGGTACAGATAATACAAGGCATAATCTCCGCAGACGTCGCTGTTCCATTGCTGAAGAGGATGAGGGGCTTGCTGGAAACCCTCAAGGCATTGCCAACCAGCTTGGAAATGCTGGGGCGGTACGGCGTAACTGTCAAAGCAGTCGCTTTGATCCGGCGCGCTCCAAAAGATACCCACCCAATGTTGACCCGGTAAGTGGATGGGATCGGTATTGGCAATGGCACATCGCGGGTAAGGGGCTCGACAAGGCACTTGGTCGGCACCGTACACGTCCAAAAAGTAGCGTCGAATGATGGGATCCGCTCGACAGGCTTGTCGCAAGGAGTCGGTGTCGTGCATGCTTCTTACACGTCGCCCAAGGGAATGGGTCCTTGCACTGTACCACGATTGTCCACTTGCATCAGACTTTCGTCTGTGTTATAGAAAAACAGGGCTTGGAGGGTGGGGTTACCGCTACTGAAGGTCAGTCGGACGTTGACCAGCATACTTAGCAAGGGTGTGCTGGACTCGCCTCCGTCAAATCGAAGGGCACCATGAAGTAGCCTTTATCGAAGACGTTGGGATTCAACAGATAGGCGTCACGTTTGCGTTTGCCCGAGGCGTTGAGAAGCAAGTCATAAATCTCGTACTTGTCTTTCAACGACAGACTGGCTTTGGGCACTGGCACGCCGTTGGCCGTGCATTCCACTTGGATGCCATTCTGGCTGGTAAAGTTGAAGGGGTTCTTGTCGAATTCTCCTTGATAGCGTTCGTCGTCGAGCAACACTAACCAAAACAAGCGGGGAGAACGACCTCGGAAGACGTCGTTGATGTCCACCTGAGTCTGATTCGCGGGCAATTGGTAATTGTCGCAGCGCATCTGACGGAAGGGGAAGATCATGGGATCTGCCATGTTGGTCTTTTCCACTTGTTCTTCCATGTACTGCAGAATGTCTTTGACGGGTACGCGGTAGAACACCCGCACGAAGCACTTGTTGACCATCACCTCAAAGGACACCTTGTCGGCCGTGACGGCGGCTGTGCCGGTGGCATCGGGTTTGTACTTTCGGGCCATGAGGGCAAACTCGGCACTGTTGAATTCAATGTCGAATTCCACTTTGGTGTTGGGAGGCACATTCTGATCGATCTGGGTGAAATTGCAGGGCATGGGACAGACGTTGAACTCGTATTCTCCCGTGCTATTGACTATAGCCTTCTGCCGCTTCATGCCACCCTCGTTGTACCAGGTAGATTTGGTGGCATCCCCTCCCCACTTGTCCATTTGACCCGCCACATCCCGGTACCACCCTTGGCGTTTCAATTTGCTGCGTTCATCCCAAGGGTCGGACTCCAACAGGGTGCGAAAGTATTCCCGATAGGCCAAATTCACGCCTGACGCCAACTCGGTTTCGGCGTTGTTGACTTTACAGCGCACTTGGCGGATGCAGCTATAGCCGAAATTATTGACGGGTCCCACGATGAACTTGCTGGTATCGGCATGATAGACGGGGGCTGTGGCATCGGCCACTTTGAATTTCACGCGCAAATGGAGTTCCATTTCGCGGGGACAAAAGGGAAAGGGCCGGTCGTCGATGCGGAACTGTAGTGGAGTGGACGAATTCGTCAAGGGTTTGATGTCCTCAAACTGCCATTTGTACTCGGTGGTATCGATCTTGCGTTGGGGTCGGTAATCGTACTGACCCTTGTCAGCTTGTAAACTCAGCGACTCCATGGTGAGAGACTGACAACACTCCTTGATTGGGACAGGCCCAATGGGGGACCCGTTATATCCTTTTTTCTTCTCTCCCTTTTCAGGGCAATCCCTGGAAACAGTGACCCGTCGGTCGATGACAACGTCGTCGAGCATGCTTGGATCCCATCCCCACTTGAGGTCCCGAGATGTATTCGGGCAGCACGCCAATGTTACGTCCGCCCCGTCGGAGAAACATTCGTTGTAGGGTGGGCGTCATGATCGAGGAACCGGTGATGGACGTGCCACGTTTTTTTTCTTGCGACCAGAGCCCACTTGTTTCATTAAGCCCGGGATCAATCCTGTCAGTCCTAGCAGTGGGAAAAGACCACCTTCTTGGTAAGGGTGGGTGCCAGACTCGTAGGTTGAACTACTACCAGCACCCAATTGCTGGAACAGGCCCGGGATCAGTCGTAACAGTGGCAAAAGGCCACCTTCTTGGTAAGGGTCGGTACCAGACTCGTAGGTTGAACTACTACCAGCACCCAATTGCTTCATTAAGCCTGGGATCAATCCTGCCAGTCCTAGCAGTGGGAAAAGACCACCTTCTTGGTAAGGGTCGGTACCAGACTCGTAGATATAACTACCATCACTACCAGCGCCCAATTGCTGGGCCAGACCCGAGATCAATCCTCCCAGCGCTAAGAGTGGAAGAAAGCCACCTTCTTGACCGGCAACCTTATCTCCCAGCTTGTCCAGAGCGTCGCCCACCATTGGCGACAGGAATTCCATGGCTTTCTTCTGAGCCACATCCGATTGGATGGCCTTACCAGCTCCGGCCCGAGCCATCTGGTAGCCAGCTTTTCCCTACCCTTTCATCAATTCCCAGACCACCTTGTCGCTACTGTAGCTGCCTTCTTGACTCTCGAGCGAGCGCTTCTTCTTTTTTTTTGGGGGGGAGAGGATTCGTCCAGACAAAAGGACTGGCGAAAGCGTTTGGCAGCCTTGCAGGCCACTTCCTTGCCCAAAGAGCTGGCGCCTTGCCCCGCCGGGGCCCACAGGGGTGACCAGCCCCCTTCTTGATAGGGGTTCGTGCCTTGCTCGTAGACGCCTCCCACGTGCACCCATTGCGAAGGAGTGACAGACTTCTTCTTGCGTCGCATGTTTTTTTTCTCTCTGGGGAATGGGTCGCTGGCGGAAATAAAGGGTCACGGTCACTGCCCCGCCTTGAAATGGGATGGGTCGACCCAGATTGTCCCTTATATCGATTTCGATGTCACGAAACTGGAACTGACTGAGTTGGTAAAACATCAAGTGAGGAATGAAGATGTCTTCCACTCTCTGCTTGATCGTATTGACGCCGTGGGTCAAGATTACTTTAGCCATTTGCGAGCCCATGTACACTGGCTCGCTGATGTTGCAGTGCACGTATATGTTCTGAAAGGAATACTTGGAAATAGTGCTCCACACGCTGGCTTGGCTGTGTTTGGACATGGTGTGACTGGTCGCGATCTCGATTAGGCTGGCTCGACTGTTGTCGTCGCGTTGTTTGATCTCCACCACCGGATGACGCAAGTTCGAGCGATAGTAGAAGGGCACTGTCCAGGTGTCAAAATCCAGGTACCCCAACATGCGACCCAACCAGGCCGGTAGATAGACGGAGAATTCGGGGTTGGGAAAGGTCCACTTGTAAAAGCCTCGATCGTCCAAGACCACGGTCAGGCCTCGGACGTTGTCGTCTGTGGGCGCGCTGGCTTCCATAACCTGCAGCCAGCCTTCCACCACGTCTTGCACCGTGATGTAAGTGCCCGCCTGCAGATACACGTCCACATCCGGATTCTTCTGATTGTAGTGCAGACGAATCAGCACTTGATGGGGCAGCACGTTGCGCCAGGTGTGCGGTAACAAAAGCTGGAACAGTCCCACTTCCCAGGTCTCGTCCAACGTCCACATCTCCGGTAGACGGACTCGAAAATGGGCAGGCTTGTTTTTGGGAAACAGGTCGAGCTGTGCATTACTTTCCAGGATCACGCGGCGTCCGCCCTGTAAGTGCATAGTTGCTAGGGTTGGACCTTTGTGAAAGTACAGCAAAAGACCCACCAAGCCCGTGTAGAATGGGATGCCCAGATCCTCGCTATTCCTTAAGTGCACTCGGAGCTGGTTCAAGTGACGCGTGGGAGCCGCTAAAGGTCGGAAATCCAAATGCGTCGGTTGATATTCGCAGGTCTGACCGTACTTTTGCGCTTCGAAGGGCACCACCGCCAAGGTGTGCCGCTGCTTCGTCCCCGACATGCTCATGCCCACCACGTCCACTTGCACAAAACACTTGCTGAAATCCACGTTGGACAGACTCGCCAAGTCCTGGATGGGCGTGTCGAGAGGGGGTAAGATCACGTGTTCTTCATTGTAGAGAAGCTGGGTGCTCATGATCTTTTCCACTCCATGCTCGAAGCGTATGTAACCATCCTGTTGCGTCTGCAGCAACCATCGATCCGGTTCTAAAGCCACGACGACTGCGGGGAAGGTCCTTACAGAGTAGGGTAATATTGAGGTTTGGGTTTTAAACCAGGCGCCCATATCAAAGATGACTCGTCTGTTCTGCATGTAATTCAATCGCTTGAAGCGCACGGCCAAAAACAACCGGACCCCACCCAGTGGAAACAATGAGGGGGGCTGAACGTCATACAGTAAACCCACACGGAACTCGGCTCTCGTGTTGTTACCCGTGTCCACCCACAGGGTGTTGTGATCCGGAATGCGAGTGTGACCCGGTCGGGTCGGATCGGGTTCCATTAAGCCCACGAATAGGGCCAACGATTCGGCTATCTTGTAGACGTCTATGGCCCACATGTCGATGGCGTAATGCGTACTGGGTTTGGAGGGACTGGACACGAAGTTCCAAATATCGCTGACATTATTGCCAGTCGTTAACATGTTGGTGGCTTGGTTGATGTAGGTCTTGGTCTCTAGAAAGGTAAAGGGTAAGGTCTTGTGATTGGTCAACCAGCCATCCACCAGATCGCGACGAAAGTAATCCAGTTTAGGCCTATGGGTTTGATCGCCTCCATGGATCGAGCTGCGAGTCGTCTGTATAAACAATTGTCCATAATGGTGGGTTCCACCCGATAAGGTGGGTATGACGAACAAATCCAGTTGTTGAATCAGGTCTTGCAACACTTGTCCAACGTGGGTAAACTGTTGGTGGCGAGATAGTTGAATCGATTGCTCGGGTATTTCTTGGATAGGCACTTGAAGAATTCCGATTTGACAATGATAATCGGTGGGCGATCTCAAGACGGCATTGCTGAAGGAATGCGTGTAGTACATGCTCAACAAGGCTATTTGCCAGTCAGGCGATAAGGATAAGGGAATTTTCAACTCCTGCCTGAAGGCTGAACGCACCGTGGTCACACCAGGCTCCAAAGGGTGGCTACCTCGATCGCCACTGGTCAAATACATGACGAAATCGTCGTCGGCTTCCCACGGTTTACTCATACTGTTTCAAGTCTTGGGTGGGAATCCAGGTCTGGTAGTCCGGGGCCACGCCTTGTCAATTGACCAACACTTGTCCGCGACCTTTGTATTTAAGCTTTTGGGCCACACGCCAACGGTTGGGCAGGCCTTTGACCTTTTGCAGTTGGGGCTCATAGAAACGACCCTTGACTCTCTGGCCTCGCCAATCTTCCAAGTGGTAGTAATTGACACCGTCATACAAGAAACGTGCCCGGTCCGTGACCGTGTACACGCCTCGCGACCAGACGCCCTTGGAACTCTTGACTCCGAACGCTCCGCGCCTTTTTTCCTTACCCAGCAACTTGGAGGTCCGGACGAAATCGCCGGGACGAAACTGGTATGCCTCGGCAGGCACGGTGGGTTTGAACAATCGTCGCCAGACCACCTCGGCATTGTAACGGTTCACGTCGGCTGGCGCCATGTCGATGCTGGAATGAATACGCTGGTTGTAGTGGGTCAACAATTCGGGTAAGGCATCCAGGTACTTTGGAGTGTTATGGGCCGTCATGTACTTGTAGGTGAGTTCTTGAGCGTGCGATTGAAGCGCTCGGCCACAGAGGCTTTGGGTTCGCCCTGAGTGGAATAGTGATGGATGCCACACTGGTCCAGCAACCGTTTTTTTTCCCCTGATCGGTCTGCAACTTCACGGGTCGGCGTTGGTCGTTTTCCAGTAGGTGGCGTAAGGCATCGCGCACGGCCGTGCCCCGTTTACTCTTCAAGCCCACCACCCAGGCATACTCGCTCAAGACGTCAATGACGGTGAGCAAGTAGCGCGTGCGACGATTGTTTTGGACCAGTTTTGGGTCTTGCATTTCCACCAGATCGGCTTGCCAGGTATGATCGACGGTGGGTCCGACCACCGTCTTGCTGCGGAGAAAGCGCTGGCGCTGGGGACGATGCAAGGTAAAAGTGGGTTCTCCACGCAAATAGGTTTGAGTGGTCTTTCGAGGCACACCCAGCATTTGGGCGGCAGCCAACAGCTCTTCCACATTACCGCTCAAGGCGTAAGGACTGTCCTGGTCTAAAAACAATGCGTCTAAGGTACTATTCCTCTTTTTCATGATCACACAAAAAACACCCCTCGGCTTTAAAAAACAACTCTGTTTATTAGATTTTTTTCCCTTTCGCCCACAAACAAAACAATTCATTTTCTAGCAGTCGTCTTGGCTAGACCGGGCCAGGCGTCCTTGGGTGTCGACAGGCCCTCAACGGACACGTATCGAAAAAGCCGGTGATATGTTTGCGTGCATCGGTCCGAGATGGCTGGCGAGAACTCGGTGATGGTGTCGTCAAAGGTCTGCATCTTGATCAGAAACATGTCCTCCTCGAAGGGAATGCCTCTGAGATAGGTGCGGAGCTCGGTCAGGATCTTGGCGTAGGTGGTGTAAGCAAATTGACACCGGTCCACCTTGATGGGAAATTTCTTGAAATCGTTCCACCCTTTGATGACTGTGGCCCCGGCGGCTAGAGAGCTCACCACGATTGAATTCTCGCAGATGGAGCCGGCAATCATGCCCGCCGCCACCACTAGTAAGGCCAAGGCATTAAGGAGGGCTTGACAGACCTTGAAAACGCGGTACATGTGACTGTAACACCACCACTGGCGACGGTAAAAGGCATAGAGCGAATCCAACGTTTGCAACACCTCGAGCTCTAAGGGCACGGCTGCTGCTTTCAAGGAGGATCCTTCCAACAGTGAAACGGGTTCGGGGGGAGCCATGGAGGGTAGAAAAAGACCTCACAGCGACAAGATGTCTTCCTTATCTAGTGTCATCTGAGACTGAAAAGAAAGAGGAGACGGGTCGTCCATCCATTCTTCCAAAGGTACAGAGATCTTGATAGGAATGGGTTCGGACAAGACTTTCTTGCGTTTACTGGGAGTGGCGCGTCGGTGTTCTGAGGGCAACGGCTTTCTCCTCTTGCTCACTTTTTTCTTGGGCTCTTCTTGGGTCAGCAAGGGTTTGACAGCCTCTTCCGTTGAAGGGACTCCGACTTTTGAGCGGAAAAAGAACAATTCATTCCAGGTCTCTTGCACCTTTACCACGGCTGCGATTAAATTACCGATGCAATTTAACAAGCGCAGCTTGGTTTTCACGTATAATTGCGGCGACCTTTCAGTCACATTGCAGACCAACGTATTGGTCAACTGAGTGGTGTTGTGGCTCAAGTGGTCCAACGACTGACTAAATTTCTGCTCTTGCTCTTCAACGTCCATGCTTGTGTCCTCGATGCTGTCTAGAATGAAGAAACGCATGGACGGGCTCTAGCGGTGTTATACCTTTTTCCCAGCTTGTCTCCACCCCAAAACCTAATAACAAATCCATGCTCTCACTTGTTGTTTTTTTTAATTTTTTGTTAGGAAAAAAGAGATCTTTGAACAAGACTGTGGACTTAAACAGATGCCATCATCATCTCCTACGTTTCACCAAAAAAAAAACCCCAGCTAGCGCGCGCAACAACGGCTCGGGGGTTCGACACTCCGCTCACCTTCTCGGGGGTTCCCCCAAGCACGTCAGCAGCTCGCTCTCCTGCTGGGGGGTTCCACTCGCACTCCGCTCACCTGCTCGAGGGTTCCACTATTACGTCAGCACCTCGGCGAACCCCCAAGCACTTCAGCAAGGGGGTTCCACTATCACGTCAGCACCTCGGCGAACCCCCAAGCACGTCAGCAAGGGGGTTCCACTATCACGTCAGCACCTCGGCGAACCCCCAAGCAGGTCAGCAAGGGGGTTCCACTATCACGTCAGCACCTCGGCGGACCTCCAAGCACGTCAGCTAGCAGGTTCCACTATCACGTCAGCACCTCGGCAAACCCCCAAGCACGTCAGCAAGGGGGTTCCACTATCACGTCAGCACCTCGGCGGACCTCCAAGCACGTCAGCAAGGGGGTTCCACTATCACGTCAGCACCTCGGCGAACCCCCAAGCACGTCAGCAAGGGGGTTCCCCTATCACGTCAGCAACACAACTCACTCACCTACACGATGA
>Ga0126343_10000107_pt1 | contig 23596 bp, 17 predicted proteins | sample Cyp2metagenome_FD_92531 | JGI IMG/M metagenome (GOLD analysis project Ga0126343, IMG submission 92531) | Coral microbial communities from Lord Howe Island, Old Settlement Bay, Australia - Cyphastrea 2 metagenome | ecosystem: Host-associated > Invertebrates > Cnidaria > Coral ...
ATTATTATTATTATTATTATTATTATTATTATTATTATTATTATTATTATTATTATTCACTCCAATAGTTTTTACCTGAATTCCAAAAGTACCAATCCAAATAACGATAAAGACAAAGTTGATATCTTTGAGTTTTCCGTACAGTAATCCATAGAACACATTCCTATCCTGCAGTCGTCTGCAGTTGATCTCATTAAACAGCTGCATGAATACGAATGTGGTGAAAACCATTGTCTTGTGCTGAGTTGGTCTGCATACACTGGACTCTTCATATCCATCTCTCATGTCCAGAAAATCAGGAAATACAAACATCAAAACAAACATGACGGCCAGTTGATAAATGGAGTGACATATGACATTCTTTAGCAGCGTGCGGGATATGAGCGGCTTATGTCGGCCGTAAGGCTTGTGTCGGAGGACATCATTTGATGGTGGATCACGTGTCAGAGCAAAAGAAGCCAAAGAGTCCATGATGAGGTTTACCCAGAGCAACTGAGTTGCTGATAATGGACTTCGCTGCAGAAAATACAAAACATGACCATACATGACGACTGCTTGACTCAAGAGACCCATTCATTTTGTTTCATATCCTGACACAGGTTTAGATGAACCCAATAGATTGGCCTGCCTCCAATGTATGGATTTTCATAGCCTAGTTGGTATAGAACTGCAGAGACCTGGTTCCAATCCTATTGAAGTCCCGAAAACTGTTTCCGGGTTTAATTTGCAACTGTTTAAAATGCAGTTACAATGGAGATGTGCATTTCCTTAGTTTACATCATTAACTCCTAATGTCTTACTTTGCCCGAGTGAAGAATGTTCTGGCCAGGAAATTCTCCCCCAGCAAGACGGAGATTTTAGCAACGTGCCATTTGCTAAAGGCAACAAACAAGCGTGACCATTTTCGTAGTAGCATGAGAAACAATAAATATCTCAAACACGGAACGAAAAAACTACAGCTTGTTTGCACTCTTGCTAGGGGCTACCTATATGCAAAACACTATATGCAAAATTTGAATGCTCTGGCCTTGCCGAAGAAATTTGATTTTGTTTGATTTTTGTGGGAATTTGTCTTAAGAACTCGTACACGTATTTACCAAAAAGGCAACAAAGCGGCACTTTCACTTAGGTTGTAACTATAAAAACATAAGTTAGTTACCGCTTAAAATGATTATCTTTCAGGGGAAAATGCTTTTGTCAAAGAGAGGAAAGAGAGATCCCCTGATAGAAACCAACACTAACCTTGGTGACACAAGCGCCAACAATAACAACAATGATAGCAACCCATGCAATGGTGAACTGGAACTGAAGAAACTTGAGGATACTTTCGTACAAGTTACGCCCCCATTTAACAGCTTCAACAATACTGGAGAAGTCGTCATTTTGTAAGACTATATCTGCTGATTCCCTAGCCACGTCTGTACCAGATACTCCCTGTAGTTCACAAATCACGTATCATGAGGAGTTTATTGACCTAATGGGAACGCCTGTCATGGAATATGTAGCATGCGATCATTATTTATGGAACGATTGCGCGAGGTCTGGGATCCTGAGGTATGACGACTATTGGGAAAATTGAAAGTGAACAGAACTGGAGTTACAGCCTTGTAATAACATAAGTTAGCGGCGAATAGGTCAGAATGTGACAACGCAAAGAACGTATTAACGTGGCTAACTGATTTGCATTTTATTCATCATTTTAAGGTTGAAGAGGAGAAAAATATCAAAAATAAAAGATTCAAACACGAATTTGAAAACGTTACCATGGTAAGTCCTACGTCAGCACTTGTCAGAACTTGGTCATCATTCACTCCAGAGGCTGTCACTGCTACTACCTCTCGACCTCTGCTACGCATAATGCGCTTGACAAATGCCAGTCTTTCCGGGGGGCCAGCATTAGCTAGAATGCGTAGCTCGTTTGGCCACCACTCATCAAACTTTTCCTGACTGATCTGTACATGTTAAAATATGGAAGATGCTAAGTAGTTGCAAAAGTAGACAATGTTCAATAGAAAATTGTATACACATCGAAAAGGACAAAGGTGGTTTTAACATGGATTCACTGAAGGCTGTTTGAAATTCTTATTCTAGTGTCGTATGTTATATAATAAAAATCGAAAACCCTACTAGCAGTAGGGAAGGGACGATAGGCGCCATTTTCCAGGGAGCCAATACATAAAGTAGGGAGCCAGTACACACTGATTGCTTGAGAGATATTGTTAAACACCAATGCTGGGAACAGAAGGTTTGCTTGTACGCCGCGCATTTGAGTCCAATTAAGAATTATGCAACGTAATTAATGTTGAGCGTGTGAAGAGTTTTTTATATAAAAAGGAAAAGCTGTTCTTTTTTGTACTGACGTTGTTTGATCACCTTCACATGTTTCCTAACTGAGTTAGGTTAGCTGGATAATGTTATTGATGCATTTACACTCTTACGTACGTCTTTCAAAACTTTGCTGTCGCATCCATAAAAAGAAAAGTTCTTGAGCGGCCATTCCGGTGTTGGTGACAAGATTCCGGTCTTCGATCCGAATGATCCCGCTGCACTCAAGTTGTCTCCGGTCACCATACAAACTTTAACGCCCGCTTTTCGTAAGTGCCATATTGCATCCGGCACCTAGATTAAAAACAAATTTCACTTTACTAAGGCCTCAGATGAACATGAAAACTAGCTTTTCTTACGGCACATGCCTTTTGTTAAATAACTGACTAAAATTTGAAGCGCCTATTTTGAATTGAAATAGGTAATACTTTCAATTCAACTGATTCATGACAAATTATATAAATAGCTTGTCTCAAAAACTATTCTTCACATCAAACCTTGCAAATAATTGAGAGAAAACAAAGGACCTGTCGACTTACCTGCTTTCGAACAGTTTCATCGATGCCAATAAACCCAAGAAATGTAAGACCTGACATGGTTTCTTCTTTATCCCAATCATTATTTTCTGAAAAAAAAAAAAAAAACAGAAGCCAAATTAGTCTGTTCTTGGAATTCCTTAAAGTCCACAGAGTCATCCCGTGCCTGTCCCATGGTAGAAAACGACGGAAAAGGCCAAAGGGTACTTAATTTATATGCGTTAATCTCGCGACGTCGACACACAAAACAGTTTTGCTTCAGTTCGACAATGGTGAAATGAGTCAAAATACTATCCAACTTACCATAGACTGCTGGAAAATACTTAGACGCCAAACAAAGTACTTCAAGCTGCTTTCTTTTTTCAAGGTCATCAATCACCTTCTTCGTGTTGCCACCGTCAAAGGGCACATTATCAAGTGAAGGAAGCGCCATTCCAGTACATCGAGGCAACACGTAGCCAGGTGCTCCCTTACAGTACAGCTTGTAACCCCCGCCATCCTTAAGATGAATGACAACAGCGGTATACTCCTGACTCAAAGGCGCTCCTTTAGGATTCGCCTTCTTGTAAACCAATCTATCTTCGGGATATTCGTCTCTCCAAATCTGATATGTCTCACCCATTTCAAGAAGAAGTTGCAGAAGAGCGCCATCGGTGTTTTCACCAGTGTGTCTTGGGAGATTGTCTACATCTTCATCCTGACAGTAGAGCGTTGACATTAATGTTACTTGTGCTCAATGTGCGCAGCATACGAAAAGCAAAGGTAAAGTGACTAGGCTCGAGACAAAAAATAAAGAAACGCGAGCTTCCGAGAAGACCAAATTCAGTAAATAGCCAGGAAAATCAAACCGACTGTGATTAAAGAAGAAAGTCGCGCGAATATTAATAAATTTGAGTCGAAACTGGTAATTAAGGCAATGGCTACTAAACGCCTGCTTACAATACAAACTAGTACAGTGTACCTGAATATTTGATGAATACTTTGTGTTGACAGCAATTCCTCTGCAAATTTCCTCAACAAAAGCCCGCTGACTGAAGTGGTCTGCTTTGTACTTTTTCAAGTCTTGAAAGCTCTTAAATGTTTTACCCCCTAACGTTCCTTCCACTGCGCGTTTCCTAGTTTCAACTTCAGCCTGAAGAAAAAAAAACATGGCATTGATGTAGAATCAAAATGCCAAGGTATCGTTTCACTCTTAAGAACTTTCCTTTAAGCTTATTATTCTAAGCTTACCTTTAAGGTATTATTTCTAAGCTAATTTGTAAACAATTGAGACCTATAGTTTTTATACTACTGCATTTAACTTAATTGCTGTCACACCATTTGGGAGTACAATTAAAGAAAGTCATCAATAATTATACGTTATTGCTTACCATGATTTACTGTTAATTCTCATAATAACGAGTTGTTATCTTTTTCTATGCACGCCTTGCAGACCTATATGCTAGTATTAGCTACTTACATACTCATCTACAGTGTCAATGCCCACAAGTCCGAGCAATATTAACTGTGAAGTCAGCTCTTCCTCGTTGTCCCATTGAGGGTGACTTGTTTCTGCTAAAAGAGTTGGAAACGCCTTCAGCGTCTGCTCTACATCTTACATTTATGATTTCAGTATCCTCCCTTTGCAAACTCAGGAAGTTTGTATCAGAACCAGGTGCGACCTCCTTATATGGCTACAAGAGCGGGTCCTCTCTTGATAGACGTCAAGGCTACTTAACTAGTTCACTTAACTAGTTCACGTGGAGTTATATCGAGCAAGAAACCACATTACATTGGACAATTCACTTTGGTCGCTTGCAAATATTAAATAATTTGTGCTAACAGAAAAGTTCTTTAGGACAAATTCACTCAATGGGATTAGAAAGAATTATACGGCGATCAAATCATTTTCTCTCGGACATGATATGCTTTCGCAGTCACTTACCATCGGCTGCAGTACCTCTAACCCTGCAAACTGGAATAAATTAATTCTCGCTTTCCTAAAAGTTTGAGATAGCGATGTTTGTCTGTATGAAGAGAGCAGACTCCCCAGGGGGTTACCACAAGGGGTTAAAAGCGTATTTTTTGTACCTCTTAGGGTGTTCATGCTCACAACGTCCACAGCAAGATGTTTTGCGTAACTTTTAGGATATTGAGCTGTTTGAGAATTGGTACCGCTTAGGTGTGAAAAATATTTTTAACACAAAAAAGGAACTTTGAACCTCTCTGGGGTTCTTTCCAAATGTTTCGACCAACACCCCCGCCCTTTTCATATGGGAGTCTCTCCTCCGGGAGCAGAATGTCTTGCTATGTTAAACAACAAGTTCAGTATCGCTAGCTGGAAGAGTGCGACCGACATTCAACTTAAAAGTTATGAAGTGACCTACCTGAAGGGTAGATCTGATGCTTGTACGCTATACACATCACTTTCAAATGGTTGGTATCTTGCATGTTCTTAATGACTTCTTCAATTCTGAATCTTTCCTCGGGAAGAAACTTGCCCACGCTGCCGTCATGTCGAACAATCTCTGCGCACCGCGGAAGAATGGCCTGAGGCGCTCCTTTAGAGTAAATCTTGAAGTGGTCACCTTCATGAATGACTGTAGTCATGGATTTACGTTCAGGAGAGAAACCAAACACCTTAACGAATGAGTCCTCTGGATGGTCGTTCCTTATAAACGGGTAGTAATGGCCTAGGTCAAGCACGTACTGAAGAAGAGCACATTCTGTTCTGTCACCGGTTTGCTTAGGAAGGCACTGAGGGCCTGTAGGCTAAGCACATCACAACTCAGTAAGTAATGATTAATACTAAGAATGATTAAGAATTTATATTGCACAAAGTGATGACAGCTTTTTGGGCCGCTTAATCCTTGTTTTGAGGGAAACACGCTGGCAGCGACGGTTTGTCAGACTCCTAGAAGTATCGAGATCCGTTAAAGCAAATCGATCCAACGGGAAGACAGAGAACATGCAGTTGCTTGGCTCCAACAGTAGAGTTTAATCCAACACGTACTCAGGACGTAACCCCAAATATACCCAGAACGTAACCAATACGGGATAGTGGTATCCGGCGTCCCGCCACCGGGGACGTAGGCCAAGAGCAATCTACAAACCACCTGTCTTTATGCTAGGCTCCAAACAAATGATCTAGTGTTTCGTTCAGAAATTCTAACCAACTATTGGCTTTCAATGAGCTCGTTGTTGCTCTAAGCTATTCTATCATAGGCAAGTCAGTCATTCTGCTTTCTGCTACTTTAGGTAGTTCTCGCTACAAGGTGTTACACGATAATACAGATAGAAAGGTGGTTACCAAGGTTATTGGACTTTCACTTAACTGCTAACTGTTCGCTTAAGGTTATGAATATCGGAAAATTCTTCCCTCACAACAGTTTTCATGACGAGATGATGAACTGCGCATTACAACAATGCACAGAATAAAAATAACTAAATGATAAATAAGAATTAAATCGTACGTTGTGTCTGAGTCAGCCGCCGCACTCAGTTAAAACCGTCTTATTAAGTACAAGGGCTAGAATGTCAGTTTGGTTGACTTTCAAGCTATGAAAGAACGGAAAGCTTCAACGTGTAAAAGGAAAGCTCGAGTATAATAGAGAACCAGTCTTCGGGACTGAAAATAACGTTTTTCAGGGGGAGCCTGACACTGTAAATTTCAGGAACTCAAAATTTAATACCAAGTAAAATATATCAATGGAAAACATGTAAACATTTAACAACTGTCTTTATAAGATACCTAAGCTGCTACGCGCGCCCTCATTGGTCGATAGCTGTGTTTAGATGAACGTATGTAAACACGGTTGTGCGCGTACTTTTGAAATATATTTTATAAAACCAATAGAGCAGTTTTTCACTGTTTACATATCCTCATCTGAACACTCGGGGGCTGGGAGAATTCTTGAAAGTTACGCAAACCCTCGACTACGTCTCGGGTTTGTCTCGGGTTTGTCTCGGGTTTGTATAACTGCTTTTACGTGGCAGCTGAAACACCCTGAAGAAGGCAACAACGCCGAAACGTCGGTTAATGTATACCGCCATTATGCGTCTTGCATGAACATTTTAACATTTACTTGTAAGTTTAAAGAACTACGCAGTTTCTTGATTTTATTTTGTATAACTGTCTCGAATTCTCTCGGCCCTCCTCGTGTTTAGATGAAGCTATATAAACACGGAAAAAGTGCTCTGTTGCTTAATTCAAAAGGATTTTACATGGGGCGAGTTTGACGCATGGCCAGTGAGAGTGCTGACGGATTGCTCAAGGCCTGAAACGGATTTGGTTTGTGTTTTCAAAAGCCATATCAACAGAGGTTCTCTTCATACAAAAAGTTCCACAACAAGTTTCAGGTGTACATCTCTCTGTTTGTAGATACAGGTTAATAAGACGGGCCCGAAAAGTTTCCGAATTTTGCAATACGGACCGCTAAGGTGGACGATAGGTGGTCTGCTCACGAGATAATTTCGGCAAAATTCGTTTTCAGTTCATTCCACAGAATAAAAAGTTTTGGCCACGTACAAATCTTTTTTATCCAGGATTTTTTGCCTGTTTGGAGAACAATTTCAGTTAAATGTTCACAAAAGCGACGTGACTGTGAGAAACGTAACTAAATGATAATACCTTTCACGCGCGAATTTACCGAGAACGGTTAGCGAAGACGCATCAATTTATCAGCAGATTGAAAAGAGACATTACAATATAAAATACAGCAATAGCCCGCGTATGAGAACCTGAATTTTTCAAAATAGCCTTAATAGGTTCTTATGTAAATGCCGGGTACTTAAAGCAAATTTAGGCTTCCAAGATTTTCATATGAAATATACATACTACATATATTACTAGTAATAACCAAAAAATAGCCAAAGGTCAGTAGCAAATGCGGGCGAGGATATTTTTGCCTATTTGGTCAATGAAAGTTTTGGGGACCTATAAGCAAAGACCAGGAAAGGCTTGTTTTGATGGGTTGATTTTTTTGTCCATGAAGACACCTCCCAGGTTTTACTCGCTTTTCCCTCCAATTTGACAGTAACACTAGAGTGAGTTTGCAAAATTTGTGAAGCATTTACCAACACTAGATCATTTCACGAGACACTAATCCCATTGTTTTGCTTTGCTTAGTTTTAGTAATATCGTTGTTGTTTCACGGTGTAAATAAAAGCACTCTAGGTTACAAAATTGCCTATTGAGAAAGACCGTTATCGTATCGTTTCGTTAGGACACCAAAATTTTGACTGCCGATCGTACTGCGGGCTCAGCCGCCGTATGCAAGGTAGTCACCGGACCAGTAACTACTTTGTAGTTTGTAACGTTTTAAAAATAGTACAAGGTGAAAACAAAATATACGTCTTGTAAACGCTGTTTCGATGCATCCCTAGCAATGTTCCGATCGCGAAAAATGATAGTCCAATGTGAGGACTGAGGCGAGAAGGCTAAACAAGGCTTAGGTTGGGACTGGCCACTAAGGGACTCCCTGACCACCATCTTTGCTCGACTGCCCATGTTATTATCATGAAGAGATTAAAGACCTATTTTTCTAGTTCTACAGCAGCGATTATCCAAACAAAGGCCAGAAAGAAGGTAGGGGTGACAGAGAAAAGACATTGGAGACAAAAGAGGGCAACAGCAATAAAACGACAAAGAAATCTTCATATGATCAAGAGGATCGAACCAGGCATTTGCACTCTGAATAGAAAACACTTTTCCTTGGGTTATTTACAATGATAGCAAAATGTTTTGTTCAACCTGTCTTGACACATTTTTTCAAGTTCACTGTCACACATAATATTGTGTGACTCTTTCTTAAATTGTGTTAGCCTGGTTAGTGTCTGTCACTCGTCTTTGACTCTCTGCCAGTGGTATTGTTAAGTTTCATGATGACATCTATGAAGTTTAATTGTAAAAAGGTATTGCAAATAATATTGTCATGCTGCAATGTCTGCAATCAGGAAGGAGTCAATTTTCAGTTCAACTAGTCCAAGGACCTGCGATTTAAAAAGTTAAGGTCGAGCACTGGGTATATTTCTCATGATATCGAAAAAAAGCAGCAGACGAAGATTCAACGCATAAGTTCCCTCAGTTTATGGGCTAAACTTCAGAATACCCCGCAACTAATTTGCATATGACTAAATTCTTCTTATTTCTGCTTTCCTCGTTCAAAAGCGTTGAGAGGAAATGCAAATTAGTTGCAGGGTAAAAAAAGCAGCAGACGAAGATTCAACGCGTAAGTTGAAAAATAGAATGGAAACAAGAAGAAACTACTACATAAATGTCACTTGGACGCGATTTTGCGCTCTCGTTGATTCTTGGATTGCGAAATGTCCAGTTTTGGGCATGTGTCTTCGGCCCGAGGTTTAAAGAGAATAGCCATTGCCATCCCGCTTTTATCATGAGAGATATCAACATTTGTCGAGAAATCTACTCAAAAGACACTTTAAAATCCAGGGTCCGGAAGAGCCATCACTCCTGTAAGAGTTTCTTTCGAAGCCCACAACAGAACATTCCTCGGTAGAATTTGTATTACCATACATGACGTATCTATAGAACTCAAAGAAGTTGACCGCTGACCTTTCAGCGTCTGAGTTAAAGATGGCGGAGGCTTTGTGATGAATTAAAATACTCTGTGTGTTAACACAGTAGTGATCACTCTCCCTGGATTTTAACAGGCCTTTTGAGTAGCTGTTTCGATAGATGTTGATATCTCTGATGATGAAAGCGGGATGGCAATGAATATTCTCTTTAAACCTCGAGTCGAAGTAACGGAACAGATGACACAAAACAGGACGTTTCGCAATCCAAGAATCAACGAGAGCGCAAAATCGCGTCCAAGTGACATGTATGTAGTAGTTGTTTCTTGTTTCCATTCTACTTTATACCTGAAAACATAAACTGAGGGAACTTACGCGTTGAATCTTCGTCTGCTGCTTTTTTTTTTCGATATCGTGAGAATGTAGCCCGGAAAATAGATGAAAGAAATGTCTCAAGTGCTTCTTTTCGCCGAACTTTTACTGTAAATGGATAGGAAATTGCTTCGGTAGATATGTTTTGTTGCTTTCGAGTTAGTTTTAGACAGAAAAATGATTGATTTTTTTGTACTAGTAGATGTTCATGAAATGGCCAAAATTCGGAAAGTCCTATGTAAACAGTATGTCAGCACAGAAAAAAATATTGAAGTCCCCAAACATTTTATGGCTTTTTTGCGAATTTCAGTGATTGCTCTCGCTATCCCTGTTAGAATAATGTCTATTTGCCGTTGCCCAGAGCAGATATTTGCCCTCAATTAAAGGCTACTCACAACACTACGAAATATGCACCATACTTAAGATGGAGCCACGGAGAGAAATCAAGTTGTCCAGTTGAAATGAATATCTGTGCTTTGAGTCTGATAATAGGAGAACATGATCCCGTGGTTTTCATTTTCACATGGCTTTTCTTGTTGTAGAAATACTAAATCAAAGACAGCTAATTAAATATGCATAAATTATTGAGACATTTTTGGAGGGTGTCCTAACTTGGAGGGAATAAAATATTTTGACCTAATTTTTGCTATGATCATTTACTCACTAAACCCAACACTTGTGCCGAGTTTGAGCGAAATTGGTGATTTGAGCTGTATCACCTCCTACCTGGTTTGCTCATGGACACACTCTTAAATCATTTATTTGTACCATAGGAGCAATGCCTATAGGCAGTTCAGTGCAGGTACAGCATATGTCCTTAATAAAAAAAATAACGAAGAAACTCATGTTGATACCAAATTCATAACAAGTTCAAGCTAAGAGGAGAAATGAAAAACAAAAATAAATTAAAAACTGTATGGCTGTAGCCCCTGAGGTTTGATCATATCATCATCCGGCCCATCAGCTGCCATCAGACAACCAGTCTTTGTGAACAGTTTCTTAGCAAGCTTTCTCAGTTTCTACCCAGTCCATTGTGTCATGAGGATCCTCCTTTGCTTCGCACTTAATCTGTCATGCCAGATGTCCAAATTCTCGTCCTTCTCAAGCCATTTCTCCATTGCTTCGCCAATCTTTGCCTTCATTTAATACTTTGTAATTTGCTCATAGTTGATAGTCAGAAAGATTCCTTTGATACTTGGGGAATTACTTGAATAGCAAACACAATAGACATACGACATGGTACTTAAACTTGAAAGAAAAAAATTGTCATATTACTTTTAAATAGATGATGATCTTTATTCAGCAGTTTATACCTATACACTTTTACAGGAATCCCACTGATAAGAAAGAACTTAAAATTTTAGCCTAAATAGGTTATTGTGAAGGGGGCTTAAAATGAAAATTTTAGCCTGACAGGTTCTTAAATCCCAGGTTCTTAAACGCGGGCTAACTGTACTTCATTGAACTGGCTGTCCAAAGAATACTAGTCAAAGGTTTTTTGCGGGTTTATCATACCAAGCCGAAGGCGAGATCCATAAACCAGCGAAAAAAGAAACTTCACCAATATTTCTCGAATACCGACCGACCGAAGTAGTTCCTTAACATATATTTTAAAATAATCAGTCAACCGGCATAGCAAATTACCGAGAAAAGCGAACCAAAGTTGCCGTAATGAGGGGGGTGAATAGGGCGATCCGTGCCTTTTTTTCGCCAAATCCGTCGATCCGCCAAGATTTTTGTTCAAATCAGAAACCACAACCACATCCAAAAATAGATGTATAAAAGTTCAAAGCTAAACTGGTAGATGTGAATTCGCACAGATAGTGAACTCATTAAGTAGAGAATGCAACACACTTAAGTTTAAAGAACAAGAAATAATTTAGATGAACTCATTTAAGTTACCGACCAAGGGCTCTATGATCCATATTTCGTTTAGGACCCAAAATCCGAACATCAAGACAGGTACAATCCGGAGTCCACACCAAAATTCACGTCTGATCCACGATCCACTGTGTTCTCAAAATCCCCGAATCCGCTCGATTTACCGCAAAACTCCACAATCCGTGCGCTTTTTAAGTCCAAATCCTTTGATCTGAAAACCTATTCACCCCCAATCGTAATTTGCCGTGAAAATGTCGTTTTGATACCACTTAGACTAGAAATGAACATGGTTTTGATGCAGGCGAAAAAGTATTTCAACATTGCAAAGTTTTCACGGAATGAATAATGCAGTCACGTTTCGGTGGACGTGTTGTTTTGAATCTGCGTCAAGGCATGAAGCGTGTCTGGACGTAATTGTGTTAAAGAAGTCAAAGTTAGTTCGGATTTTTCATTGAACATTTTGCTGTCGTCGAGGAACTTTTTACGGTTGGAGCAGAATTCCGCTTACGGTTTAGGTTTGGCCGTCTGTTTTCAAGTCTCTTTCAAACGTGTACCTTGTCCGTATTCAACGAGTTTCGGTCGAGTTCCTTCGGACGCTACTGAGATTTCACTAACATCGTTATATGAATCAGTGAAATGTTGTTCTCAGACATGACTCGACCGAAGTCGTGAATGACGATGTTTACGCTGTACTGTATATTGCAAATACATAGCCTACGAAATCCTCTGATGTGAATATAGACTACGGTAATTTGGGTTTCTGCCGATGATTCATTAATTTATAAGCAGCTTACCGTTATATTGGAGGAGTAACTTGTATTGACGGATATGGCATCACACAGAACTTTAACCAAGTTTGGGGGTAGCTTGTCCCTGTAATAGCGTGGATTTCCGCTATACCTTCCGTCAGCCATGTAACACTCCACCACTTGTTCCGTGACAGTCATTTTACTGAGTTCAGTCAGAACTCCTGTCTTCCCACAACATATGGTTGTTAGGTTTCCCATTTTCTCCACTACATCAACATTCCTGACCAATATTTGGCTGGCGTACATCTTGTCAACGCAGTAAGACAGTGTTATTGTGACCGCTAAAGACAGGCCTTCGGGTTCAGCAATAATGACGATGACTATGCCAATTATTATTGCCTGTACAAACTCAATCCAGTGACTCTCATCGTAACTCTCGTCGTCAACAGAATACGTTTGAATACTGAATCTCAGAATGATAATAAATGCGACCAGTAGACCCAGTATTATGCCAATAAGCCCTAAAATGGCTGAGGCTTTGTTCAGCTTCCCTTGCAAGGTCGTGCGTTCGTCATCAGGTGCATCAGACTCGGCCGGCATACTTGCGTTACCTCTATACCTGTAAGCCTGTGTATTTCGACCGACAGCAGTGACTAAGAACTTACCGCTACCCTCTCTGACATAGCTCCCAGCGAAAACCAGAGGATCTTCTTCTCCCTTGTAGACGCTTAGACCAGCATTGACGATACTATCATTAGTAACTAACTCATTGGTTTGAGCGAGGACGCCATCTGCTGGGACAATTGCACCAACTTTCAGGAGACAGAGATCGCCAACTCTAACATCTTTGCAACACAAGTTGATCTCGTTTCCACTTCTTATGACAGTGCATGTGCGGCTCTCCTCAATCCTGTTTTGCATCTTATAAAATTCCTGATCACGGTAGAAGTCACTTAGCGCTGAGGACAGGATGATGACGACCACAGTGCCAATGATACCGCATCCTTCCATCCATGCCGTCTCGGTTTGCTCGATTCCATCACATATTTCTGGGTGATACCATCCTAGCAAAAGAGCGGCAATTGCTCCCAACACCAAAATAATCAGAACTGAGTCAGTGAGCGAGTAACCAAGTGATCGCCAAAAGCTTTGAGGTGGTTTCAGAGGTATAAAGTTTTCACCAAAAACTAGCCTACTTGCGAGTCCATCTTTAATGCCCAGTAGACCTTTTCTTGTTGACGAATGCAAGCGCTTTGCGATTCCTTTCACACCGCCAAGCTCCCTCTCGAGGCGATCGGCCGCTGTTTTTCCTCGAGTTTCCATCAGGGCAATCAGAGCCCGATTAAGTTCTACATGATTTAAAAAGTCCGGAGCACAATTGGCGCTTTTGTTAGCCATTTTTTCCGCCAGCGAAAGTGTTATTAGATCCCGGCAAATTTTATAACGTCAGTCACGAACCTTGAGAAACTCCACAGAGGCCTGCGAATCACGCAATATCCTAAAACTAATAGTGCGCAAACTCGTCGTTTCACGTAATGTTACTCAGACCTACTCAGGCCAGTTGATAATTATTTCGAGGAGGAAACGTTCACATCAAGAAGCAGGACCCAGATTGATCCATCCCTGCAGTGTTTTGCAACGAGGAACGCAGAAAATGTATTCGTGATCGCCTCAAGGTTTTATTTTAATTACGATGGAACGCGAAGACAAAAGAAACTGGGAACTGTCACCATAGCAGCTAAAACAATGAAAGGCAAACAAACAAGGAATAAGCTCAACAGATCGCTTGTGATCTGCCAAACAGTGAAACATTTCTCATCACCTCTGAGAAGAAACGATTTTGTTCTTTGCATTAATATAAGCGCCGGTTTATATACCTATATTTTCTCCCTTTTCAAGTACTGTTACAATTCGCCTAACGTCAATATCTGTAAATTTAATTACTCACTGTTATTTCGCATACGAACCTTCTCGATTGCTTGTTGTGGTTTTCAGCACCGAGCAACAAGTTTGTAAACACTAATCTAGACCTGGGAATGTGGAATAGCCAATCGAATTTTAAGCACTGGAGAATAAATACAAATACAATGTCAAAGGAGTTATTTTATCAGAGCGCACTTTGATAGGGGTAAACGCTATCATTCACTGGGTGGCAACTAAATCAGTTCTTTAGAACACTTGCGTCTTCTGGATGAGTGACTTAGAATTTTTCTCGTTTTCATAGCCCCTTGGGTTTCGGAGTAGACTCGTTATCAATCCTCAACTTACTTTGCAACTGAACTAACTTTTAAATTGGTTTTATTTGTTTTCGATTTCATCTATGCCACACGACGCTCTAACAAGGCATTGAAAAAGCACGCAAGTTTGCCACGCAAGTTTACCACGCAATATCGCTAAAAACTCAACCCCCTCAAGACAACCCAGGTAAAACCGAGGGTTTGCAAGTTTCAGTTCAGTACATTTAAGCAACTAGGCGTTTTGTATTTCCAACCTGTTTAGGGTAACCTCTAGCACTGAATAAAAACACCATGCGGGAAAGGCCGCAGACCCGGCACCGAAAACTGAATGGTCGTGATGTTTCTTATTTACTCGATACAAAACCAATTCTAAGCTTGGGATTAAGGGCGCTGGAGAATGGAACACTTCAAAATTCTTCCCCTTCAAAATTCCCGTGAAGAACAATAGTCACACATTATAATGTTTCCTCAGATAGAATTATTTATTTCTAGCTTTGTAATCTAGTCAACGGAAATATTTCACAAAGCTCGAATCTCTTCTATATTAACGCTATTGTACAGAACAATGAATAAAACAAGTTCAAAAAAAATTGTGCCTCCATACTATTATGATATTTTATACCTGCATGAACACAAATCATAATTTTGAAAAAAACAATGCACGTTGGAACGTGTTCTCTGTTTTGAGCGTTAAACACATAGATATGACGTCACGGCGCCCATATTAAAAATGTCTCAAAAATGTACGTGGCCAAAGCGCTTAAATTGCAGGAACTAATAAATTGTAACATTTCAAACTTTGTAGCTTCAGATTTAAACTAGAGAAATTAAAGCTCTATACCAACAGGATAATATCTTAAGAAAATTCTTCTCATGCACTCGAGTAACAAAAAGCCAGACGAAACGAAATAGAATCTATAAATTTTCACGTTCGCACGGCTTGATCAGGATTTTCCAGAAAATTACTATTCCATTTGACTTTCAACCAAAATATCCCGATGTTTTTTTTGCTAGATGGTAAGCGCAATCCACCGTAAGGAAAAATATGCAACTGGTACATTTACCTACAATGCTTTGCGCACGAAAACTCTAAAAGAGCGTATAAAAGCACAAAGAAATATTCTAAGTCCTTCAAACTCGACAAGAGCAATGCTGTTAGTGTAGGAACGACTGCCATTAAACCATATCTTTCCATGTGCCTAGTGGGCTTAGTTTGGTTTGCAAGGTATTGTGGTAAAATGTACAGCCGCCATCTTTTTCCTTACGGTGAATCACCAATCATACCCAGAAAATGGAAGTGATTGATTTCATCAAGTAGAAACTATGATTATTCTAGGTAGTGGTTAGCCTTCTAAAAGCGTTACTGCTTGAAATAAGCATTTTACGTTTAACGTCACAGTTTAGCTCATTTTATGCTGCTTTAAGTTAGCCTTTTTTAATATATTACTTAATTTTTAACCGCACTTCTCTCATAGATACTACTATTCTCATTCAGTTGATGTTCCAATGATGGAATCAAGAAAATGACTCAGTCGGAGCTACAACAAAGCACAGCTACCTTGGTAATAGGTTGCAAAATAACTAACATAAATACTGACTGGCAGACTGACTCTACATTGCTGCTCTCATCATTTATGTGATGTCGTCAAGTTCAGTGACTCCAAACAAGAGCGGTAAACAACACTCGTCCAACACAGAGCTGTCACTCCACTGGCAGACGCTCATCTGGGATGGTAAGTTGTGGTGTCACTTCAGCTGCTGGACTCAACAGTGAGGCCACTATTCCACTATCCTGTTGAACAAGAACATCTTCAAATGAATGGTTCATTTTGTATTAAATACAGACAAGGTCTCTTAGCGACCACCTTCAATTGCCCACCATTCTTGACAATTAAAAGTCTATATAGCAAATGTGAGTATTATGAGGAATTTTAAATGCAGAAATAAAAACAACTCGCAAAAAGCAACCTTGACATGCCTTAATGTGACCGCGCGATGCAGCAAGTGAGTTCATATGTGCCTAGTCATCATTTCACCCTTGCTCACCAGAGTCTCAAGTAGCGAAGTGGTAAGATCGCCCAGCTAGATAACGAAGGGTCGTGGGTTTAAATCCCATCTGGTATTCGGATTGTTTTCCGAGACGATGTTATTTCCACATTTAAAATGCAACTGCAGAACTAAAAGTAGGTCCGCACTGCGTACTTGTGTGTGCGTAGCGTTGTTTTTTTAATAGGGACCTTCTTTATCGGGATAGGGTTGCTGATCCAAACCCTACTCTTCGCTTTTTTTTTGCCACCCGATCCCTACCCCTTCCCTGTTTACACCAACAACGCACGCGTGCTGTATTTGTTGGTGTGTTTAGACAATAGGCAGTCTCCTTAAACGAGTCCATTAGCGCCGCTATTTCATCGTGTTCTGTATCGCTGTCGCGGTGTTGCGCCTTTTTTGACTACGTGTTCAGTAGTAAAAGACCTTTAGAGGAAAGGAGCCATGCTACACAAAATCCCCGGGTACTGATTTTATCCGAATATTGATTTCCAGTCCGTACTGCGCACTCTCCAGAGTTTGCTTGTGTTTGTTTTGCTTCATGCCAGACATCAAACTGTAGACATATCGCAAATACTTACAAAAGGTGAATTCAAAGTTTCAAAACAACCGCCATTGTGGATGCGAAGCGGTCAAAGCTTTATGACGCTTCTTTCTTTCTCATGTCACTTGAATGAAACAGCTTCGCAGCTGTAAAAATCAATGAAGCTGTTGAAGAAAGAAGTTGAATGCCTTAAAGATAAGGTATGTGGTTGGTAACGAATAACATCGATTCGCATTCCATCAAGCGATATTTATGATGTTTGTAAACATCAGGGTGCCGAGACTGCGCAGTACAGACTGGAAATCATCTATCGTCACCTGTTTACTCGTTTACGAGTGTCGATAAACGCTGAAAACAATTATTGTGTTCACGAATTCCTAATTCCTGGTCTGCTATTGTTGCGCCATGCGTCGTAATTCTAGGTCAGCTCTGAAGGTTTTGACTTGGGAGTAACAGGCCCTTACATACATCCAAAAGGCCGGGAATTTACATGTCTTATGACATAATGGATATATTTCAATCCGTGAGGTTTGTCGTGCAGGAAAATTCTAATGGATGAATCAATAAACGAAGCAATCAAAGAATCAACGCCTCAAATCAGTTAATGAATCAAGCACGCGCGCACCCACGCACGGAAACAAACAAGCAAGCAGGAGGACATCTACTTTTGTTTGCTACTGTAAGCAGCTTCTATTGTTTTGAAGTCTAAGTCATTGTTTCAATTGTTTGGTCTGTTTTTGCCAGGGTAGCGAGCCAATCGTACTATACGTTAAGAGAGCTGCTACATCACCCAGTTGGTTGTTAAGTAGATGCGAGGGGAAATAATTCAGAAGAGAGGGCTTCTGTAATGCTTGCCAGAGTATCAGTTAAGTAAGTTACACCTCTAAAGTCTCGCAGAAAAAAAACAAAAACTTAAAACGGAATCCACCAAAAGGTTGACTAACAAGTGGACAAAAATCTAGTATCAAGATTATTTACGTCGTATTGCAAGTCTCTGTACGACTGTTTTAAATATCTTCAAATAATAAATAAACAATAACTTATTTATAGTGGTCATGCACTTAGCTGCACAGCTAGTTTACAGGCATGCCACTTGAACAAAAGAAACAAATATTTCAAATAAACGTAACAGAGTTAAAAATCCCAACTAGGGGAGGCAGACCAGTTGGCTATTTACAACGGGTGACCGAGGATTTGAACTCGGGACTACCGAGAAACAAATCCTGCAAGTGGCAGGGTGGAGGCCTTGAACCCGGGACCTCCGGATTACAACACCAGTGCCCTACACCACTCGGTCACTCTGCCTCCATAACTCTTCTAAAAAATATCATTTCTAGCAACACCAAACGTCGAAAACGAATGCTGAACTTCTTATGAAACACTTGAAAGGACTGGTGAAATGAGACTGATGATGAAATTTTGCCCGTGTATGCACAAGTTCTCTGAACTTTAAAATATATATTTTCTCTCGTTCCCATGGGAAATTATTTTCGGTGTTACTTCAGGCAATTACTTATGTGTTTAGCTTTACGAAAATGTAAAAATGACGGTAAAATAGTTAAAATTATTCTGGTACCAGATTTTTGTCCAGTAAAACCTGATTAATAGGTGTTTGTACCTGCTGTTCAACACGGGAGCAGCTTCTAATATAGGCAATACCCCGTCCTTGCGGTGTACCAACAGCAACACAGCGTATTGATTCAGGAATAACATTTTTAGGGATTGTAAAGATGAACTGAGCCCAGATGAGCTCTGAGAAGCCAAGAAACAGGCACCACATCCACTGATCCACATCCATACCTTCCACATGGAATGCTGTGTGGAAGAATTGCACTATTATGATCTAAGCAAAAGAAAAATAAACAAACAAACCTTGTTAACAAATTTTTTGGGTGCAGCCAACAAAACTGCAAAAACATACAATTCACACAAAAATCTAGCCTTAACAAAAGTTAACCTGCATCACAGCTTGACCAAACCAGATAATAAGGAAAACATAGTTTTTGTGGATTCCACTGAAGACATTCCTTTCCTGCATCATTCTTGCATTGACCTCATTAAACAGCTGCATGAAAACAAATGTTGTGAACACTATAGAGCTGTGCTGGGTTGGCATACAGAAGGTTTTGGAATCAAAGCCATCTACAATGTCAAACAAGTCGCCTCCCATGAAGATCAACACAAACATGACAATGAGCTGGTAAATACTGTGGCCAATCACATTGCGGAGTACAGTGCGTGAGATCAAAGGCTTGTGTCGACCATATGGCTTGTACTTCATGAGGTCGTCAATAGGAATATCTCTTGTTAGGGCAAAGCAGGCTAAAGTGTCCATTATCAGGTTGATCCACAACAGCTGTGTAGCAACAAGTGGACTCCTCTAGAAAGCAAGTAAAGGCAAGGTGAGTCAATGACATCAAAAGACAAACTGACCATGGCCCATTTTGAACAATTTAGGCCAAACATTTTCAAGTTTGTCGGTTGCAATTGGTATCAATTTGCCCAAATCTCCATAGCAGCCATTCTTTTCATTTTGATATGACAAATATCAGTTTGGACAAAGTTAGACTCAATCCAATGCATCCTGAGTGAGCGGCCTGCCCTGTGATGGCATGTGACCTGTGAGGCAACCTCTAAAAGATTTGCAGGGCCCTTAGGTTTAACTAGACTACATGTGCAGTCAAGTTAGCTGATTGCTGAGGTTCATTTCACAGCTCATGCTAGCGAATCTTTGCAGATTCTTGCTCCCTCTCCTCCCACCCATGGTGTGTTGGTTTCTTGGTAAGGTATCGGTCAGGTAAGTGGTTTCCACCAATATCTTTCAGTGTGAAGGTGCAGGTTGGTGGCCACTGCTCGAGGTGATTTCTGCTTCTGAGGTTGGGATGGCTACCTTACTTCTGCATTTCGCATTTAGCACCCTGCTAACCTTATAGGTAACAGTTCCCAACTCCTACATCTACATTTAATAATTGATAACACTTTTGCATCCAATCAATATTTAAAAAAAAAGCCAATCAATAATAATCAGTAAATAAATAAATAAATATATATATACGTACATTTTGAAAATAAATGAACTGTAATCATCTAATTGTGATGAGTTTAACCTGATTTCACCTTTTCTTTAGAGCTTTACACTTTGAATCAAATGGTCTGGGTTTAAACCCTGGCCAACTTACTCTCGAGGTACTCTTATACAAAAAAATTGAAGATGTTCGTTTAACAATTTGCATTAAACCTCTAAAGGAGACCAATCTGGGCGTGGCTCAAGTTCTATTTGACCCCTCAATGATGCCACTTAAAATGGAATAGGCTTGATTACCAGCCACTGTTCAACGGAGCTTGCGCTAGCTATTCCTATATACTGCACATTCATTAATTCATTCATTCATGTATGTGAGAAGTAATCAAAACAAATGAAAAATTATTCTCAACTGTAGCCAAAATTGCGCTATTCTATCTAACATCAGAAAGACTCAAATTACTTCTTTATCAAGCAACTACAGATAAAAGAAGCACTGGTATAAATAAGAGATTTACTTACACCAACAATTGCTGCTCCAAAGATTACTACAATAACAGCAACCCAACAGACAGTGAACTGAAACTGTAGAAACTTTAGGATGGTGTGGTAGATATGGCGTCCCCACTTAATGGCATTTACAATACTGTTAAAGTCATCATTTAAAAGAATGACATCAGAAGCCTCCTTAGAAATGTCAGTGCCTGCCACCCCCTGAAACGTGAATGAAACTGTCATTAACATTCAGAATTTTGTAACATAAGTTGACGCCATCTTCAATCTGCTGGAAAATTCCAAACAAATTTAATTTACTCAATATTCATTGCACTATTTATTTGACCGTGCCAAACAATCAGCCTGTGTCAAATGCTGTTTAACGAAAGGGTTGGTCAAACAAGCAGTGCATGTTAAAGCCACCATGCCTGTCTTTGAAGTAGACTATAAACACTGCTCACTGAAAAGAGAAGCAAACAAAAGCTTGCCCCTAATGGCTCCACATATACCCTAAGTAATTTGAATAATACTGACAACAAGCATCTGTTCATAGCTGTTTTGCTTAATAGCTCCATCAGTTTAGATTAAGATATTAGGCCTACACTGAACTACAAATAATAATAAATATTTCCAGGTTTAACATATCAAAGTGGTTATTATTCTTCAGATGAAGTGCCTTCATAAAAACAGTAATGTACATAGGACTTGCCATAGTGAAGCCAACATCTGCCATTCTTAACACTGGGCCATCATTAGCCCCAGAACCTGTCACAGCAACAATCTCTCCAGCAGGTTTAACATGACTCTCCATCATCCCTTTCACCAATGTGAACTTATCTAAAGGTGTGGATCTTGCCAGGACACACAGTTTTGGCCACATAGCATTAAAACGGTCAGTATTAATCTGCAGATTTCAAAATAAATTCACGTTTCTCAACTATAATAAAGTGGATTATTCTGTAACAGATTAGGGAGGCTGGTATTCGTTTTATTAATCAGTCAGGTTGATCCACCGTACCCTTTAGAATGTTATTGTTATCTAGTTTTCTTTTTGTACCCAGCTAACTAGGAATTAAAAGTAATTCAACCTTGAGGAGTTGCTTTGGCTTGTAACTTGTAAGTGTGCTCTATAAATAGCAATTTCAGTTTCAGAGTTGTCACTGTTCTTGAAGATAGTGGGGAATTAAAAATAAAGTAGCCAGGGAAAAAGTTTCCTTGCAAAACGCAAGAGCATACATGAAAGCACTCACGCAAAGTAGTAAAATTGACCAATTTTGATAAATCGAAATTCAGCCTGAAACAATAGACCTCGACTTAAGGCTCTGAAGAATAAACCCCACAAACTCTGCAGTAAGTTTATTCCCCAGACCCTCATACCAAGGTCCACTGGTTTAGGCTGAATTTTAATTTATTGAAATTGGTTTATTATGAACAGTAACAATGCTATATGGCCAGGTTCAAGTTGCTCCAAAATTGCAGGATAGTATTTTGGTTATCCTTTCTGATAAATAACTTTCTCCACAGTATTGTACATCATGAAAACAGGTGAAAGAGTACACAGTACACCGTACTTTACAGATAAATGTACCGGTAGGTTATTTTCTGGCTGGGAGGTCCTTATTGTGCAAAACTGTGCTGCGCAAGGCGGCAGGTCGAGGGCAGCATTTTCAAGTGCGAGGTCACAGTTTTTCACTACACGGACCAACCCTGCACCTGCAAATAACATGTTATTTTTTTAATAATCTGCAGTAAATTGGTTTTACAGATTACTAAATAATAAATGGGTTTGTTTACGCAACTCTTGTCATTGAATTGGCTTTTGATTTGTAAAACATCTTGGCAACGAGGGAATAATTTTGATAGTAGACAATAATAAAACAGATTTTTTTCAAACTACTCCATGTTAGTTGCATTTATTTCACCACTTAAGTTCTCCAAAATTGTTTTTGCAGTGTGACATTTTGTTTGTAACAGTTTGTAACAGGCATTACATCCTGCACACCTAAGCTTGTAGACAACAGGTGAACGGAACGGAACGTTTGCATGTTGTCTACAAGTTTATGTGTCTACAAGTTTATGTTGTCTACAAGTTTACATGTGCAGGATGTAATGCCTGTTACTTCGGCGAGACTAGCCGACATCTCTCGATGCGCATTTGTGAACATCTGAGCAGGGATAGGAATTCACACATTTTTCAACACGCACAGGCATGTCGGTGTCTAGACCTGCTTTTCCATCGAGGATTGCGCACTCAACAAATTACAACTCCTTTTGAAAGAAGCAATGCACATCAAATGGGAGAATCCTTCTTTAAATAAGCAGCTGAAACATGCTGACTTGAATCTCTCGTTCTGATGTTATTCTTTATGTAGTATTGGTTTATTTTATTTATCTATTATTATTATTTTTATTATTATTTTTTATTAATAACATTTTGCGTCATTATTATTGTACTTAATTCCATTTTTTACAATTTTCTTTCTTGTGTTAAGGGCAGTGCTCGCGCAAGTGTTATTCTATTTCCTGCACTTAAAATTGTACGTTAATATTTTCGAATAATTGATTTGTATCACATTTTAACTTATACGCCATTGCTTGTATAAAATCAAAGGAACTTGCAAACGAATTCACAACTGGAGATGATCGTTGAACGATCAAAACATGTCTTGTTTATAACTAAAAGTTGTTGTACATTTTTTAAAAATAGCTACTTGCCTGCTATTATCCAAACCATATCACAAGAACCTCATCCAAACATAGGCACGCAAAGCTTGCAGGAGTTATTTTTTTGTGATAGGAGCATTCGTAGAACTGTTTACAGTAATGATTTGTTTAAGTTTTTTTGGTTGCGATGTACAGCAAGAAAGAAACTGGGA
>Ga0126343_10000108_pt1 | contig 23581 bp, 22 predicted proteins | sample Cyp2metagenome_FD_92531 | JGI IMG/M metagenome (GOLD analysis project Ga0126343, IMG submission 92531) | Coral microbial communities from Lord Howe Island, Old Settlement Bay, Australia - Cyphastrea 2 metagenome | ecosystem: Host-associated > Invertebrates > Cnidaria > Coral ...
ACCAGCCAAAAGTCTGTTCAGACTGGGGCTGGATATTCTCAGGCGGGTATTGAAAAACCAGTGCGCAAAGGACGATGAGATCACCTTTCAGATTTTGCTGGATGTTTTGTCCCGTACATAGGATTCGCAGTCAAAAATAACAAAAATCAAAGAATGAAGTTGCTGCCAGTTATTGATAAAAAAAATCAAAATCATTTAAAACATGAATAAATTCCAGATTATGCTTAATTAAAATATTCAATAAGAGTGAAATCCATTAATGCGGCTGTGCTTTTGCAGCCATTGTTACACGGCAACGGATGGCCATGCTCCCGAGACGAAACTATGGCTTGTCCGTCACCCGAGATAATAAATAGTAAAAACACACCATGTTTCAACCCGCTGTTACGCTGCCAGTTTGTTCTGATGGTTTTTTTCCTGCTTGGCCTTATCACTCATTGTTGCCGCCTTGCAGCAGCCGATCAGACGCTGACACCCGAAAAAAACAGTGCGGTTGACCTGCTAATTGAAAACAACCAACCGATTCACCTGCAAATTGATACTGCAGCACTTAATGGGCTGACGCACGGTGATATACCAATAACCTTCCACACTGCCGATGATCTGGTTTCTTTTGCTGAAAATGGCGATGCAAGCCACGACTTACACTGGCACAACAAACCGGTGCCCGTGGCAACGAATGACGGTACTACCCGGGCAAACAGTGATCGGTATATTAATCTGACGCTCAACACCACCGACGATATGGTGGGAAAGCACATAAGAGTTCACCTGGAAAAAGAAGAGAATCTCTCCAAAGTGGCTGTCGCAGGTGCTTTTGTACCGCAAATACTGCCCATCCTGGCCATGAACACAGTGGTGTGGCAGCCTCATGACTTCTGGCCGACGCTGCTGCGGTGGAATTATCTGCTGTTGGAACTCAACCTTCTTCGCGTCGTTGACAATTTCCTGCACAGTCAGATTTTTGCCAAGAGCGAGACGCTGCTGGCACAGTGCTCCAGGGACTTTGTGACAGGATTCATCGCCTACTCTTTGGCTAATCACGGTGAGGACATCGGCGGTGATCCTGCCCGTCCGTCTGCCGCTGAGGCTAGTCGGCAGCCGCTGGCTAAAAATGAAATCGTCAGAAGCAGAACCGAGACGTTCCGAACCTACCTCAGGGCGACGCCTCCCAATGCCTTGCTTAATTGCCTTGGTACGGTGGTGGGTAACTCTCTGAAGTCGCTCCACAACGAGGGACGCCTGGCAGAAATAGTTGGCCACTGGCCCATGCTTGGTACTTTAAACGATGAGACCCTCGAAGGCGTTGCCATGCTTATGGTGGGCTACGGTTTCAACTTATTCAGCAATGTGCCGGGCATGGCACTGTCTCAGTTGAGAGAAGATGTGGGCCTGACAGCCAACGACAGTATCGCCGGCGATTTCAACAATGCCCTGAAAATCAGCATTCAATACACCATTCATAAAGGCTATATGAAATTTTTTACCGGCAGAGGCTGGAATACCGCTACCGCCTACGCACTCTCGGCCGGCGCTGGTTTGCTGGAAATTGGCTATCGATTTCATCAGGTGATCAATACAATTCCGCCAGGGCAGGATGAACGCTTTGATCCGTTAAACAGGGATCTGCAGCACCATATTATTTCCATTGGTGAGCGGGCAGAGGCCATCGCAGCCACCGGTTATCAATTGATTCCTGCACCAAAAACTGTGCAGCAGTACGCCCTGCCGGTAGCCGCCGCCACCGTATTGCCCATATTCACCTACTATGCCCTGAATGGCATGCTCAACTACTACACCACCGGCGGCATGAACATTGCCGCACAAAAAGCCCTGACTTCAGCCAGTAACGGTCTGGTGCTTGGAGCGCTGATTTACGTCATTCTGCCCCGGGCACAAGCCGGCAGTTCCTGGCTGACTCAGATGCTGGCCGATAAAGTTGTATCCTGGACTGAAGCGAAAAATGACAGCTGGATTGGTTACTTTGCCGCCCGTGATACGCAATATCAGATTCGGGTGACCATTCTCGATTGATCCTGTTCGATCAGCAATGCCATTGGCGATAGCCGTTCGTTTCTGTTAATTGTTTAGTCATTGCGGATCACGGTTACAGGGGTGGGCTAATGGCAGAAAGAAAAGGAACGGGTCTGAAGTCTGTGATATTCAGCACGTTGTCGGCCGCCTTTGGAGTACAGAAAAAATCCAGACTGGAGAAAGATTTTCAGCAAGGCAAACCAGCCCACTTCATTGTGGCTGGAATCATTGGCACCGCACTGTTTGTCGTGACCCTGCTGTTGGTCGTTCATGCAGTGCTGGGATAACCGGAACTTTTGTCTTGTAATACTACTGGGAACTCACCCAGTACACAGCGGTAATTACCACCAAGGCAATCAGGGCGACGGCAGCGATGGCATCAACAGTGCTGTCCTTTTTTGTTTTCATTTTTCAATACTCTCCATTTGCTTGGGCAGGAATAGTAATCCAAGTTAATCAAACTTTACAAATCATGTCCAACCATCAGCGCCAAAGGGGAGATCGGAACATAATGCAGGAAATCACACCGGTGGCGATAAAGAACATTATGTTCACGGCAAAACAGTTTTTCTCATCCGCCGCACCAAACTGTTGGTTATACTGTGACTTCCATAAATAATCCAAGAATGAGCCTTAACAATGGAAAGCGGTCCCCTGCTCTTCTCCTTCTTTTTGATTTTTACCGGGGCAGCGATACTCGCCACTGGCGCCTTGTTCACTCGCCAGCCATTGCTGGTGGCTTATATTGCCCTGGGTGCCATTCTCGGGCCGTACGGCGTGGAGGTAGTAAACGACACCAATCTACTAAACGATATCGCCCATGTGGGCATTATTTTTCTACTATTCCTGCTGGGGCTTGACATGCAACCGAGCCACTTGGCTCACCTGCTGAAAAAAACCGCCACGGTTGGCTTACTCAGTTCATTTCTTTTTGCCCTGACTGGCTATGGGCTCGGCCGGGCGTTTGGCTTGCCGGCTGTGGAGTCGGTCATTATTGGTGCCAGTATGATGTTTTCCAGCACCATCATTGGCATCAAACTCCTGCCCACCACCGTTTTGCACCATAAACACACCGGTGAGATGATGGTTAGCTTGCTGTTGTTGCAGGATCTGATGGCCATCATCGCTTTGCTGCTGCTTTATAACCTCAACCCGGAGCACAGTGGCAGTTACAACGAACTGATCATGGCACTCGTTGCGCTGCCCAGCCTGATTTTCAGTGCCATCATGATGGTGAAATACCTTCTGCTGCCATTGATGGCTCGCTTTGATCGTTTCTATGAGTACCTGTTTCTGCTGGCTCTCGGCTGGTGTCTCGGAATTGCCGAGTTGGCCCACAGCCTCAACCTCTCCTATGAAATCGGTGCCTTTATTGCTGGCATCAGCATCGCGACCAGCCCCATAGCGCAGTACATTGCCATTAACCTGAAACCATTGAGAGATTTTTTCCTGGTGCTGTTTTTCTTCTCCATTGGCGCCAGCTTTAATCTCGACCTGGTCAGCCATGTGCTGCTCCCGGCCCTGGTAATGGCTGGTGTGGTTGTGGTTATCAAGCCAGTGGTGTTTGGTTTTCTGCTGCGCAAAGCCAGTGAGAATCGGGCTACTGCCTGGGAGGTAGGGTTTCGTCTGGGCCAAACCAGCGAATTTTCAATTCTGATCGCGGCCTTTGCCAGCAGCCAGGGCCTTATTGGTTCTATCCCTGCCCATATTATTCAGGCAACGGCAATTTTGTCGCTGATTGTCTCTTCCTATATTGTGGTCTTCCGTTTTGAGTCGCCCATTGCCTTGTCTGAACATCTGCGCCGGGACTGACTTTGGGATCGACACCCATAAAGTGATTTTGATCGTGTACCAACACGACGGCGTTCGCTGGTATCAGTTGCGCCGACATTTGCCCCAGCCAGTCAATGCTTTTGCCATCTTCGTCAACAGCAAGAGTCACCTCACCTGAAATATTGGTGATAACAATGGGTCTTGCCAGCAACCGGGCAACAAAATAAGCATCTATCTGATCGGCATAACAGCCGGGGGTGCCAATTTCCTCAAGCCCTGAATGGATCGCTGAGTACGCCACATCATCGCACAAGCGAGCGTGGGCACGACCTTCTATTGGGGTGAAACCCGGATCTACCTGTGGGTAGTGCTGTTGCCAATTCCTGGCAAAGGCTGCCACCTGCATCCGCAGCTCCAGGGCATCTGCTACGGTTGTTGGGCACTGGTGTGCGATGGCATCGTAGAAACAGTTGCCATCACGGCAGCTTGGGTAGAGGCGGTAACCGTGCATGGCCAGCATTCTTTGCGCTCTTTGCTCCTGAGCCACGATGACGTCATTTATCGGGTCACCCGTAGCGGCGGGTTTCGAATTTACCGGTGACGATGGCTTAACGCTCTGAGCAGCAAAGGGAGAAAATGGCGCCTGACTTTTGCGACGCACATAGCCATAGACTGCACCGGCTAACACCACCGAAACAGCCCCCGCGACCAGCACACTGGTAAAAGTGCTGGCAACGAAGGATAAGGCAAACCCTGCCAGTGCCCCCAAACCGGGCACCACAATCCCGGCAATCGCGCGCACGGTACGCAATTGGCTCCAGTGTATGACTTTGGCTGTGGTGTTACCTGGCAGCGGCTGGGCTTGCTGTGGAATAGCCGAAGTAGCAACGACGTGCATTATTTTCACCTCTGCGGGTTATCTCGTCTTGTTTGACTGTTACTTGGCTCTATAGTTCAAATAACCCGCAAGGCACTCAGGAGAAAAAGTGGCTGTTGTTGAATCGCCCCCACCACTTCACCAGCGTATTATCCAGAGCAGACTCAGCGGCCAGACCAAGCTTATCGGTGACACTTTTTTTCATCACGTATTCAACCTGTACCAGATCGAACTGATCGACTTTCTGATAGATATACTCATCGCTGGTGCTAATTTCATCAATCAGCTGCAACGCCAGAGCTTTTTGACCGTACCAAATCTCACCGGTAGCGACCTGATCAATATCAACGACTTCCCGCTCAGTTTTAACAAAGTGTTTGAACAGTTCATGGGTGTCCTCCATGTCCTGAATAAACTTTTTACGCCCTTTTTCTGTGTTTTCGCCAAGCATGGTCAGCGTGCGTTTGTACTCACCGGCAGTATGCAACTCTATATCAACATCGTGCTTTTTCAACAACCGGTGAACGTTGGGCAGTTGCGCCATAACACCAATAGAACCGAGTACGGCAAACGGTGCAGCAACAATATGGTTGGCAACGCAGGCCATCATATAGCCGCCGCTGGCAGCGACCTTGTCCACGGTAACGGTTAACCTGACCCCTTTATCGCGGATTCGCTTCAGTTGTGATGCCGCCAGACCGTAGGAGTGAACCAGGCCACCGCCGCTTTCCAGGCGAACCACCACCTCGTCGGTCTCTTTATCAGCGAGAGAGAGAACGGCAGTGATCTCCTCGCGCAGCGACTTGACCGCTGAAGCTTTAATATCGCCGTGGAAATCAAGCACGAAAACTCTGGGTCTGATCACTTCAGCATCCGGGTTTTTCTTCTTTGCCTTCTTCTCTTCCTTAGCCTTCTCTTTTTCCTCCTTTGCCACTTTTTTCAGCTGATCCTTATCCAGCAGCGCCTCCTTCAGATCCGCTTGCAGATGCTCGTAGTGCTCATTTAGCCGGGTAATCTCAAGATGCCCTTTGCGCATTTTTTTGGTCTTCTGACCAAGTGCTGCGACCAGGGCGGCGAGAATCGCTACACCACCGATGATGGTGATTGTCTTAGCGAGAAACAAAATAAAATCTGCCAGATACTCCAAAAGAATCTCCTTCCCAACGATGCACACACCATGTGCACACGCAGCGCCATTAAATGATTTCAGGTAAACACCCGTACTTTACACTACGCCAGAGTTGCACAACAAAAATATTATGGGGAATGTCGGTGGTTGTCTGGGTTGTTTCCTGTCGGGCAATAGCCGACACTCCACCTCATCTTCATGACACCAAAGAGTCTGTTACCATGATCCCTGACTTTTCCCGTATTCGCTCCATTGTTGTCTTAACCGGGGCGGGTATTTCTGCTGAGTCTGGCCTGAGCACCTTTCGCCTGAAAGATGGTCTGTGGGACAACCACGCCGTGGAAGATGTGGCTACGCCAGAGGCTTTCAGGCGCAATCCATCCCTGGTGCATGAGTTTTACAATGCCCGGCGTCAACAGCTTGACTCTGTTGTCCCAAATGCCGCTCATCTGGCACTGGCCGGGTTTGAGAAACAATTTTCCGGTGATTTTTTGCTGGTTACTCAGAATGTCGATGACCTCCATGACCGGGCTGGTTCGAAAAACCTGATCCATATGCACGGTGAGTTGCTGGAGTCGCGTTGCACCGGTTGCGATGCTGTCGAGCGAATCGATCATGACCTGACCACCGCCAGCGTCTGTGCCACGTGTCAGCGCACAGGAACCGTACGCCCGAATATTGTCTGGTTTGGCGAAATGCCCATGGCCATGGATCGGATCTACAATACCCTGGCCCAATGCGATCTGTTTGTCAGCATCGGTACCTCTGGCAATGTCTACCCCGCTGCCGGTTTTTGCCAGGAAGCCAAAATAGCCGGAGCGCAAACCATTGAATTGAATCTCGGCCCGAGCAAAGGTGCCAGCAGTTTTGACATTTGCCAGTACGGATTAGCAACGGAACTGGTGCCTGATTTTTTCCGGCTGCCCTGAAGCACCGTTGACACCTCTTACCAATACCCATAACCTCGTAGACATCAGTCGTATAAAAACATAACAACGAAACAAGGACAATTTAGTCATGAGCACCGTCAGCGCAATCATCGACTCCATGCAAGCACGTTTCAATGCTGAGGCCGCCGCCGGCATGGATGAAGTATTCCAGTTTGATCTTGAAGATGCCGATAGCTGGCACCTGGTTATAAAAGACGGCACTTGTAATATGGTTGACGGCACTCACGACGACCCAAGCGTTACGCTGACCATGGACAGTGACACCATGCAGGCCATTATGTCTGGCAAAATGGATGGTATGCAGGCATTTATGACGGGTAAACTTCGGGCAGATGGCAATATGATGCTCGCTACCAAGCTCAATGCCCTGTTCCCGCTTTAACAAACGACAATCACGACCCGCTGTTACTTGCCAACCTCAATCTCACCGAAGTAACAGTACTTCGGTGAGATTGACCAATCGCCGTTTGCACCACCCACCCAATGGTTACCCCGTTCCTTGGCCACTCTCCTTGAGGCAATGATTACTTTTTTAATCTGATTCGGCATATTAAGTCAGCAATAAATATGATTGGATAATATCATATAAATAAATCCACCAATTTTCTGGCAATGGTAAATGCTGGCGGCAGTTCCGGCAGATTATCGCGGTGGAACCAGCCACCAAAACACAACTCGTCCTCATCAAGAATCAGCTCGCCACGCTTATATTCCCCATGAAACCCCATCATCAATGAGTGGGGAAAAGGCCAGCTCTGACTGAAGCAATAGTTGATTTTGCCCAGAGAAAGCCCGGTCTCCTCGAGCACTTCACGATACACAGCCTGTTCAGCACTCTCGCCAGGCTCAATAAACCCGGCCACCAGCGTATGCATGGTGGCATTCATGCCGTGACGATGGTGACGCACCAGCAGCATCTCATCTCCCCGAGTGACCAGTACAATGACGCACGGAGAAATGCGCGGGTAGGTGTGATGGCCACATTGCGGGCAGACCATCGCCCACTCCCCCTCCTTCGGCTGTTTCCTGTGCCCACAACAACCACAAAACGCCTGCTCTTTGCGGGCCGTCAAAATCTGCAGGCTGTGACTCAAATGGGCGAACACCGTCTCTGATAAAGACAACAAAAGTCGTACACCTTGCGTAGCCATCCCGGACTTGAGCAAAGACAGCTCAACAATTCCCACGGGGATACCGTCAAGGTGTCCGGTGACAATCGCTGGCCGGTCATAGCAACCAGCGAACGCATCAAGGCTGTGCCACAGGTAGCCCCCCTGATGATTAACCACCACCTGCCCCTCATGAATAACCACCCAGCAACGTGCCACCAGCGCTGACTGAAGTCCTGGCAACGGCTGATAACTGATGTCCGGAACAGCTGAATAATCCAAGCAGGCACCCCCCTGTGGCAGAAAAAAGCAACACCATTCAATTGAGCCAGAAGCAGTTGCCAGATTTTTTCTGAATCTGCTCTAACTTGGCTTGATGGTTTTCCAGTTCTGCGCCGTCAGCAGCAATGACTCGCAGCACGGGCTTGTCAGAACCAATGCGTCGAATCGCACTGCCCTCCTCCTGCGCCCCGGTATCTTCACCACTGCTCAGCGACAGCGCAGTCTGCCCACCAGTCATGGCCAGGTAAACTTCGGCCAGAATCTCGGAGTCCAGCAAGGCGCCGTGCAAGGTCCGGGCAGAGTTATCAATAAAATAGCGTTTGCACAGAGCATCCAGATTGTTTTTTTGCCCCGGATGCTTCTTGCGGGCCAGAACCAGCGTGTCAATAACGCCGCAGCAATCTTCCACTGTCGGAAAGCCACGGCGCAGCAGAGAGAATTCGTGATTGATAAAACCAATATCAAACGGCGCGTTATGGATGATCAGCTCAGCGCCACGAATAAACGCCAGAAAGTCATCGGCAATATTGCGGAAGACCGGTTTGTCCGCCAGGAACTCGTTGGTGATCCCGTGGACATTGATTACCTCCTGCTCAACCACCCGCTCCGGGTTGATATACACATGGAAATGATTGCCGGTCAGTTTACGGTCAATCATCTCCACACACCCGATTTCAACAATTCGATGCCCTTGTTTTGGGTCAATGCCGGTGGTCTCTGTATCCAGAATGATCTGTCGCATGGATTGGGGTTCCCGAAGAGTGATTAAGGCAGGTTAGCGCTGAAATGCCACGGCACCACGGCACGCCAGTTGGTCGGCAATCTCGTTTTCACGATGCCCTGCATGGCCTTTGATCCAGCGCCAGTCGATGGTGTGACGACTGTTTTGTTCGTCCAGTAACTGCCAGAGGTCCTGGTTTTTTACCGGTTGCCCTGAGGCTGTTTTCCAGTTTTTACGCTTCCAGCCGGGCAGCCACTCGGTGATGCCTTTGCGCACATACTGGGAGTCCGTGGTCAGAACGACTGAACAAGGTCTGGTCAGGGCTTTAAGCCCCTCAATAGCAGCCATCAGCTCCATGCGATTGTTGGTGGTCTCACGCTCGCCACCGTACAGCTCTTTCTCTTTCTTGCCGTAACGGAGCAGAACTCCCCAGCCTCCCGGTCCCGGATTACCTTTGCAGGCACCGTCGGTAAAAATTTCCACAACTGAACTCAAGTGAACTCCTGTCTTTGCCTGAATTGCTCTTTTCTGACCCGGCCAGCTGTCCGCCCCGCACTGGGAGGCAACAGCGGCTGACCAACAAAACGACTGCGCACGTCCGACCACCGACTTCTCAGAGGTGTAAGCCCCATGGTCTGACGGGTGGCAATCATCATATAAAAACCACCGAGCGGTAACTGGGATTGCTCCAGGCGTTGCTCAATCAAGTCACCGCGCAACCCGGGGAGAAGACGCTTCAATGGGCGCACGTAACCACCATAAACCATCTTTTCCACACGAAAATTGAGCAGTGCCAACCAGTCTTTGAGCCGTGCAGGCGAGATAAAATGCACATCACGGAGCAAACGACGCTGGCTAGGTACACAGCAGCGCACTATATTGATCAGACCAAAGGGATTAAATCCGATGATCACCAGCTTGCCATCGGGAATGATGGTGCTGGCCGCTTCGCTGAGCAGACGATGAGGGCTGTCCGCCACCTCCAGAGTATGCTGCAGCAGCACCAGGTCCAGACTGCCCGGTGAAATGGGCCAGTAGTGAGGATCAGCCACAATCTGAGGTCGAACTGAACCCTCCGGGTGGTCACCACCCAGGATGAATTGCCTGCGAATGGGACTGGTGCCCATAAGGTCAGCCTGCCACGACACCGAGTACTGCCCGGCGTAAAAACCAAATATGGTGTCCAGCTCCTGCTCCAGAAGGCGCTTCTCACAACCGATCAATATTTTTCCCGAATCAGTCTCCAGCCATTGGCGCAAATTGCTCAAACGCTCAGCAAGACTGCTTTTGGTCTTCTTGTGAAATGGTCGAATCATGCAAATGCTTGTACCACTAAATAGTATCGGTAAGTCTTACCAACACACCAACGACGATCACTTAACGACTACCCTGCAGGGCATCAGTTCTCCCGGAAAACCCACCGGTGTTTTTTTCCTGAAGGATCATGTTAATCTGCCCGTCGCCGAGTATACACAGAAATGATGATTGTTCGTTGAGGATATTCAGATTGATGTTGATAATATCTCCCGTACCTGCATTTAAGGATAACTACATCTGGATGCTGCACACACCAACGAGCAAGGATGTTCTGGTGGTTGACCCCGGCGATGCCGCCCCAGTGGAGGCAAGGCTGGCTGCTGACGGGCTGAATCTGGCCGGTATCCTGATCACCCATCACCACCACGATCACACTGGGGGTATTGCCGAACTGACCCGTCATCGCTCCATCGCGGTGTACGGCCCTCCGGGTATATGCGGTATCACCCACCCGGTTAAAGACGGTGATACCGTTACTATAAACGACATTCCATTCACTATTATTGCCACACCCGGTCATACCCTGGACCATATTGCTTACTTCTCTGAGTTCGGTGATAATCCGGCTCTTTTTTGTGGTGACACACTGTTTGTTGGTGGCTGCGGTCGATTGTTTGAAGGCACCGCACAACAGATGTACACCAGCCTGTCGCGTCTGGCTGCCCTGCCGGGCAATACTCGCATTTATTGTGCCCATGAGTACACTCAGGCTAATCTGCAGTTTGCCTTGGCAGTGGAGCCTGACAATCCAGTATTGCAACAACGAGTACACGTGGTCGCCAAACTTCGCACGAATAATGAACCGACTGTGCCATCAATCCTGAGTCAGGAGCTGGCCACCAACCCGTTTTTACGATCTGAACAGCCTGCGGTCATTCGGGCAGCTTGTAATCGGGGAAGTGACGCCAACGCCGGTCCTGCTCAGGTGCTGGGAATAATCCGGGCATGGAAGGATAATTTTTAATAACGGTGAGATTGGCGGCTTATAACACTCAGAACTGATATATGATCAAAGCCCACTACCTACAAGACCAGGCAGACAAGCGAATTGGTCCCTCTGCAAGCAAACACCCGCTGGCCACCGTGGTCATTTCCCTGTTGTTATCAGGTTGCCAATGGGTAGATTCCTCAATACTCTTTGCCGACAGAAAAGCAACCAAGGCCGAAGAGGTTGTTGAGGTGACCGTGACTGCCGCCGCGGCGGCGGTGCCTGTGGAGGAGCCGCAAACCGAACCCGTCACCGCCGCGCCGGTGGTCATTGACGATCTGTGGCTCCGTATTGAGGCTGGCCTGGGCATGGACCTGGAGCAGAACAACAGCCGTATCCAGGCCGAGCTGGACTGGTATAAAAGCCATCAATACTATTTCAACCAGATCGCCAAGCGTGCAGCGCCCTACCTCTACTTTATTGTCAAAGAAGCCGAGGCCCGTCAGGTGCCTCTGGAGCTGGCACTGATGCCCATAGTGGAAAGCAGCTTTGACCCTTTTGCCTATTCTCACGCTGGTGCCTCTGGCCTGTGGCAGTTTATGCCGGAAACAGGGGCACACTTCGGTCTGGAACAGAACTGGTGGTACGACGGTCGTCGTGATGTTGTACTGTCAACACGCGCTGCTCTGGATTACCTGCAAAACCTGCATAAGCGCTTTGGTGACTGGGAGCTGGCCCTGGCCGCATTCAACTCTGGCCCCGGCCGGGTCAATCGGGCAGTGCGCCAAAACCGCGAGCAAGGCAAGTCCACCCGTTTCTGGGCCCTGGATTTGCCCAGCGAAACCACCGCCTACGTGCCAAAACTGATAGCCCTTGGCAAAGTCGTCCGGAATCCGGCCAAGTACGGGGTCAAGCTGCCAACCATTCCCAACAAGCCTTATTTCGCCAAGGTGCAGATCGGTAGCCAACTTGATATGGCCAAGGCAGCGCAACTGTCGGACGTCAATATTGACGAGCTTTATCGGCTCAACCCGGGCCTGAACCGCTGGTCCACCCCACCGAACGGCCCTCATCACCTGGTCATACCTGTGGCTCAGGCGGAACACTTTCGTACTGAACTGGCCGTCCTGGCTCCGGAGGATCGCCTGACCTGGCACCGCTACGCGGTCAAATCCGGCGACAATCTTAGCCTGATTGCCCAGCGATTCAACACCAGTGTTGAGGCACTGAAAGACGTCAACAGACTGAAAAGCTCCATTATCCAGATTGGCCAGAGTTTGCTGATACCCGTGGCCACCAAAGATTCACAAACCTATGCCCTGAGTGCCGACCAGCGCCTGGCCTCAAAACAGGACAAACCCGTGGCGGGTCGCTACAAGGTGGAGTACCGGGTTAAGTCCGGCGACAGCATCTCAAGCGTCGCCAAAAAATACCGTGTCGAGGCCGATGAGCTGGCACGCTGGAACGACATGTCCCCACGGGATGGACTGTATCTCAATCAGAAACTGGCTATCTGGAAGAAAAAGAGCGCTCAGCATGCCGTCATAAGAAAAGTCAACTATAAAGTTCGCTCCGGTGACTCGCTGGCAAAAATTGCTTCAAAATTTAACGTCAATGTCGATCAAATTCGGGACTGGAACACCGATCTGGAGGAGGGGTACATTCACCCGGGCCAGCTGGTCACCTTGTTTGTCAACGTAACCCGCATAAACTACTGACAATGAGTGAATGACACCACAGCAATCGGGGAGGGGGTATGCGCTTGACACGGTTCACCCTCCCTGCCCTGCTTGGTACTTTACTGCTCAGCCAACCCCTGTTGCCTGGTGATAACCGACCGCAACTGAAACACGCCATCAGCCTTTACGGCTCACCGAAGTACCCTGAGGATTTCCAGCATTTTGACTATGTGAACCCGCGCGCGCCCAAAGGGGGCGATCTGCGCCAGGGCATTATTGGTCACTTTGACAGCCTGGTGCCTTACATCGACCGGGGCACCGCCGCTGCCGGCAGTTACCTGATGTACGATACCTTGCTGACCCGATCCCGTGACGAACCGTTAAGCAAGTATGGTCTGATTGCCCAGAGCATCGAGCTGGCACCGGACAACACCTGGGTCGCCTTTTACCTCAACCCGCGGGCCCGATTCCACGACAACACGCCAATAACGGCGCACGACGTCAAATACAGTTTTGACCTGTTGCGGAGCAAAGGCTCAACATTTTACCGACACTTTTATCAGGACGTTGACCGGGTTGAAGTCACCAGCAACAACCGGGTCCTGTTCCTTTTCAGGCATGGCGATAACCGCGAACTGCCGCTGATTCTCGGGCAAATGCCGGTTCTGGCCAGGCATTACTGGCAAACCCATGACTTTGCCGCCCCCGGTATGGGGATTCCGGTGACCAGCGGCCCATACCGACCAGTGCGCATTCAGCCGGGTCGCTCAATCACCTTTGCCCGGGTGGAAAAATACTGGGCCCGTGACCTGCCGGTTAACCGGGGCCGACACAACTTTAACCGCATCCAGTTCGAATACTATCGCAACAACAATGTGCTGTTCGAAGCATTGCAAAAAGGCGAGTACGATTTCAAAGTCGTCAGCGATCCCCGGGTCTGGCATAACCAGTTACAGGATGAGTCACTGGCCAGACACCAACTGCTGCGCTCCTCGTTGCACAATCGCAACCCACAAACAATGACCATCACCTATAACGCCCGCCGGCCGATGCTGGCTGATGCCAGGGTGCGGCAGGCACTGGGTTACGCGCTGGATTTCCACTGGTTAAACCAGAACCTGTTTCACGGCATGTACTTCAGAGCCAACAGTGTTTTTGCCGGCACTGAACTGGCGGCCTCAGGCCGGCCCTCTGAACAGGAGCTGGCGCAATTGTCCGGCTGGTCAGCAGAAATCCCCCGGGATGCCCTGACGCAGCCCTGGATCCCCCCCGGCAGTGAACAGGGGTTAACCCAGAGAGAGCGCAAGCGCAAGGTGCTGACCCTGCTGCAACAAAGTGGCTGGTCGATTCGGCAAAACCAACTGGTTGATCGCCAGGGCACCCCGCTGGAACTCGAAGTACTGCTGTCGTCTGCCGACCATGAACGTATATTTGTGCCCATGCAGAAGACCCTGCAAACCATGGGCGTCAGGCTGAAGATCCGCACGGTGGACATGGCCCAGTACGTTGAGCGCCTGCGCAGTCACGATTTCGATATTATTCTGCATACCTTTCTCCACACACCGTCGCCCGGTACCGAACAGGCCAGCCTCTGGGGTTCAGGCACTGCCGACCTGCATGGTTCAAAAAACCTGGCCGGAGTGAAACTGCAATCCGTCGATGCATTGACGCAGCAGATTCCCCGCGCCAGCTCCCGACAGGAATTGCTGACCCTGACCAGGACCATGGATCGGGTGTTGCTGTGGAATCACCATGTACTGCCGCTGTGGTACCGGCCCGACTGGCTGATCGTCCATAAACAACATCTGCAACACCCGGCTAACCCGGCACCCTACGCACTGGATTTAAGCACCTGGTGGTACCAGCCAGAGTGACAAAGGAAAGCACACCATGAAGTTGAGAAAAGGATTTCTCCTCTCGTTACTACTCTGGCTGGTCAATGCCGGAGCCACGCCTACTGAACAAAAGTCAACTGTCGCTCATGGCCTGAGCTTTCACGGCACACTGAAATACCCAAAAGACTTCAGTCATTTCACCTACGCCAATCCCCACGCACCCAAAGGGGGCACGCTACGCAAGGGGGCAACGGGGACCTTCAGCACCTTCAACACGTTTGCCACCAAAGGCACCTGGGCTGACGGCAGTTATTTTCTCTACGATCCACTGATGTTGAGGGCCGGTGATGAGCCCTATTCGGTCTATGCTCTGGTAGCCGAGGCCGTGGAGTACCCGGACGATTTTCGCTGGGTCATCTACCACCTCAACCCCAAGGCCCGTTTTCATGATGGCCAGCCAATTACCGCCCACGATGTGGTGTTTACCTTTGAGTCACTGCAAAAGCACGGCCCGCCCCACTATCAGCACTTGTATAACCAAATAGAAAAAGCAGAGGCTCTTTCAGAGCAGACCGTGCGTTTCCGGTTTGCCGGGCCACCAGCGAAAAGTCTGGTGTTGCGCCTGTCCCAGTTGCGGGTGTTGCCAGCCCACTACTGGACACAACCCGGCAATGACCTGTTTCGGGCCACCCTCAAGCCACCGCTGGCCAGCGGCCCTTATCGCATCAAAACATTCAGCCCGGGGCGTTTTGTCAGTTATGAACGGGTGCCGGACTATTGGGCCGCCGATCTGCCGGTCAACCGGGGACGACACAATTTCGACCTGATCAGAACCGACTACTATCTTGACGATGCCGTGGCCCTCGAAGCGTTTAAACGGGGTGAGTACGACCTGCGCATTGATGCCAACCCGAGAAACTGGGCCAGCGCCTATCAGCAAAAAAACGGACAAACGACGTTTATTAAAGAAAAAATCGCCAACCAGAGCGTGGGTATGCGGGCTTTTGTCTTTAACCTGCGCAAACCGGTGTTTGCCAGCCGGGCAGTGCGCCAGGCAATTGCCCTGGCGCTGGATGTTAACTGGATGAATGAGCACCTGTTTTTCGGCATGTACCATCAGGCAAGCAGTCTGTTTGCCAACTCCGATCTGGCCGCCACCGGGCTGCCGGGCATCGGTGAACGGGCTTTACTGGCCCCTTGGCAGACGCAGTTACCGCCAGAGCTGTTTACCAGCCCCTGGCAGCCGACCACCAGCGACGGCACAGGAAACTGGCGCCAGAACAAGGTACGTGCCTTCAGGCTACTGAAACAGGCCGGCTTTCACTACGAGCAAAAAACACTTAAAAACGCCAACGGCAAACCGCTGCACTTTGAAATTCTGCTGAGCAACCCTGAACACGAACGCTTCGCCCTGCCTTTTGCCCGTAACCTGCGCCAGCTGGGTATCCTTGCCACCATCAATACGGTGGATACTTCCCAATACATCAACCGCCTGCGGCAGTTTGACTTTGATATGATCAGCCACGGCTTTTACCCGGGCATCACTCCGGGCACCGAGCTGAAACACTTCTGGGGCAACGCCAGTGCCGAAGCTGGCCAGAATCTTTCCGGCATCAAACTGCCGGTGCTGGATCACCTGATCGATCAGACTATCAAGGCCGACACCCGCGCCGAACTGATCCTCCATACCCGGGCCATCGATCGTATCGTGCTTTGGCACTACGCCGTTATCCCCCTGTGGTACCTGCCCTACTGGCCCATGGTGTATCACCCGGGACTTGAGCACCCGACGGTTTCACCACCGTACGCTAACGGGCTGAGTACCTGGTGGCGGACACGATAATAGCGTGCAGGGCTGGCGCTCAGTGGCAATACATGGTTAATCTATGCAAAACGGCTGCTTGTAAATACAACCGCTTCAAGTGATTAACTGGTGCTTATGACGGTATCGATTTCTGACTCTGGCCAACTACTCATCATCCTGAACCTGGCACTGACCTTATGCTTTCCCGGCGGGTCTTTTGCTGACACGACAAACGCCAAAACGGAAACCGCGCTGGCCATTCACGGCGATCATCGCTACGGCCAGCCTGACAAACCATTCCAGCATTTTGACTACGTTAACCCCGAGGCACCCAAAGGTGGCGAGCTGCGCCTGGCCGCCAACGGTACCTTTGACAGTCTGAACCCTTACACCAACAAAGGCACCCCGGCCGCCGGCATCAGTCTGATATACGACACATTGATGAGTCAGAGCCGCGATGAGCCTTTCTCCCTCTATCCGCTGGTTGCCGAATCAGCGGAACGCGCCCCGGATAACACCAGCATTACCTTCAATCTCAATCCGAATGCCCGTTTCCATGATGGCCAGCCAATCACCGCAGAAGACGTGAAATACACTTTTGATCTGCTGACCAGACAAGGCCATCCGTTTTACCGCAGCTACTACGCCGATGTCGCCAACGTCACCATACTAGGCAACCACCGCGTACGCTTTGAGTTCAGCCACGGCAATAACCCAGAACTGCCTTATATTCTGGCGGAGCTGCCGGTGCTGCCAAAACACTTCTGGGAGCAGCAGGAAAATGATTTTGCTGCCGCGTCACAGAAAATCCCCCTGGGCAGTGGCCCGTACAAGGTCAAACACGTAAACGGCGGACGGCACATTATTTTTCAGCGCGTACCGGACTACTGGGGCAAGGACTTGCCGGTCAACGTCGGTCGTTACAACTTTGACCAGGTCAGTTACGATTACTACCGCGATGAACACGTCGCCCTGCAAGCCCTGAAGGCCGGCGAGTACGACCTGCGCTTTGAAAACGTGGCAAAAAACTGGGCCACCGCATATGACGTACCGGCGGTGTACAACGGCGAGCTGATTCTGGACACCGTGCTCACTCGCAACCCGGCCCCCGTCCAGGGGTTCGCCTTCAACCTGCGCCGGAAAAAATTTCAGAACCCCGAGGTGCGCAAAGCACTGGGGTACGCCATGGACTTCGAATGGCTGAACCGCAATTTGTTTCACGACAGTTATATGCGCACCGAAAGCTATTTCAGCAACTCCGGCATGGAAGCCACTGGCATTCCTGCAGGCGATGAGCTGAAGCTGCTGGAACCCTGGCGCGACCAGTTACCTGAGGCGTTGTTCACCGACGCTTACGCCCTGCCGGAGACTGATGGTTCGGGCAATATACGTCCTCAGTTGCATAAAGCACTGCGACTGCTGCAAGGCGCCGGCTGGACATTGCACGACAACAAGCTGGTCAACGACCGGGGTGAGCCGTTCAAGATTGAGTTACTGCTGAATCAAGCGTCCATGGAACGGGTTGCCCTGCCGTTTAAGAAAAATCTTGAACAAATGGGTATTGAACTTAATATTCGCACCGTTGATATCTCCCAGTACATCCAGCGCGTCCGCGACTTTGACTACGACATGATCGCGGTGGGCTACGGCCAGTCCGCTTCACCAGGCAATGAGCAGGCTGGCTTCTGGGGCAGTGCAGCAGCAAACACCAGGGGCAGTCGCAACTATATGGGCATTAACGACCCGGTGGTTGACGCCATGATTGGCCATGTGATCAACGCCAGGAGCCGGGAAGAGCTGACCACCGCCGTCAGGGCGCTGGACCGGGTGCTGCTCTGGGGCAACTATTTAATCCCCCAGTGGTACTATCCTTACGACCGGATTGCCTATGCCAGCAAGCTGGTGCGCCCTGAGTCAGAGCCTCTGTACAATACCGATATTTTCACCTGGTGGATTGACGAGACAACGCCGACCCAAAGTGCAACCGGGCCGTCCAGCGAAAGCGCCGAAAAAAACGACAGTGTTTGGTTGTATGCCAGCGGGGCGCTGCTGGTCCTGGCCATTTTCTGGTTCCGGCGGCGCAAAAAACGCCCGTAATGGCACCCATTCTCAGTCCGGAGTGATCAATGCCCAATAAGATACGAAAACAACCGCTGGCCGGGGCCTGCCCATGAGCAGTTACATCTTGCGTCGCCTTCTACTGATGATCCCCACGCTGTTCGGGATCATGCTGGTCAACTTCGCCATTATTCAGGCGGCCCCGGGCGGGCCGGTTGAACAGATGATCGCCCGGCTTGAAGGCTTTGACGTTAGTGCCACCAGCCGAATCAGCGGCTCCAGCGCCAGCGACATCCAGCAAAGCGCCTCGGACGAAAGCGGCGAGTATCGCGGCCGGCGCGGTCTTGATCCGGAGTTGATCAAAGACATCGAGAAGCTCTACGGCTTCGACAAGCCGGCCCACGAACGATTCATTCAGATGATCCGCAACTACCTGACGCTGGATTTTGGTGACTCCTTTTTCCGCGATGCCAAAGTCATCGACCTGATCAGGGAAAAACTGCCCGTGTCCATTTCGCTCGGGCTATGGAGCACCCTGATCATCTACCTGATCTCCATCCCGCTGGGCATCCGCAAGGCCCTGAAACACGGCAGCCGGTTCGATATCTGGTCCAGCGCCCTGATCACCACCGGCTACGCCATCCCAAGCTTCCTGCTGGCCATCTTGCTGATTGTGCTGTTTGCCGGCGGCAGTTACTGGAATATTTTTCCTCTGCGCGGGCTGGTATCGGATAACTTTGAGCAGCTCAGCCTCTTTGGTCAGATCAGGGATTATGCCTGGCACATGGTGCTGCCGGTCACCTGCATGGTGATCAGTGGTTTTGCCACGCTGACCATGCTGACCAAAAACTCATTTCTCGATGAGATTCACAAGCAGTACGTGCAAACGGCCCGGGCCAAGGGGCTGGATGAGCGTCGGGTGTTGTACGGTCACATTTTTCGCAATGCCATGCTGCTGGTGATCTCCGGTTTTCCGGCAGCACTGATTGGTATTTTGTTCACCAGCTCTTTGCTGATTGAGATCATCTTTTCCCTTGATGGGCTCGGCCTGCTCGGTTATGAGGCGGCCATTAACCGGGACTACCCGGTGGTGTTCGGCTCCCTTTACATCTTCACCTTGCTGGGTATGGTGATCAAACTCATCGGCGATCTGACGTATATGGCCGTTGACCCGCGTATTGATTTCGAAGCCAGGGACTGAAATGACCCGATTCACGCTTAATCCGCTCAACCAGCGTCGCTGGCAGAATTTCAAACGCAACCGCCGGGGCTACGTATCGCTGTGGATCTTTACCATCCTGTTTGTCATTACCCTGCTGGCCGAAGTGGTGGCCAACGACAAGCCGTTGCTGTTGTGGTACGACGGGGCGCCCTACTTCCCTACCCTGGTGACTTATCCGGAAACCACCTTTGGTGGTGAATTTGAACTGGAGATGGACTATCGCCAGGACTATGCCAGAGAGCTGATCGAACCGGAGGGCTGGATGCTCTGGCCACCCATTCGCTACAGCTATGACACCATCAACTATGCCCGGATGGCACCGGCGATACCGTCGCTGGACAACTGGCTGGGCACCGATGACCAGGGTCGCGATGTGCTGGCCAGGGTGATATACGGCTTTCGCATTTCAGTACTGTTCGGCCTGGCCCTGACGCTGTTCAGTACCGTGATTGGCGTTATTGTCGGTGCCGTGCAGGGGTTTTATGGTGGCAAAATTGATTTGTTCGGCCAGCGTTTTATTGAAATCTGGTCCGGCATGCCCAACCTCTACCTGTTGATTATTCTTTCCAGTTTTGTCGAACCGGGCTTCTGGTGGCTGCTGGGCATTATGCTGCTGTTCCAGTGGATGACTCTGGTGGATGTGGTGCGCGCCGAGTTCCTGCGGGGACGCAACCTGGAATACGTGCGCGCGGCCAAGGCGCTGGGGATGGGCAACGTACGCCTGATGTTCCACCACATTTTACCCAACGCCATGATCGCCACAGTGACCTTTATGCCATTTATTCTCACCGGCGCCATCACCACCCTGACCTCACTGGACTTCCTGGGCTTTGGCCTGCCGGCCGGCTCACCGTCGCTGGGCGAGCTGATTGCCCAGGGCAAAAATAACCTGCAGGCGCCGTGGCTGGGCATTACCGCTTTTTTGGTGATGTCGGTCATGCTCACCCTGCTGGTGTTTATCGGCGAAGCCTGCCGCGATGCCCTGGACCCCAGAAAATACTACTTCAACTAGAGCACCACTATGGACAAACCGTTACTGGCAATTAACGATCTCAGAATCCGCTTTGCCCAGGGTGAAGGGCAAGTTGAGGCGGTCAAGGGGGTCTCCTTTACGGTCAATGCCGGAGAAACCGTGGGTCTGGTGGGTGAGTCCGGCTCAGGCAAGTCCATCACCGCCCTGAGCATTTTGCAGCTGCTGCCGGGAAATGCCCGGTTCAGCGGGACCATCGAGTTCAATGGCGAAGCACTGCTGGCATTCAGCCAGGCGCAGATGCGCCAGATTCGCGGCCACAAGATCAGCATGATCTTTCAGGAACCCATGACCGCCCTGAACCCCCTGCATACCGTAGAAAAGCAGATTGGCGAAGTGCTGGCCATCCACCTCGGGCTGGAGCGCAGCGCGGCCACAGCCAAAACCCTTGAACTGCTGGAGCTGGTCGGCATTCACGATGCCCACAATCGCCTGAAGGCCTATCCCCATGAGTTATCCGGTGGTCAGCGCCAGCGGGTGATGATCGCCATGGCTCTGGCCTGCGAGCCCACGTTACTGATTGCCGATGAACCGACCACAGCGCTGGACGTGACGGTGCAACGGCAGATTCTCAATCTGTTGACCCAGCTGCAAGATACGCTGGGCATGGCTATTTTGTTTATCAGCCACGACCTGAACCTGATTCGCCACATCACCGACCGTATCTGCGTGATGAAAGATGGTGAGGTGGTTGAGCATGGTCCCACCGGGGAGGTGTTCAAAGCGCCTCAACACCCCTATACCATCGACCTGCTCAATGCCGAACCCACCGGCCAGCCCAAATCACTGACTGACAACCCACCAGTACTGATGAATGCCGAACGCATCAAGGTATGGTTTCCGGTGAAGAAGGGGTTTTTCCGCCGCACGGTGGGGCACGTCAAGGCGGTGACCGACCTGTCGCTGGCCATTTGTCAGGGCGAAACGCTAGGCATTGTCGGCGAGTCCGGTTCCGGCAAAACCACTCTGGGAATGGCACTGTTGAAGCTGCAAAACTCTGAGGGGGAGATTCATTTTCTCAACCAGCGCATCGACACCCTGAACCAGAAGCAGTTTCGCCCCCTGCGCCGGGAGATGCAGATCGTCTTTCAGGACCCCTTTGGCAGCCTCAGCCCGCGCATGACCATTGCCGATATTGTTGGCGAAGGGTTGGACATCCACAAACTGGCCGGCAGTGGCAGCCGGGAGCAGCAGATTATCTCAGCATTGAGCGACGTCGGCCTGGATCCACAGTGTCGTCACCGCTACCCTCACGAGTTTTCCGGTGGCCAGCGCCAGCGCATTGCCATTGCCCGGGCACTGGTGTTGAGGCCACGGCTGATCGTGCTCGATGAACCAACCTCCGCGCTGGACAGAACAGTCCAGTCGCAGATCATTGACCTGCTACGCAGCCTGCAACAAAAGTACAACCTCAGCTACATTTTCATCAGCCACGACCTCGCTGTGGTCAAGGCCATGAGCCATCGCATTATTGTTATGCAAGGCGGTCAGATCGTCGAACAGGGCGCCACCAGAAACGTGTTTACCGAGCCACGCCAGGCGTACACCCGGGAGCTGATTAATGCCGCCTTTGAAGCGGGTCATAGCGGTTAAACGACTCTGGCTGGCGATGCACACTGTTGCCGTTTTGCTTATTATCAGGGCGATGCTGCCGCTTACGCTCCTTTCTGCGAGCCTCACTAACCCGCAGTGCGCGCCCGGCCAGCTCAGTGCCATCCATGGCTCTGGCGGCCCCGGCCTGATCTTCTGACTCAAAGGTGATAAAAGCAAAACCGCGGGAACGGCCGGTTTCCTGGTCTCTCATTAGCTTGATGTCTTCAATAACACCGAATTGCTCAAAAGCCTGCTCCAGATCTTCTTCAACGGCGGTGTAGGCCAGGTTACCGATGTATAAAGTCCTTTTTTGCATGGGGAAACTCTGGTTTTCTCTTGGTTCTCACTGCGGGATAAAAACGGTTGGATGATCAACAAAACGCAATGTACGACGATTGCACACCGTTTTATCGGCTTGCCGGGCTGTTCATTAAGAGTCTTCATCAGAATAATGCCACTCGCGTGAGGAACTCTTATAGGAAGGCGGGGTCTAGAGCCACAATTCAATGATTCAATAATTGAGAATGGACCACCCTGGTAACCTTCCTTCTTTTGATGTCGCTCTTGCTGGCATTGCCGGGTTGCCGTGTCCGGATGATACAGCAGAGCCTCGGTTGAACTATCAGGGCATGTCTGTTCAGATACTGAGATCTCCTGTCCCCGTTCATTTTAGCCAGCCGAATGCAGACCAAAATGGCGCTCGTCCTGTTAGTCGATTGAATGAATTTCGTGATGCGTCTCTAACGCAAGCTTTTCCTGTTATTCCACAATCAATTCTTGATGAATATGTACCGTGGAATCCTGATAAATCGGGGAGTGAACCTGATATCAGAGAACCAGTGCCAGCAAACCGTTTGAACCCAGAGCATCACTTAACTGATCTTTCTGCCGAACTCGCTAACCCACAAAATTCACGACCAGTTGCTGTAGTCAGCCCGCTAAGCCCACGATGGGCCACAAGTGACAATCCAGCGAACCCGGCAGACATTGTTGACGATAAATCGTCACAAATTGAGCGCCGAAAGCAGCATCGAAGAGAGTACCAAAGAGAGCGTCGCAAAAATCCGGCTTACATAGAGCTCGAAAGACAGCGCCGAAGGGAGCGTCACAAAAATCCAGATTACGCAGAGCGTGAAAGGAAGCGCAAAAGGGAGCGCCAATGAGAGCGTCGCAAAAATCCGGCCTACCGAGAGTTAGAAAGGCAGCGCCCTATGTACGGGACAAAACTTTTGTAGGCCAA
>Ga0126343_10000109_pt1 | contig 23426 bp, 30 predicted proteins | sample Cyp2metagenome_FD_92531 | JGI IMG/M metagenome (GOLD analysis project Ga0126343, IMG submission 92531) | Coral microbial communities from Lord Howe Island, Old Settlement Bay, Australia - Cyphastrea 2 metagenome | ecosystem: Host-associated > Invertebrates > Cnidaria > Coral ...
CAAAATTATTTCTTCAACAGGTCAGGATGCATGTAATTCACAACCATGCCAAAATGGCGGCACGTGTGTTCCAAACCTAGCAAATCTATCTGCTTACGCATGTAACTGTCTCAGCGAGTTCAGTGCTCCGAACTGCTCGTCGCGTAAGTACTAGTAGGAGGTTTTCTTAACGCGTTAACACCATTAAAACAACAAACGAACTAGGGCCGGTCAACTGGGAGTAGACGATATAACGGCCTTGAACTCAACTGAACTCGAGTGGTGTACCGATGAATGGACCAAAAATGCTCGATCAGGTCTAATTAGGTTCCTGGGACTTGTTAACTACAACACGTGCTTTTGAGCTCGCACACGCACTCGCGATAACAGCCAGACTTTTCGGGTATAGAGTGTGTGCATTGTCACACAATAGAGAATAAATCAAAAACCATCCATCGGATAATGTCATAATATTGTGGGACGCTGTCATGATCTGTTCATGGCCGACAACGTTATGCAAGAATGGACCTCTTAGTTTTATAGAGTATTACCTCTTTCTCAGTGATCAGTCACAGCCGAAATCTGAATGACCTTTCTGGTTCAGCCCCAAGAAACCTGTTGTCGTATCATATATAGAGTGGGATTCTAATAGGTAAAATGGTAATTAATCTTTCTTTTCCAAACAACGGATAAGGTGGAACCTGCATGCAGTTAACTCTTTACAATTGCTTGTTTTTATTTCAGTTACCTTTGAAGCAAGCCTTGGCATCTCGGATATTATAAAGCACAATCTTCTCCCATTTATGCTGGGCCTCTCACCAGATGATTTGACTAATTTTAATGCGTTGAGACTTTCATCCCCAGTGACGTTGGACCCTAATGTTCAAGTTAGCAACCCACCAAAAACTTTCAAGTGGACGCTTAATGGGACCACCCTTGACTTGCCGCCCAGTCGCTTCACAGTCTCCCCCACCGGAAAATTGACAATATCGAGTGGGTCGCTCAAGGATGAGGGAGAATATCAGCTTTTTGTATCGAACGAATATGGGGCGATGTTTAGTAACAGAGTGAAACTGAAGTTTTCAGGTTAGTAAATTATAAACAGCTTAAAAATTAGTATAGGTAACGTATGAAGATTTACAACACGAAAGATTTTGAAATTTCTCCCAGATAGTACGAGGCGTTAGGCTAGTGCGATTTAAAAGATTCTCGAAATTTGCCAACACACGGGGTCATGATATAAATGAAATGAAGTCCCAATTTTCTTATGCTAAATCAAAAAAAATACACAGTGCCTTAGACATGGGTAGGCCGATGTCTTTTATATTTGACTGCATGGTTTCACATATATTTGAATAGCAAGTCACACGCAACTATAGACTTCAGAGCTACAACCTCCTTGCAAATCATTGAAGTCGACACTCTAGAGGCCAGTCCCCAGAGCTAGTCCTTGCGACAAGTCCCTTGAAGCGTTTACACGAGGGAACTGGCTGCAGGGACGGGTCTTATTGCACAGGAATTAAGTGAAAACTTAGGGGCAAAGGGTAGCATTCTTTCACTCTGCAGCTTTCTCACTGTGCAACCAAAATTATTAAGAAGGTAGAGTTGAAAAGAAATCAGCCCAAAAAAGATAAAAAAATGTAGATTGTTCAGCTAAACTATTCATTGCTTTTTTTCGAATGCCAACCAGATAAAGAGTTGTTTTTGTTTTTCGATGAATGCAAAGAAATGCGATGCAATACCCCATGAAAATACCTTTAATAGCTCTCATTTGAATGTCCTCAGACTAGAGTTTAGATCTGAACCATTTTGATCACTCGTTTTGATCTGAAATAGGGCATGGATTTTTATCCATTTTGAAGCTCTTTTGATCTGAAATAGGACATGATTTGTGACCTATGATCAACATTTATGTACCGCAAAAGAAACAAGAAGTCGAGGAAAGGCAACCACACTCTGAATCAGTTAAAACTCAGTAATGTGTCTTTGTTGTTCTTGATTTACTTGCAGTTGCGGGAAGTTTCATATTCTTTGAAATCAGAATTCCCAAGACGGTGGATGGACCACTTCTTCTCCCCTGCCCTCTCCGTCTGAACAGTTACCGTGTGGAATATGACTGGACAACGCGTTATTTGCGGGAACGATCTATTGCAAGGAACCCAATTTATGCTCCTCGCATACTCATGGAACCGAATGGTGATTTACTCTTCTCGTACGTCAGTCGAGCGGATTCTATCTTTTTTTCAAGATTTAGACGTCTAAGATGTAGAACAACAGATCGTTTCGGTAGTTCTGTACGTGGGCCGAGAATGTTATTTTACCTTACAACTACAGGTAAAAGATACTTACCTATTTAATATTTTACGCTAACTGCAGAAACTCACAAGCGCTCATTGGCTAATTTTTATTGTCAATATGCGGACAGACACACGAATTTGAAATTCAGGCGACGCGTCAGTGAGCAAGAGCGGCTAATTCGACAATTCGTTATCGTAAAAAGCAAATTGATGTAAGTTTGTAATGCGTCTGTCCTGTTATTGACAATGAATTTCGTCATAACATTGTCAAATTAGTCTGCGGATCCACTCGGCTAGCGCCCTGTAGATCCACAGCTACTTTGACAATGTTATGACGAAATTCATGATCAATATCAATAACAGGACAGACGCATAAGAAACGATAGACGTCAATTTGTAAACTGGACAACGAGCAGTCCCTCTTTCGCTTAATCCTTCACGCGTTTCCGCGAAAGAAAACTGCGAAAACAAAATAGTCGCGCGCGATCAAGGATTTCGCGCGGTCATTTTTTTCTCGCGGGTTTCTTTCGCGTCACGCACGGCGGGCTAAGGGAAAGACGAACTACTCGGGTCGTTGTCTAATTTGATACGTATAACAGGCTGACAACAGGCTGTTGTTGGCCTTTTTCACAGCAGGAGTTTATTTTCCTTTGTTTTACAAACGGCTCCATGAAAGAAAATTTTACGATCACTGTAGAAATTCTTGCGCTCTCATTGGCTAATTTTTATTCTAATTATGCGGACAGACACTTCTATTTAAAGTTCATGCAACGCGTTGACGAACGAGAGCGGGCAATTTAACAATTTGTTGTCGTAAAAACACAAATTTAGTCTGCGGTACTTTGACGATGTTATGACGAAATTAATGATCAATAACAGGACAGACGCATGAAAAACTGACGTTGAATTGTTAAGATGATTTCCGCACAATATTCGAGCAATAATGGCAAAAATTAAGTTACCAAAAAACCCTCATAGCATGGTAATATTTTGAATAAAGGTAAGAAGATCCTACTGAAGATTTAAGCTCTCAAGCTGACCCCGCGAGAGAAAATTAAACTTGAAGTTACACATATTTCACTTAAAACGGGCGTTTCGCGTTCGTTGAAAACACAGGCATGAAGCATTCCGGCTTCCGAGGTTTGACATTAAATTTCTCGAGAATGCTTGGGATTTTCATCGCGGGGTCACCTGGAGAAATGAACTACAATGAGAAGTTTGAAATAGTATTCAAAAAGTTAATGTGCTGTGAGATTTTTCAAATAATTTTCGCAGTTATTGCTCGAACTTTGAGCGGAGTCCGTCTTAATTGTTTGTTCCGGGTGAACATTCCCATCATTCACCCTGGATCATCGGAGATGTATCAGACTTGGGATAATGACTCGATTCTTGTGTTTTAGGGCTGGGTTAGTGTTGAATCTCCCGTTTATGATTTCTTTAGCTTCACAGAATCAATCGTCACCTATATTCTTCACAAGACCTTCCGGTGTGTACACAGTAGCCACTGGGGATCAGTTCTACCTCAACTGTACCGCAGGAGGAAAGTACGACACTTTCACCTACCTAGCTACCTTACGCCATTTACTTCGCTTCATTCGTTCCTCGCTCTCTTCCCATCTTGCTCCTCTTCCTTGCATCCTGCCGTCCTTCCTTCCTTCCTTCCTTCTTTTCTTCCGCCCTGGCCTTCGTTCCTTCTTCCCTTCGTTCCTCCCGACATTCCTCCATTCCTCCTTCCTGTTCCTTACTTCTTTCCTTTCTTTCCTCGTTTTCCTTTTACTGAATTTTATGTTTGTATGTTGCTCTCTAAAGGCCTACACCGGATATTCTTTGGTTCAGGAACAACGTACTGATAACCGATTTAGGAGATCACTTTCGACTTGAATTGTTCAACCGAACCCTGCGACTAGGGTCGCTGAGCTCAAGTAGACATGATGGATCTTATAAGTGTGTCGCAGTTAGTGGACTTCTCAAAGAGGAAGCTAGTTTTGGTATCAAAGTCATAGGTATGAACACATCTTTTGAAACCTTCAACAGTGATTTTAAAGAGCTTCTTTCTCCTTACAATATCGATATGTTGCCAAACAGAGACATGTGGAGAAAACAAATCACAGTTAAAAAGGCAGAATTTACATTCGGATCGGTAATAAATTGATTGAGTAACTGATCGGCTGATTGGTATTGCGTGTTGGAATCCACAGACAGAGTATTGCCGCTGTACAGCAGGGAACATACAAATTATGACTTCATCGAGATCAAGTCTGGAAAGCATGGCGAGAGCGTGACACTTCCCTGTAACACAACTGGTGGTGAAATAAAAAGCCGGACATGGTATTACAACGGAGTGAAACTTCATTCCAGGTAGAATATATGGGAGTTTAGGCAACTGAGAAGGTAATCATTTTCGCAGAAGTTATTAGGGTCGTCTCTCAACATTTCTCTTGCTAACGGACACAAATATATAAGGGGGGTTCTGCGGCAGCGTTTTTTTCCCCCCGACGTCTCGCTGGCTCGACGTCGGGGGGCAAAAAACGCTGCGACAGAACGCCCCCTTATATATGTGTGTGTAGTGGCACCAGCTGATGATCGTGGATGCTTGCTCAAACTTTATCGCTTGGCTGTATATACCAATGGAAAATTTAAAGTAACTTATAGGCTGTGAGACAACCAATTATGAAAATTGTCGATATAACAAAAACATCTTTTTTTTATTTTTTCATTTATTTCTAATATTTGTACATGTATTCGATAATCTATATCAGACTTTAAATGTTTTGTCTTTAAAAACAGCACGACATTGTTTATTGTAACTTCTCTTACATCGATGTCATGTTCTTTGAATATCTTTCAAAATCGTCTGTGAAGAAAAGAAAACTCTCAAAGTCTTCTTCATAAAAATAATATCTTGCTTCATTTTCTAAATCGGGAAGAGAAAGCGAGTAAGTTTTTGAAACTTCTTGCAAAAATGTATTGGGTTTCATTGATGTGCTTGATATATAAATGGTGCAAATCCTTAAATAAAAAAATCGTAGTAGGCGCTCAGCATTAACCCACGAAAGTTAGCCAATATTGTCGGACGCGAGCTAGCCAATATTTTCGTCGACATGCAAATTTAGGTTTGTTTACAGAAGCGTGAAGAATATTTAAACTTCACGGTCTGGTGATCAAGATATTTTAAACCACTGGTTAATCTTTTTTTGCCTCTTCCATTGCGTTAATTATATGAAATGTTATATCTCTGAGATCTTTCTCCCAAGCAGGAGGCGAAAGTTCGGTGATAACGTACCAAATCGCGTGAAACGTAACAAGCATTTTGTATTTACACACGAGTGATTTATTCAAAACAGCGCATGCGCTTAAACAAGCAAGAAAAAAGTGCACCACATGTTTAAGAAAACCGGGCCGATGCAATATGAATATCTCAGATCGCCCAATAAAAATACAGCAAGCAAATGGTGGTGCTTTTGGAGGTGGGGAATAATCCTAATACGGCAAGTGCAGGCGCTTGTCAGGGGTAGAGACCGTCTACGGTGACAGCCCCCGGGTGAACCCGCCCCAGCCCAGTAGATAACTGGAGGTGCTCAGAGATCCCTAGGGATCTCAAACCTCTGTCCCGGAGGTTAAACGGGAGGGACAGCCGCCTTGTCAGCGGCGGGAAAGACCTAGCCGGGGCTAGGCAAAGAATAAGTCACCGAGCACCTCCGACCAGGTTTTGTCATTTTTGTGACACGTCACGCAACGTCACGCGTCACGCTAAGATGAGAGCCGGAATTGAATTTTTCGAATTTTAATTCGAAACGGCGGCGATAGCATTTATTTTTTTTCGGAAATCTTACTTTATCTCGTTGCGGACATCTTTTCTGATCTCAACATCTGGTCGAGACGGCTGGCGAGTGAGTTTAGCCTGAACAGCCTCTTTCAGCTTTTTGCTGGCGATTATCAGCCCTGAAGAAGCGAGAGCGAAAGCCCCACCAACGCCACTAAGTGGTACTGTAGCAGGCAAACCGACTACAGACATAGCCGAGCCAAAACTCGCGCTTGAAAATGCTGCTGAAAGAGCGCTAGAGCCCGCAGCGCTCCAGTTAACAAACTTTTTTGCCTGTTTATATTTTTTTACAACTGTTCTATAGTGGCCGACTTCTCTGTTTAGTGCAACTGAAATTTCATTGATTTTTTGCAACCTGAAGTCGGGCTGTAATTGAGGGTAGAGATCAGGAGGAGCAGTTCGCAACGTCAAAACATTCGTAGACGACATGGTATATATTGATTCAATTTATTTCTAAAACAAATTCAAGCGGCAAGCCATTGAAATCAAAGAGCTCACTGCTTTCATCTTTGACGCTCAGAGTAATGCTATTATATGCTGGCCAGTCGAACAGTCACGCAAAACGTCTTGTGAGGGAGAATGATAGCTAACTTTTTCATAACGCTTGCCTTTTATGTCAAATTTAGCCAAAACGTCTGACCTATTTCCATTAAAAAAGATTTTGGTCGTGTCAATGAGATCACAGGGAATAAAGTAAGTGGAGGGGGAGTTTTCTAACATGAGACGTAAAATCTAATCTTGTTCCGGTGCCAAGCAAAGCAGCCAAGCCGTGTGTAATTGAAACTCCTTTTACTGAGGTTATTTCTAAAAGAGAATTGTCATTGTCCGTTTCAAATTTTATTTTTGCTTTATTCTTATTTGTTCCAAATTTGATGTTATCTCTTTTACAAGGCTTTTAACCATGTAATGCCCCCCAGGAATTGAGGCAAGCGTTTCACGTGTATTTGTTAAAGTCATTTGCTCCACACGATTTAGATTATGCCAAGAATTGTACAAGCTGCAAGAGACGAGTCTCATGAAATGAACTTGCGGGATAGGCTCGTCAAAGTATACAGTCTTTCCGTTCTTTTTCGTGACAATTATTATGACAACCATTTTATATTGGAGAAATATAGCCTATTCAAATATGGGGGCATTGTTGAAATGGATGAAGTCGCCAGAGGCGCAAAAAAAAAGCGGCAGCGGCACAAGACAGAGCGTGGGATAAGTTCCAACAACAGTTTCCTAACGCAGACAGAAGCACGTTTGCCGCCAATGTCGAATTTGCCCAACAAGCGTGTCGGGTTCTGACTTATCAGCTGATCGGAATAAAAAGAAAAATAGCGCTGCCTATACCACCAATTAATTTTACAGAACCCGCCCCACCAAAAATGAAAAACCTATTCAGCGGTGATTTCAAAATATACGCAACGCCTGACCAAGCCTTCGTAACACAATTTCGTGAAATATTTAAAGAAACTCGCCTAAAACACACCAGTGAGACAGAATCCAAAGCGTGGCTGGCCGGACCGAAAATAAAATATTGACCCCAGCAGCTAAACTTTACGGTTTTCTGCGCAACTCAAACGTGTGGTGTGTCGCGAAACATCTTTGACAACGGAGTGTCTCTGCCACGGCAAATAAGAGCATTCTATAGATTTCATGTTTATTTTACAGTCAGGAGAATTTTGTTTCAGCTAGGCGGTATCCAGAGCATAAGCGCTTTGCCCAGCGACCCAACATTCAACCAGTTTGACAACTCGCACGACAAATCTGCTTATGAAAGAATCTGCCGGGAGTTCGGAAAAGCTCCGTCGAGCGACTTCCGGTTCACAGGCGGAGACAACCACGGTCTCGGCGTGATTTACTTGCACGCGTACGAAATGAAAGGTGGAGAGGAGAAATGGGACCTCGTCGGCAGGGCACAATGGGCCCACTTCCCCCCAGTGGCACGTTTTCAGCGGCAAAAGAATAAGGTCCATAATGCAAGACTACCCCGAGCAGTACGACTGGTTCGCACCCAAAACCGCCCCAGGTTTGACACAGGCCGGGCTTTCGCGGATAAATCAGTCAATCGAGGCTTTCGTTTACCGCGTCTTGGGCACGCAGGTGAACGTAAGAAGCAGCATCCTGGGCTCCGGCGGCTGAGCGAAGGAGGCTCAGAGCGAGTTCTTAGTGCTGATGGAAGACTCGATCAGGCAGCCAGATCTCGGCCAGAGCGTGCAAAGGTACCAGCTCGCGGTCGATCAAGCGAAAGTCAGGCTCAACCTGGCCGTGGCTCCCATGGCATGGCTAATGCCGGCGAACATGATAATAAACACGGCAAGCGTGGTCGGGTACAACAACAAGCTAAAACAGGCAGTCCCCGAGACGAAGCTCGGGGTCAACAACGAGTTAAACATAGACACAAAAAAGCGGCGCTGAAGCTAATGGAAGGAGGGCCCTCAAAAATAAACCCCCCAAACAGCCACCCTTCTAACCCGGTCCACCGCGACGTGCAGAAAAAAATGAATCCACCAACGCAGCAGAAAATTAAGCCACCAGTTGAAGACCCACCGCAACATGAAACGGCGGAGCCACTCGCCCAGCAAAAAATGAAGCCACCGTCTGAAGACCCACCGCAACATGAAACAAACAAACGGCGGTGATTGTCGGAATGGCGGCATTAGCCGCTTTGCTTTTAATAGCTTAGTGATGAACTACTTTTTCTTTTTGAGGTATTTTTCTGCCACAAACGCCACAGCCGCCAAAATGAGGAGCCAGGTGTGTTCTGCGAGGAAGCCGACGGCTTTGGCAGCGGTGTTGAAAAGGAAGTGCGCGACCTGGCCAATCACCCTGGGCAACAGAGAGCCAAGCTTCGCCCCGATTTCTTTTAGACCAGCGCTCATCGCTTTGCCAGTCGCTTTCAAAGCGTTGGTAATCGAGCCGACAACCGCCCCAATCGTGACGCCCGCGGCAAGAAGGATAGACGTCACAGTAAAGCCGTGTTTTTTGAAGATTTCTTTGATCCTTTCTCGGAGAGGCATGCCAGCTTCTCTTTCCTCAACCTGAGTTTGCAAACGTCCGAGCTCCTCGTTTCTTTCTGCTACTCTATCTTCTGCGGCTACTCTTTCTGAAGGCGAAGTGTTGTCATCTTGGATGATTGCCTGGTCTTCTTCATTTTGGCGCTTGAGCTCGCTTTCCCGATCTTTTAATTCATCTAAGGGCTTTGTGCTGTTCAGCCTTTCTAGTATTGCGTTTCTTTTTCTTTCAATTTCGTCAAGCTTTGCTCTTTCTCTGGCGACCTTTTCTTGCTCCTTTTCTTTGTTTTTTCCTGGTTTTTCAAGCACGACCACTTCTTTTTTCTTATTTTCTAACTCGCTTTGATAATTTTTTTTCAGTTGCCTTATCCTATTTAGTTCTGTTTCAGTTTCAAGATTGCTGCCATATTCTTCTTCAAGAGCATCAATCCGCGCTTGCGTTCTTTCAACTTGCTGTCTCAGATTTTGCATTTCTTGTGCTTCTTTTTCCCTTTCTGCGGCTAGGGCTTTTGCCTGTCTTTCCTACTCTTCAGCTTCTGCCAATCTTTGTGAACTATCTCGTATGGTATTGCGTTCTTCGACAATGATTTCTTCAGAGCTTCGCCCCAGAGATTTTATAATTTCTTCTGAAAGTCTAGGGTCAGTTTTTGTTTGCCTGATCTATCTTTGGTAAAAAGGTCATAAAGTTTTTTTACAACGCCCGCCATTTTGACTTGGAGTCGGCCTTATTCGCTTTAATTGGCCTCTAGATTTGTTGCACTCGCTTCAGGAAAAACTCTAGTTAAAGCATCCCAAGATTCTTGGATTTTAGATTGCGCACCTAACAAAGGGTTTTTTTTCAAAAGAAGTGTCAGGCAGCCCGCTCTGCTCGTGCATCATCGTTTGCATTTTATGTTGTTCTTCGCCGTGGTAGGGCGTTGACGCCACGCCAGGCTGGAACGGACGGGTTGTGTTGACTTCTTGCTTGTCGTCGTCGTCGTCGAGATCAAGCAGATAGTCAAGATCAGGATCATCGTAAGCAAAATCGCCGCCTTCTGCCGCCATATATTTTTAAACCGGGTTTTTTCCAATTGAAAAAATATTTATGAATTTATAAAATGTCTGTGCCGACTCACTAAGTGCCAACCACACAAGTGAGACTTTGAGGGCAATGAAGGCCCCCCGCGCTGTCAAACAAATAACCTTCGACAGATCGGAAGCCAGCCCCGGCGAGACGCTGTACGTCCACGTGCCGAAGCTGAATAAAAACGAGGTACTTGTGCCCGGCTCGCTGGCTCTCCGATTCGACATCGACCTTTCTGGCGGTCATGACAACAACTTTCTCGTGCAGAACGTAACACGGGCCCTTGTCAGCAAGATAGTCGTGAAATTCGCGGGTACAATCTTGCAAGACACGCTCAGCTATGGCATATTCAAAATATACGAAGACTTGTTCTTCTAGCAAGAACAGCGCGCCATCATGCTGCTCGAGGGGATCCAGAGCAAAGATTTGTGCAAGATCCGCTCTAACGCTAGCCTCCCACGCAGACGCTCTAAGGCTTGGCACGACTTTGACCCCACGTACATTTCAACACGAGAAGTTTGAGCCAAGTCGCTGAAATCCCGGTAAAATGTGTGACATCCTCACATGCGTACGAATCGCACCAGCAACTACAGACGTTCAGAGTATTATAGAAGTGCAACTGATGAGATCAACATGGAGGATCAAACTTGCCTGAACTAACCCAAACACTATGGCATATACAACGCGCAAAACAGTCAGACGTAAACGGTTAAGTTTGACTCATGTGGTACCAGAATGGAAAAAGGATCGAGCAATAAACCTATAAATCGAGCTCTAGATACATAAGCTAGTCGATCAAATTGCTGGAAGAAACATAAAAACATCTCTAGAAAAACGCAAGCTACGGCGTCTCTCAAGAAAAATCGGACGAGGATAAATATTCCATCCGTGATAAGAAGCAACATATACTTTACTATCAAACAGCCGGGCGCCACAATATAGAATGCAAGAAACGGTACAAGAAAGCAACGTCTACGAAAAGCTTCATATTTTGCCCCTCGAAAGCAAATTATGTTTAGAGACTTCAGAACGTATCTTGTCATAGAAACGAGCATATTTTAAATGGCAAACAAACCGAGAGCTGTCAACCTGACATGCCGATAACAACGGATTCACGATTGGTTCTTCCAAAACAAAGGCTAACCGCCAGCGAACGGAAGTAATCGCTCAGTTGAGCAGACGTTCGTGGGAAGGAACGCGCGACAAGCCTAAGAACGTCTGCACGGGAGGCTACTCTAACGCAGGAGACAAGAAAACCTCGGGAGTCGAAGCCGAAAAGAAACTAAACGAAATTTACGGGACTAAGTACCGCATCAGGCTGGACCACGAGATCTTGACCGATCACGGCGTTTTCTAACCTCAGGCGCTGTACAATGACCTTGTATTTGAAGTCACGCTGGCGGAGGCTTCGCATGTGGTCAAAGGCTCGGACACCACGAAGTTAAAATACAAGCTGACAAAAATCTAGCTCTAATACGAGATGATCCACAGCAAGATGCTGGCTGACGAAACACGCAGCACGTACTCTAGCGGCAAAGAGTTCGTTTATGACCACGTGCACCTTGAGAAAACAATCCCCTTCCAAAGGGGCTCCGACACGCGGCTGAACATAAAAGTGAACGCCCAAAGGAGGTCAATGAAAGCCATCCTCCTTATTTTTATGGAGCCATATTCTGCGGGCGCGCATGATTCTGAAAAATACGTCTTCCCCGACCTGACCAAAGTCCGAGTCACAATCCATGGCTCGCCCAACATGGTTTACAACGAAGGCATCGTCAGCACCGACCTCTGGGTGGAGGTCAGCCGCTTTTTCGTGAAAGAAAAAATAAAACAGAGCACATGAATCTCAGGCTCTTCCTGGCTGGGAACAGGTTCGGGCTGCTGATCGATCTACGCTCTATGGCCGACCGGACAATGCACGGCAGCGGCGAGCGCTTGGTGAATGTTATCGACGGAGTCCAGCTGGAGCTTGAGAGGACTGCCACCGCATCTGGGAATCTCAACTGCCAGGTCTTCGTGATCTCCGATTCTCAGTTTAACATTCTACGTAACCAACTTCAAGATATGCAGTTTAAAAAAAAGCCGCGGGTTTAAAATATGGACGCGCATAATATCCCTTTCAACGCGCTCATCGTTGGCCCCACAACTCTGGCAAGACGCACTTTCTTGAGAACCAGCTCTGCGGCCCCTTCAATGACAGGTTTGATTATGTCGTTCTCATCTGCCCAACCTTTGTAATCATCTGCGAGCAGCACGATGTAGAAAAATGGTTGGAATCGGCCAGTTTATCTTTCGAAGGCACTAACACCCTCATCGTCCTTGATGACTACGCCGCCTCAAAAGACGTCAAAGGCCGGAGAGGGGAGCTGGTCAAACTCGGCTTTTCAGCGCGCCATTCCGGCATCTGTGTGGGTGCTGACCCAGCAGCTTTGAAGCATCGCGAAACCTTTTCGAGAGAACGTGGCTGCGATCGTGCTGTTCTACACGCCATCGGCCAAAACTACGAAGGCAATCTTCGAAGAATACGCGAGCGAGCTTTCTCATAAAGAACTAAAGAACACAATTGCAAGACTCAAAGAAAACAAGTTCGCCCATTTGATTTTTTCGCTGCGTCACCCGTTTGAAAATCAAATTGAATAGAAGCAGCACTTTGGTTCCAATGGACCAAAAACAATTCGAAGAAGCCGAAAAAATCCTTAGCTGAAGAGCCATGCAACCTGGGGTGTACATCTTTGTCGATAAAGAAGTCCGTGGAATGAACAAGTGGATGAAGCCAATAAGTGTCGTGACTCTCAAGGAAGAAATCGGAGGACCGACGACTAAGTACTATGCCCCTGCTTCACTCCACTATGCACTAGGAAACCGCCCGAAGACGTTATGGATTAAGTATGAAGGCGTAAATATTTCTCAGAACGGCTACCAGTATCCCGTTTTCAAGTATGCTTCTTAAATCAATACCTTTCAAGTATGCTCTTGAAATTTCTAATCCCGCCTACCACTAACTTTCAAGTAGCGCATCTGATTTCAAAAAAACATTTTTTGTCATTTGAAATTAACCTCAGACTTTTATAATGGCTGAAGAAAAATACCCCGTGTTGGCTGAAGTCATGAGCCTGCTGGAGGCTGAGCCAGCAAGTTCGCCTGCTGCGGCTCCTGGCCCCGACATTCCAGCTCACCGCGAGCAGCTTGCCATTCTCGTTTCCACAGGCAAAAGCAAAGAGGTAATCGGCGTGAATTTGACACACGACCAGCTGAAGCGGTTGGACGACAAAGAAGTCATGAGGTAGTGCAAAAGGCACGAGTCATACGTTGGCGCCAGGACCACAGAGACCTTGATTGATAGCTTTCTGTATCTTACAACAAAAGCTTTAGGCTGGGCGGTTAAAATTAAAGATGTCGACGCTCTGCAGAATGAGCTGAAAAAAAATTACATCATCACAAAAGAGATGTCCACGCTGTCTGGCGGGCTTGCGCTGAGATGCAGTCGTCTGCTCGCTGTAGCAAACGCGTTTCTGATCACCGCAAAGCATATTTATTTCAGCCCTGACGAACAGCATCAGGTTGATGAAGTAACAAATGCTGAGCAATCTTCAGTAACTGCTGAATAATTAGTGAGCGTTTCTGGGTAATTACTCAATTAAATAACAATTACTCAGTAAATATACCACCATGGCTGATTCAGAAACTCGACCACTTGTTGACTCGACTCAACAAGTCACGTCAAATACTCCGGCAACACATCTAAAAAATCCAAAACGTGTTGCCGCCGGCAAAGCTATCGCTGAGAAAACGAGGCAGGCCCGCGAAGCTCTGAAAAAAGCCTTAGCCGAGGCTCAGGTGATCATTGCAAATAAAACTCTTCAGAAAAAGGCTGATCCTGTTGAAAAATCGGCAGATGACACGCCAGCTGCTGAGACAACCAAAACCGTTCTCACAACCACGCAATGGTTGAGTGTTCTCAGCATTTTCGTTTCAATGGTTGGGTTGTACTACAAACGTGAAGAAATAAAAAAAGTTTTCGCCCCCAAAAATCCGCCAAAAACACCACGTAACACGCCTGTGGATTTCACACTTCCACCGTTGAAACTCAAAGAAAAGGAGGCATTCGACCGATGGATTAAATCTAATTAAATATGATCTATTTTTATTTATACTCAACATGCTGAAAAGACATATCAATGTTGAAAATTTTTTGTCTGATTTTCTTTCTGCAAAAGGAGTCGGCTTTATTACTTTCAAATTGTTTGAAGCAATTATTCCCCGCCTAACTTGGGGTTCAAACTTGTGCAATTTTTGTAATAATTACAGTCGTTGCATAAGATACAATGGCCTTTGCGATCATTGCGCAGAAGAAGTTCACGAACAATTGAACAATGATGATGAAAAAAATAATTGCACCAAATGTTGACATCCCTATGGGCCTCATAAAAACTGCTGCCGTAACTGAAATAGCTTTTGTCCGGGCTAACTTCACAGTGAAGGCTTTCAAAATGGCCTGGCATATCATTTCAACTTCTCCAGGAAAAGAAGAAATCTTGCCCACGAAAGAAATAGTCATGTGTGAAAAATGTCAGAAACATTTTTTTGATGGCGGAAATGAATTAGAACATGGAAGTTTCTTATGTGGGTTTTGCTCAGATAAAAAAAAATATTCTGAATAAAGGGGTTTCGCTGCGGCAAAGGCATGGTCAAGAACCGCGTCCACACCTAGCCGCTCGAATTTCACATTTAGACAACCCCATTTAGACAAAAAAAAAATGATATACAATGGGGCAACAGCACACGAAGAGAGCCAAGTTTCTCAACGAAGCTTCAAAAATTTACGATATCTATCTCCCAGATTTTGAAACGGCCTTGGATGCTAAAGCGGGTCAAGATTACGCGAAAAGAGAAAAGTTTCTCAACGAAGCCTCAAAAAAATGCAAAATCGACTTTTTGGGAAATTTTCAGAAATTACTTCAAAGTAACCTGGGAAGGTTTCCAATACATTGTTTGCCCAGGCGAGTTCACACTCGAAGATTTCGACAAATACTTCAGAGACTTCAGGCTCAAAGGAAGATTAGACCAAGGTGCCGAAGAAAAGTTCATCCACGAGGCTTTGAAAACTGAACATGAACGCCGCTATCGTCTTCTTTTAGAAGTACTAGTCGCCGAGCGGGTGCAGAGATAAAAATGATTCTGAATTAACTTTCTCCATAACCAATTAGAAAAAAAATTAATATAATTATGTTTGACAAAAAGCTCGTGAAAACAATCATGGACGCCGCAACTCTGACCACTTTGGTCGCCGGCATTGTCTGGATTGGGAAAAAGGTCGAGAAAGAAAACTTCACAGCTAACCCCAGCAGCAACGTCATGAACTACGTTAAGTTCACCGCTGTCATGGCTGGCAGCATCCCGCTTAAAAAGTATCTCTAGGACCAAAAGATTCTTCCTGATTCGGTTTAAAAAAATGGACTTTCTATAAAATCAGTGATAAAATGGTCAGCATTGCGATGATGCTCGGAGGCGCAGGTCTCAACGCCACGGTTTTCACTGGCGGCAACTATCTTGCAAAATATTTCGACGGCGACAATGGCCAGGCAGCGTTAGACGAGAAAACGCGACATGACAAAGCCCTTGAGGCTTATGAGGCAGCGCAAGCCCGTTACTCGCAAGAACGCACAAAGCTTCTTGACTGGATTGAAACCAACAGGGAAAACAAAGCACAAGCTAAACAAAACTTCACGAACACCGATTACGCGTTCAAACTCTACAACCAGGCGCACCCTGACCGGCAAATGACCCTGCCCAAAGAGCCAAAAGTTTCTGACTTTTATCAGCCAAGTCAGGCTCAGAAGCAGGGCGAGCTTCTTTTTGTCGGCGGCGGCGCGCTCGCGCTTGGTTACGCGGCTTTTCGTTTTCTTTGAACTTTCGCTTCACTAGAATAAATGAATGCCAAGCTCGCCAAAATCTACTACAGCCTCCAGGGCTACTGGAAAGGCACCTCTGCCATCAAGAAATTAGCTGAAGCCGCGAAGGTGCCTGAAGACGCTGCCAAGAAATGGCTCATCAAGCAGGCTCTCTGGCAGATCTACTTGCCTGCGCGGCGGCACGTTCCTCGTCCGAAATTCAACGTGGCGACGCCCAACTCGGTCCACCAAGCGAACCTTCTTTTTCTGCCCCATAACAAGCTTCCTCGTGGAAGGAAGATTTACAAATATGCACTGACTGTTTTCGACATTGCCAGCCGTTACAAAGAAGCAAAGCCACTGACCTCGAAAGACTCTGCCGAAGTTGTGAAGGCTTTCCAGTCGATTTACAGACGCAGTCCTTTGACTTGGCCTCAAATGCTGCAAGTCGACCCAGGCCGCGAGTTCATGAGGAGTGTTGACGAAAGAAATGGAAAGCCACAAGACAAACATTCGTCGCGGCCGCGCTGAGATTCACAGAGACCAGGCCATTGTCGAACGTTTCAACCGCACGCTTGCCGAGCGCCTGTTCGGTCATCAGTATGCCGTGGAAATGCTACTGCCTGAGTGCCAGCGTTCAAGTGCGTGGGTCAAAAGGCTTCCCGATGTTGTCATGGCGCTTAACAATGTCTCATTGGTAAAAAGCCAGCCGTTGCAATCAAAGAGAAGTCAGTCACCCCAAAACCATCAACAAAATATTCCAGGCCTGTTGGCATTAAAGAAAAAATATACCACCTCTTGTCAATGTGAGGTATTTGTATCAGCCCAGCGAACTTGAAGGTGGGACCAAAAGGGCCACTGACCCCATCTGCTCGTTGAAAGTCCGCCAGATTGAAAGAAATGTTGCTAAACCTAACGAGCCTGTTATCTATTATTTATCTGACGGGCCTAAGCGCGGCTTTGTTCGTCAAGAGCTTTTAGTTGTGCCGTCTAATACGCAGCTTCCGCCGGCCTGATTGCTCTGTGCCCGTATGCCAGCGTATAGACTCTGCTATCCAGCGCTTTGTGTCGAATGGCGATATCGAGGTCTTGTTCATGCACATTCCGTCCATCTCGTGGCCTCACTCCGCAATATTTTCATTTTGCACATGTACTGTTTCCTTCCGAAGAGAGCTTCTTTGTAATGCTCATGCGTGATCTCCTTTTCGATCACGTTTTTCTTCACACCCTTCGCCTTCCTTATATTTTTTTCGGCCAGCTTTACCGAGTACATCTTCGACCTTACCGCAAACACTTCTATCGGCTCTCCGCCGCACTCGTCCTTCATCTTTCCCAATACCTTTTTGTTTCTCGCATCGTAAAGTGGGTGGTCTTTGGGGTAGTTGCTTGTGTCGTACAGCCACTGGTGTTCATTCATGTGTTTGTAGATATCTTCTGTTTGGATGTCTAAGATCAGGCTGTCTGTGTCTGTGTAGATCAGTTCGCACTTCGGTCCATATCTGGCTTTCAGGTAGTTGTAGTAAAAGTCATACATCAAGATATTGCTGTTCTCGAGAATCGTCATTTCCGTGTACACTGGCTTATTCAGAACCATACGCTTTTTTTCATGTGTATGCCAGCCATGTCGTGACTGAAAAGTACGAAGCTGTGAAATGGCGGGTCTGAAACTAGCTTGCGGATCTTGCTTTCATCCCACGCCCGCACAATCTTCACTTCCACGCGATAACGAAGGCTCTCCATCGCCTTGCCGAATACAGAATTGTTCATCAGCTTGTAGAAGTCTGTCTCGAAATCGCTATTGGCCTGCTCCCTGAACTCCGTGTTCATCCTTATGAACGGCTCCATCCATGGCTCTTTATTGAACTCTAGAACTCTTTCGAGCCTTTTTCAGTCGCATGCCCTGGCTCAGATAAAACTGAAGGTTTTTGTAATGTGTTACGTACTTTTCTTTGTCCTCCAAAGTTAGGACCAGCTTCTCTGTGCTCGGCGGTTCTAGGCCCAGGTCTGTCATCAACCGAAACTGATATTCTGATATCTTCTGCGGATCCATCACTCTTTTCTCTGGCGCCAGCGGATAGTCATTGTGCGCGTCATGCAGCTCTTCGAGGTACTCAAGGTCTACCTCCAATATCCAGCCTTTCTTCGCGTTCGGCCCGATCTTTATTATCTGTTCTTCCGTTGGCATAACGCGCTTCCAATGAAACCCGCTCTTCGGCAAAGGCTGGCTCATTGCCCATCCGTATAGGTTGTTGGCGTCAAGGTAAGTTATGTAGTGTTTTGGCTCTTCTTGGTTGTAACCTTCGACTAGCGGGTTGTTGGCCCTTGCTTACCTTTTGCTCAGCATCGATATGCCGCCCTCATCCTTCTCTCAATGAAGGGGTGCATGTCCAGGTCTGTCAACAGCTCCAGCTCCACTCCTGTCTTCTTTAAGAGCGCGTCCCAGCTCAGTTTTGGCGCGCTGTGGTAGTTCGCTGGGTCCAGCCCGTATCTGTCTTGGCATACCTTCCTGAAATTTTCAAAAACGTCCGCTAGCAGCAAGACGTCAGCGACAACGTACAGGTCGTGGTAACCTCCCAGATTTTGGCATCCAAATTTTTTCCAGACTTCTGGCGCGTGCGCGTACTCTTCGTCGCTTATCCCTTTTCCGTTCAGACTGGAGTAGAACTTTTCTTTATCTGGCAGCACGGTTTCATCAAACCTTTCAAACGAGTCCATGTACTCGTATGGGTAGATTCCCTTCTTCAGCAGCAGCCGGCGCTTGTCTTCTTCTGTGAATGTTCTTTGCATTATTGGAAAGCTATCAGTGCTCTTAACCAGCTTATCAAGGCTGCTTTGAAGAAAATTGATACTGTCAATGAATTTCACATTCCCAAGTGAAAATGAAATGAATTTTTCTGTGTTGTTTGGGATACATTTTATTTCACCTGGAACCCTTGCCATTGCCTGCATCAGCAAGTGGGCATCATAGCCTCCAAGGTTGTGAATTATGACAGGTAACTGCACTTTTTTGGGGTCCAGCTTCAGCTTGAAGTTGCACTCGTTGTGCGCCGCACCTCTGTATAAACCCGTAATGTGGTCGTGGTCTTTCACAGAGTCCTTGTAATTCGCTACGAGAAGTCGGCCCGCGCAGAACAGGCATTTATCCTGTTTGGGTTTTATAAACGGCTTTATTTTTTCGTGCGGCTGACCTGTGAATTTTTTCATTTCTGCGAAAGGCATCTTCTATGGCCTTGGCCGCAGTAAATCCCTGTGTAGGGTTGTGAACAGATACAGAGTCTAAGAATGTATCTTTCACAAGACTTTTATTGAATATGCGACATTCCGTCGCATTCCTATGCCTCTGCCAGTCTTCATCAGTCATAACCAGTGGGCTTTTGTTTTCCATTTCAGCGCGAATTTGTCTTTCATGTTGTTGCAGCCAACTTAGGAAAATGAAAGCCGCATCTTCTCCTCTGTAATTAAAACGCCCATTGCCTCATCCCATCGCTCCTAACGATGGTGTACGCAAATCCGCATTGCTCATGCTTCTCAGTTTTCATTGTGAAACTTGCTTCCGGTGAAGGCTCGCAGCCGTGCATCTTTCTTAGAATGCATTCAAAGTCTGCATAAACCACATAAGGCGATTTCATCTGTTTGTGATGGTTTTTAAATGCCATCTTGTTTTCTCCTTCTTTTGGCAATTCTGCTCTCGTTGGGCTTTTCAGCAGCCCTTTGCACTTTGGCTTGTGCCTTTCTAGTAGTTTTTTTCCTTGAAAACCCGTTAAGGCAGCGTTCGCAGAAATGCTTGCCCTCGTTGTGGCGGGTCTGATCGTAAATAAGCGCTTTTAGCCTTTTCACCCAGCTGTAATGTGTGTTTTCTCCTTTCTTCGTGATCATCAGGTTTATTCTTGGAATGTTTCCATTTTTTTCACTTATCCTGTGAACTATTACTTGCTCTTTGTCCCATCCGAACACATATATTGCAAGGCCTGGATTTTGTATTTCAAGTTTGCCAATCTGTGAAACCGGCGTTGGAAAATCAATTCCTGTAAAATCCAAGCCATCGTTTGTTGGATAGCTTGAAGTCCTCCTGATATCTCCTCTTGGAGGAAATAAAGCGGCGCGAATGGCCCGTCTCAGGCACCGGTTATCTCTGTTTTGTATGTTAAGTATCGCTTTCTTGTTTTTAAGCTTTTCGGGCAAGGGCATGTAACTGCCACCATTTACCGGATGGTACTGCGCCACGTTTATCAAGGCTTCTAATATTTCATCCACCACCCAGCCCGATCCTCTTTGTGACCAGGCCTCTATCTCGCCTCTCACTTCATCGACAAACTGATTAAGCAAATTATTCAGCGTGTCCATGTTGTGTTCGTTCAAAATTATTGGCTGCATCCGGTTAAAATAATGCCATGTACTCGACTTCTTCATTTCTGTTCATAGAAAATCTCACAAGAAGCCCAAATTTTATTTTCACACTTCTCAAGGTCACAACTTCTCCTCTGCATACGTCGATAAATGTATCTTTAGTCTTTTGGAAAAATTTCAAGATATCTCTGTTGCCCCCTCCTAACCTCCATTTTCCAAACCCGAAGCCATTGTTTAAAATTGTTTCTGGCTAATTCAAAATCAAGCCTTCTCCTTGGTCTGACAGGTGTCCTCAACCTCCGATTCTCTTCTCGTTGAACCGGGCCATAAAACATTTCAACAACATCTCTCGAAAAATTCGCAGCTGCCATTTATGTAGACGGTACATTTCTTCAATTGACAAAAAATAATTCTGTGTCAAAAATCTTTGGAGCCCTGTGCCAAAAATATTCTACACACACATATATAGGGGGGCGTTCTGTGCCAGCGTTTTTTGCCCCCTGACGTCGAGCCAGCGAGACGTCGGGGGGCAAAAAACGCTGCCACAGAACCCCCCTTATATATGTGTGTAACGGCGTTATTGGGGAGAAGGGTTGCGTGACGACTCTAATGACTGCGAATGAGACAACTAGAAGGTGGTGCCAAGGATATCGCTGATTGAACAAATATTTATTGGAATCAAAAACAAATCTTAAGCGACACTTCTGCTCGTTTGTGCTGATAATCTGTTTAACTCGTCAGTTCAACACAGATTTTATGAAAATGTTCCCTTCGGACATCATGTCTGCAGGGATGTTATTTCCTTGCAGTTCTTAAAAATCTGCCTGTAGCGGAATTAATATTTTATCCTGTTAGAGGCACGCAGAATGCTTTGGTCTGTGGTCTGCGGCTTTCTGTTGTCGAATCACACTTCTTTGTTTTAGTCTTGTTGCCATTTTCTTTCAAGTATTCATTGCATTGACTGAATTATCCATGAAAAAAGAAATCAGGATATATTTGCCTGTTTGTATTCTACAATGCTACAGTTTTAGGCACATTATTTAAAAAGCAATTTCCAGTTGTGGCAAACTTGGCTAAAGTTCCAGGAAAGTTACTGACGCTTGTACTATCACGTTTAATCTGTAGTTCCAAAGAATAACCATACCCCTCCCCCACGGTTTCTAAGACCGTCCGTCTTACAATTCAGTTTTGAGTAATTACTCATTGACAGCTTTTTTTTACATTTTCAGTCCAAGGTTTACTAACAGATGGTCTGCTGACCCAGCCACCGGACTACTGACTCTCAGCAGCCTACAGTTGGAAGATTTTGGCCTCTTCCAGTGTCTGGTCATAAACGAAGTCAGTGAACATTATGTGGTGTTGCTTTTGGTCGTCACAGGTATGTCACACCATACACACCACCAACCTCGTTCCCCTGGGAACGAGGTTGACACATCACAATGTGCATGTCACACCACAGCGACGTTTTCTGGTCACTTTTGAAAGTAACGCAAGATTCCATCAAAGTATACATCGTTCTGACCAATCAAAGTAAAAGCAATCTTCTACTCGGCCAATCGTGCACAGGACCAAAACCATGCGACGTTTCCTAACCTTGCTACTGTTTAGAAGTAGATCTTCAAGAAACAAGAAACAATTCTCCACAAGATGCATAGCTTAAATACATATCGTGTTTAAATACAGGTTTTACTTACTTACTTACTTACTTACTTACTTACTTACTTACTTACTTACTTACTTACTTACAATTTTTCCAATTTTTTTTCTCGTCAAATTCAAGAATTAATCAAGAGATCATATTCTCTTGACATTATCTGAATTTTCTAAACAAAATAAATTTTGTCTCACCACTGGTCTATGGCTGTTTTTGACTACTCCGACGTATTTTGCGTCAATTTTGATTTTAGTTTAGCCTTCCAATTTAGTTTAGCTTAAGTGTGGTTTTGTGAGGTTATTTCAGTTAAGGGAACAATGTCTCTTTTTTATGTTGAAAACACCAAATATGGATACAATTTTAAGAAAGTTTGGTTAGTGTCACTGCCGTGCTCTAAAATCCCGCCACAGAGTATCAATTTCTTTGGACGTTTCTCTGTCAGAATGAAATGAATAAGCATAATTTTTTATTCTTGCCTCGATGTCGTTTTTGCTTTCATATTTGGCACCGTAAAATGATGAAAACGTCATTATCATCTCGTAGAGAATGACGTCACCAAACCGTCTCTTCAAAACAACTCCAGCTTTTGCCGCCACCTCTGGCTCCCGTCATGTCTTGAATCCGAGATGTTCTCTCGCCGTGTTCACCGTTCATTTGCAACATCTATCCTTCGGGTGCCCATGTTAATGCTATCTTTTTTACTTGGCACCGTAAAATGATGAAAACGTAAACGTATTCAATAAATTCCGGTCACCGAATAAATGCCCTTCTGAAATGAACGTCTAGCATCGATGAGGCTTGCACAATTGAACTGGAAATATTTTACTTTCTATTCTCTATCTTTCGCTTCGCTCAGCCAAATAAAAAACATTTCTATTATAAGTAGAGGCGACAAGTAACACAACAAGTAGTGGAGGGAACCGCCAGCAATCTCGAGTTTGTTTACAAGAATCTGAGACACATTGGATACAGGTTACAAGCCAAAGAATATAAGAAAATTTCACACGCTATTTTAAACAACGATGTAAACAATAACAGAAAAAAAAACAGCCTTGATTAAACTGGTCGGTGTCAAGTGGTGTGATAATCACAAGGTGTTGCAAATAAGGGCCTGATTATCCCATTGATAATACCAAGCAACCTAACTTTAAAAGAAAAACATTTCCCAAATCAAGACTGTTAACACGCCTTGCGTGCCTATACTGTTGATTTTCAGGAGCACCACTTCCTCCCTTTGCCGTGAATACAACCAGCTGTGCGAACTTTTCCACAACCCTATCTTGGAATGTTACCCTTCCTCAGAATCTTGCTCCTCCAGTTGGTTTTATTATCGATGTGGCCTACAAACACCTGTCACGTTCATTTCCTACCTC
>Ga0126343_10000110_pt1 | contig 23297 bp, 8 predicted proteins | sample Cyp2metagenome_FD_92531 | JGI IMG/M metagenome (GOLD analysis project Ga0126343, IMG submission 92531) | Coral microbial communities from Lord Howe Island, Old Settlement Bay, Australia - Cyphastrea 2 metagenome | ecosystem: Host-associated > Invertebrates > Cnidaria > Coral ...
AAAAATGTAATTTTGCTGAAGATACATGAAGTGTACAGTTAATTGTACTAATGCCAGTGCTAAACTGAAAAGGGTTAGTGCAGTAGCGCTTCATCGTGTCAGCCTGAAACCTTTCAAGTATGATCACATTAAATTTCTCCTAACAAAATCAATACATTTTCATGTAGATAAGTGAGGAGAGTGAAGAAATGATCAACAGGGGGAAGGGTTGTGATGTACCATTACACATCTCTTGACTACGTGTATTGTTAAATGATGTGTCCAGTAATTAGCAAGAAGAATGAAATTACATACTGTTACATAAAACAGGATTTTAGACCCTTTACCTTTGTTGTAAGAGCCATTGCCCTCTTCTACCATACCCCTCAAGGTATCAAAAAGGTCCACATCATTTGTACCCTCTTCCTCTTCAGCGCTTAGAATTGTTGGTATTTTAGGTCGGGAGATTCTTTTCGTCCTCTTTTTAACTGGCTCCTTCACCTCACCATTTTCATCATCAAAACTTATCAAGTCACCCTCTGCTACTACAGGAGGTGCCACAGTCCTGATGATTTCATGGGGATCTACTGGATCAAACTCTTTCAGTATTCTTTTTGTATCACCGTTTTCTTTCGAGTTGTACCTCCTTGAAGATTGCACTGGCGAACAGGGTGGTGAAGAGTCAGAATTGGAATTGTTGTTCAACGGCGGCACCACGAGAGGTTGCATGGGAAGCTCTGCAGAGTTTTTCTGAGCTCTAACGTAGGATAATCTCCGTAACGTAGATTTAGTGTCCTCCGCAGAAGGTGATGTTGTTCTATTATCTTGTGATGTCCTTATAGGGGAGCTCTTTGATACGTGTGATATTTTGGACAGTTTTTCAACCTTTTTTACCTCGTAACCCTCATCCTCCTGGATATCAACAAACTCATCTGTTTCTTGGACAATAGAAAGAGGTCGATTACCATGCCTCGGCACAGGCTGTAATAAAACATCAGCTGATGTTGAATTACCCTTCTCTGGCCGCGAGTCTGCAAATGCAACAGGTACAGCTACAGGCGGGTTAGGTTCATGGTCATTAATGGTTCTTTTGTTAGGTTTTACAGGAACAAATGCACTTCGCGGAGAAGCTAGTCCACTATCAGCAGGCAGATTAGAATGCAGCCTGGACTCCCTGTTGTCAATCGGAGTAGGGGCAGGGGGTGCAGAATTACAGCGTGCCTCCTGCTCCCGCGAAAAAGGAACATCATACACACTGCTAGAAAGCCCTCTGTCAGGGGAAATATTATTACATTCACTGTCACTGAAAAGTGAGTCTTTACTTGATCTCCGCACGAACTGCTTTGATTTGAGGCTAAACGGGTTCTTGGACAGTGATGGAGATTCTGAACCTTGCCTTGTCAAAGGGGTTCTGTCCCTGGACAGCTCTCTGGACGACGATTCAGTCTGAGATCTCCCCCTGATTTTAAACGATTCCCTCTCCTCGGTAGATCTCCTCCTTTGAGGCTGATTTTCTTTGTTGTTCAAATGACTATCGGCAAACGAAGTAAATGAGCGAATTTGGACCTTTCTGACTTTAGCTATGTTAGTTCCTTTGGGAGATAACAACGGTGATTGGATTCTAGAAGTATCGCCAGAAATTCCTGCTCCCTCCAACGAGCTAACAGAAGTCAAACTACTTGACCTAATTTTGTTAGCAGCAATTCGGAGCTCCTTGTAGCTCACAACGGGCGCTACATCAGAAGGTTCGTCAGATGGAAACTGTGTCCTTCTTTTCCTCTGCGAGAACGCCGCGCTGTTCGTGTCGGACACTTCGCTGACGCTATGGTTTTCGGATTCACTGGTGTTGTCGTCGCCGTATGCACTTGAGCCAATCGACTTATTGGACGGCTTTCGCCTAATAATACGCCGTCTGCGCTTAAGCGGTGTGTCAAGGGATGAGCTGATATCGCTTTCCGATTCTGTCGATGAACCATGGCTATCTGTCGGTGACTCCGAATACGAGGTAGAAGTCGAACGTCTCGCAACATTTTGTCGGCTCGACCCCGAAAATTTTGCCTCGTTGTAAACAATGCTGCCGCCATCTTTATTCCGCCTGCCTCGCGTTCTTGTCGAGTGATGGAATTCGTTCGTTGCAGGCCTGTTTCTCTGATCGTCTCGGGGACGATAGCTATTTTCCTGGGTCGCATTCCATTGCATTTCTGTTTCTGCTTGGCTCTTAACACGCACCGATTTGGAGTGTCTGTTCGTTGGAGCTTTGCAGAAAACCGAGTCACTGGTGTTAATCGTGTCTCTAGGCAGACCGTTCACGTCAGATGAAAGGCCACTGGGATAAGTAACATTTTGTCCATAGTTGGAGACTGAAGGGGGCGGAAATAGCGTGTGACCGGCCCGGTCGCCTCGCTGAGTTAACTGTTCACTTGCTGGTATCCCTGGAATGTTATCCGTAAACTTCGTTCTTTCTGAATCGGCTGTCGTGCTAGCGTAGAGACTCGAGGTCGATTTAGGAGAATAATCCTGTGTGTTTCTCCCAGATAAGTGCGGTGTAACATAGTCTTGCGATGGCTGCGGGCTCTCACTTACCGCAGAACTGGAAACATGACTACCATGGGAGCGCGCTTTGGAGATTTTTAATTGAGCCTTTTCACTCGTCTTCCCGTACACTTTTTTGTGCGAAATGCTCACTTCCGTTGGTTCCACTTCACTAGCTCCCATACGAGTTCTATGGGCTCCTCGCCCTTCTCTGCTACCTTCGTACCGTCTTTCACTTCTCGAGCGCGCCTGAGTCGCGCCTGGTGGAACTGATCTCCCTGTTTCGGCGTCAAATTGTGCTGGGCGAGCGGACATACTCGTTCACAGTTCGCAGGAATTCAATCGCGCCGTCAGATGTCCGTGGTCGTCCGTCGAATTCACTGCGCAGAGATGTAAAACACTATAATATTTACCACTAAAAGATCTTCGATTCCACACGCCAAGATTCGCCGAACAATGCTCAAGATTCCTAGACATTACACTGCCTTGGTTCGCATGTTTAGCTCCAACAGGTTAGATCGCTTTTCTGAGTAAATTCAACACAACGTCTTTCCAGTTTGCAGAGTCACACTTGTGTCATGTAAATCGCCTCCACGACGTCAAAAATCCTTCGAGGGAAACAAAAAAAATTGGTGTCACAACGTTTTATAGGTTAGATGCACTCACGCATACACAAAATTACCCTTCGTAGTGAAGTTATCTGTTACTCTAAATTTAGCGATCGGCGAAGTAACTTGACACCGGTGCGCGCATTTGATTGACAACCGTGGGCGCGTAGACTACGACTACGGTGAATCTGATCACAGAGGTCTGATGGAGCTAAAAGACTTAACAACTCAACAGATTTAGCGGGTTAATTCTGCAAGTTTAATCATTGAATGAGGGGGAAATAATGGGCGAAAAAAGCCACCGGAAATGCACACGCAAAAGGCTTCCGAATGCTTCAGCCAGCTAAGCTGTCCCAAAGGCGCCCATCGGCAAACAAGTGGAAAAAGTACTTCATCCGACTAAACAATGCCTTGACGCAGTATTTTAGCAGTTCACTACCAGCAAAGAAAGGTGTCAAAGCTATTCTTCTCGCGAGACAAAGGCATTCTGTTTCTATTGGATCTCATTTTAAGCGCAGAGCCTTGTTTCAGAAAACCAATCGAGAGCGAGTTTTCCAAGCGGCGTTAATTTTGAGGAAAACTGAATTCACGTTGCACCACAATTAAACGTCTACGCTCCATTATGGCTTAATTAAAGATTTATTATTTCGTCTTGATTGGCTAGTTGTGCGAAAATCCGAACCAATTAGTAGATTATTATTTATCAATCACTATTCTATTGAAGAGTTTTCATTCCCCGGAAATTCTTGTGGCTTCTTTTCGCCAACTCTTTAACTAAGTGGCTTAGACGAGACTCGTCTTTTGAGTAAAAAAATGACCCAAATACAAAATAAAAACAAAGACGAGACCTGTATGTGTGGCGTGGGATGTCAAAAAATCTTTATTCACTGAAGTTAGGAAAGTCTGCATTGACACCACATTGAAACTTCTTACAGTGTAATTGCTAAATCGATTATTTTTCACAAGTATGCATTTAACGAAAATAATGATTAAGTAAAAAATGGTTATTGGTTAAGTGCAGTACTTCCGAGAGGTTCTTGGCTCATGTTACCATACGAGAAATCCTAACCACTTTTGTCTCTAACTTCAGCTTGTCTTATGCAAAAATAAATTCGCCACGAGCAAATACCTCACCGTGAACCATGTGTCATTCTGTTTTTGTGACAGATCTCCAGTCAGTTGGGGTATTGCCCGGAGGTGAATAAAACCAGTTATGTGGTTATATATTAACCGATGGTTTATCGTAGAGTGACTTTAGAAGCTCGAATTTCATTCATAGCTGTGTGCATTTAGGATTACGTTTCGCATTGTTACCCCGCTGTTGACACGGATTTTTATGCCTCACCGCAGCTCACTGTATTGTAGACACGCCACACATTATAAAACAGGCCGGCGAAAACCACCGGTTCTTGCAAGTTAGCGTGATCAGAAGTTTACAAAAACACCTGATATTCGCACATTCTCAGGTCCTTTATTTGTTTTGAATGTTTGTTTTCTCTAAACTTCCTCCCCGCGGTTTTCCATTGTTAATTTATTCTTCCCTTTGTTAATTTATTAACAAGAGTTAATTTATTAACAAGAGCTCGAATAATTAAGCCCCAGTGTGACCTTGTATTTGATAGATCCGTGACTCGAGCGATGGTTTCACCACCCCATCCAACAGAGAGGCATTGAAAGCAGAAACATTTGAAAAACATTGCCGGACATAACTTGAATACTTCTCGATTCGCGTGATCGCGTGCGCAATAATGCGCTTCACGTCACGTTACGCGCGCTCATCGCGCGTGTCTTTATGGTATGCGGATTTAACAGAGAGATTCGATAGACGAAAACAATTTCAGTCATGTGTCAGGAACGAAAATATGCTTTGAGCCTTGACGTGATGAGGGAAGTGAATGCAAATAATTATGTACAGTAATCAGAACTTTTTTTGACAGCCCTTAGTCGATCCAGCTTGATCGTAGAAACAGCACTTCAGTACAAGAGAGCTGTGGAAAAACTAGGTTTCAACAAGGCACAAAAAAATTGTCGTTTTATATGTAAGTTTATGTAGCAGGAGCTTTCACGTCCATCTCTTCATAAGCTTCACTTCTCGAGTATTTTTTTAGGGCACCGAAGGCCAAGTCAAACAAAACGGGATAAAAATATCCCAATGTCATAGAGGTGATCGAGATAACGCCGAAGATAAGTATTGAACTCAAACCGTTTGAGATAAATCTGTAAAGTGAGTGCAAATAACCGAGCGGTCCGGCCCAGAGATAAATGGTTTAGCGGCCAATAAAAGAGTTGAGATCGGGACCTTTTTACCGTATCCCAAGAGCCAAAACTGGTCACAATATGACCAGTAACAAGCTCTATTTGTAGGTCCTGGGTTTGTATTCAAAGGTGTCTGTATCAACAATGGCTCCTGGGGTTGGTATTCTGAAGGTATCAAAATCAACGCGCAGGGATGTACCCATTAACAGCAAGATTAAACTGTAGCAAAGTCGCAGTTGGTGTCTGTCAAGCACATCAACTGGGTGAATATCGGTAGATAGGCTAACTGAACCTCATCACCAGCTAAATTTGATCTATTTTTGTCTAAACAAACGTTGAAGAAATGATCGAACACGAGTGAACGAAGGTGTAGAAATGTATTGTGTCATATTCTAAGTACCTTCTGTGCAATTGCCTCTTAAGAACGTTCCAGTTTATATTTTCCCCAATAACTGGCAGATTCATAGCATACCTCGGTTAAATATGGTCAAAAATCACAGTTCTAGAGTTCTTTAGGTCAACCATTCTCAACTGAGGAGCCTTTGAATCACTGGCTGAGACCCAAAATAGCTCAGTCGCAGCCCCCTATGACGATCACTTCGTGATAAACAGAGTAAACTTCAAACTCACTGTTGCCTATTGTGAAGGAATTCCTCTGCCTTGAATTAAACGTTCGGAAGACGCATCTGGAGGGCACAACGAAGGCACCAAACAGCACTTGAAGGCCAGACAGAGAAGCTTAAATCTTAAAGAAGCGAAGAGTCGACTCGCGACACGTTTCATTCATTCTGTGGTTAGGGCACGCGTAATGGCCCCTCGCATACGACCATTCAAGTATCGGGTCGTTGATTGAAACAAGATCAAATGTTGATAGGCCCTAAAGTGCACTGCGACTTAAAATAGCAACGAGTAATTGCTAACTTATGTTCGACGCCAAGCAAAGATAATGGACTAATAATAGGAAACTTGTGATGACTAAATGTAATAGTTCCACAAACGGAAAGCTGAAACTTTGTTCAGCCGGAAGCCGAAAAAAAAAGTTGGGCAAGTTTTGAACTATACAATGATCAGAGAATTGTTTGTCCTGTACACTGTTAATTGAGCTCATCTAGCTTAGCCGAAGCCTTGTAATTTGGTAACGGAGCTAAACGCTTCAACGAGCAAATTTTGCTCAGTCCTCAAAACAACTACTTTCAACAAACGAAATGGTGCTTTCCGAATTGCTTTTACTTCTATGCAGAGCAGCAAGTGTTTCCTCAGCATTGTGGAATCTTGGCCTTGCACAATTCTCTTTATTTCCACAACGTGACAGTCAGCCAATCAGATAATAGCTGACAGAGGACTAATGCGTCCAGTGAAGTATTTCAGTTGTGCATCTTCAACTTGCTTGTGTTAAGCGAGAGTGCTACAGGTTCTTTCACAACTTGACGACCTTATTGACGTCTGCAGTCCATAAGGAAAAGTACTCTGCCCATCGAAATGAAAGTAAATACTGCTAAGGAAACCTGTACGCGTTTCTTATGTTCTACGCTGCAATCTATATTCATGTTTGGTAAAAATAACATCGGGTTAAGGGGCACTACATGCCATCATCTATTTTTAGGTCATGGTCACCTGTAAAAAGCTTGTAAGGAAACTCTCCAAAGAAACCTTTAAATCGGAACAGTACTGGGTAAATTACAAGAAATCATTGGCACGTGACGAACACTTAAGATATAGAGCAAAGATAGCAATGGATACCATATGGAAATACCTTAAACTCAGTGGGCCTCGCGATTCAGGTTTGGCGTGAATTTTGTTTCTGTTTTTGTTTGTTTTTCAAAACTGCAGAAAAGTTTAAATCTTTTTTCGTGTCTTTTAACTTAATTAAGATTTCAGGCTATTCAAAATTTGTCTTTATAAGTCAATATAAAGGCACCGCACAGTGGCTGAAAAGGACTATTTTTGCTCATTTTCACCATGCAGAGTTCAGTTTGATTGTTGTTGTTTCTTTTATTAATTCCATGAATTGTGGGACGGACTTCCTGAATACCCACGCAGGTCACTTGTCAAGCCACTGGGCTGTCAGTCACACAGAGGACCTCAGAAACCGAGTTCTAGCCAAGGATGTTACGTCTAGAGTTGATTTAAAAGTCTAGACCAACACAGCTGCTCTGAAAATAATCATGCCAGACGAAGAAATTCATGGAAGGATGGTCGCCTTAATGACTAAATATCATTGAAACAGCCCTTACTTCTGTCTAAGAGCCTTCACAATTTATGTTGGAAATCGCTGTATAATGAGGGTTCATTGAGGGTCCATCTTAGACACAGCCACGGAGTAGTTATTCTTCGCTTGTCCCGAAAGTCAGTCTGAAATTTAGATCTGGTTAGCAAGACATCTTTGTTTTGCTAAACTATGGAGGATGCTAACTCGTCTTCATCTAGACATCTTTAGCTTATTAATAATCTTTTTTTTTTAATAATCCTCAGTGTCAGCTGAGATAATTTTCCTGGACATAAATAGTCTAGAAAATTGAGGTGATCATCATCATTAAAACAACCCTCGGACTGTTTCACTAAGTTTGTTTTAGCCCTGAATGTCTGCAACCAAGCACGCGTGCAAAATGTTTTAACCTTCGTGTAATACGACACTCGTTACATCTGCAATTTCCCAGGCAATCTCTCTAGACTAATCTATCTTGAGCATACCCATTTCATGTATACGAAATGTGACATCAACATTAAAAAAAGCTCAGATTGTTTCACATAGTTTGATGCAATTCTCTCTGTATTCGCAACGTTCTGGTAGTTTGTTCTACATCTATCACATCTTGCAATTCACATGCAAGGCAAATCTATCTCACGTCACAAAGTACAAGGGATAAAGAAGAAACAATGAAAGAATCACGATCCAGTAATATATCTCAATAGAAAAGTTCAAGATTCTATTCTTAACGTTTTTGGTGCATTTATAATCCTTTTCTGTTCCAAGAAAGCGAGACTTTGTTCTATTTATTAAGCATGTAGGTAACATGATGGCTTTTCTATTACAAGTGGATCATCCTCTGCGCGTATTACAGACATGATAAAAATTCTTTTTTGTCATACCTTTACTTATCAGACTTTTTGAATTCCATAATGATCAAAGTAATAGTCTTCAATTTCATTTGTGTCGGAAAAAAAGTCGAGACCATTTTAAGGACAGATATTTTATAACCTTGAGGGATATTGACGTTTCGTCTTGTCTCGACCAGAATTCAAGTCATGCCTGGAGATGCTTATCTTTCTTACAGCTTGATGAAATTTTAAACTAAATTAGGTGAGACTCAAAGTGAAGACTTTCCTAATGACAAGGGTTGATAAAAGTTAAACGAACCTTATCGTATGTAATTTTTTCATAAAACTAAAATTGATCAGCCATCCTGCATCTTGGAGTCTCCCAGCAAAATTTTGTCATCCAGAAGTCTTTGACAAACTAAAGATTAGCTCTGAAATCGTTTGAAACTATAACTAAACTTGACAGATTCCCGTTCTGAGATAGCAAGGTTTGTTTCATACACTGAATTTTGCTGCTTTGCCTTGCCAACAAGGACATTTAACCATAGTAATTCAACATTAGAGCTCCAATAGAACGAACAATACCCAGTACCTCCCAACCTGGTTTATCATGACCTGTGCAAATTCCGCCGTTTACAGTTCGTCTAGACTTCAGTGTCTGATTACTGAAATGAAAAATTCCCTTTTGGAATACCAGTTAGCTTTCGTATCTAAACACGTTCACGAGATGTTTTTAAAACAACTTAGCTACCTTTAAACTTGAAACTTGCCTTTAGCACAGTTAGATTTCCTCAAGTTTATGTAAACCGGCATGAAGCATTTGTTTCATTTAAAGAAAAAAAAACCTCTGAACGTGAGTTTAATTAAAAAGGATAAAATCTAGTATTTGGTCTTATGACTATTCCAAGATTGGGTTATAGCTTTCTCGATAAAGGAACGCAAATCATAAATCATTGAGACTGACAGGTTATAATTTCCGGCCTGACGAATTCAATGGCAGTAAAGCAACATTTGACGGAATGCAAGTAAATGTTTCGATAATGGTGATAGGACTGAGTGCAGTCCAATTCGGTCTGTAATCATACGAGTGATAAAAAAATTGCACGACCGCACAGCGGGAGTCCGATCTGTTAACCACGAATATGATTACAGACTGAATTGGACGACACGATGTCCTGTTACCAATCAATCAAAACTATGACAATCGGGCTGCTGATAGCCAATCACCCTCGAGAATTTTTTTATGGTTTTGATTAGAAAGATTATATAGTTGAACTGCGGACCAAGAAAGATATGAAGACATGATACATTAGCAACGCACCCAGTTGGCTTGATAGCTCAGTAACAGTTGGTAGAGCACTGCACCGATATGGCAAAGGTCGTAAATTCGAATCCCATTCAAGGCTACATTTTTTTCAGGCTTAAATTTCACAACTGCTTTATATGCCATGCTTTCATTTGACGGGAGTGTTATTAACAAAGAAATCTTCAGAGCCGATTCGCGCATTTTATAGTTACACAATTTGGCATTGTAAATTCAATATACAATAGCTATAAACCTGAAACGCACCAAAGACACAAGAATTGGACGAAACGGTTTAAGAACGGGCAAAAATGGATTGCACTGATCAGCTAAAATATTTTTCTTTTGCGTCGACATAATTCTTGTTTTTATTTCGTTTTAAATTAATTTTGTATGGTAATGTAACTACGCTGAAGTAATTTTTGTAACAAATTTGACTGTGGAGACCTTCTGAGGCCCTCACCAACTTTGAATGCTTATAAAATACTAAAAAAAGTAAAGTATTGAGCTCCAAATTTAGTGGCTTCCACTAAATTTATCTGGGGTCGATCGGATAAGACTTGTGATTGGTCAAACACCTTGATGTTTCCAAGGCAACCGTATTTTGGAAGACACGTTTTGGAAATTATGAATTTTCGGTGTTAATATTTAATTTCCTTCGAGTGTCTTCTATGTATATATTTATTTATTTCTTTGTTTGTTTTTTACATAAAATGAGCATTTTCGTCATGGATTTTATAGTGTGGACGGTAAGTTTACAGTGTGACTACTCCAACCATGGCCTCTCAACAAAATTTTTCACAAATTTAACAAATAAAAATTGTGGAAGTTAACAACAGCTTTCAAACAAATTATCAAAGAAATCAAGATGTCCATTACAAAAGCAACAGATTTGTGGTCATATTGGATAATTTGTTGGAAAACTATTGTTAACCACCATGACTTTTATTCGTCAAATTTGTCGAACATTTTGTTGGGTGGCCTTGGTTGGAAGAGTCCCACTTTAACCGTAGGGATGAACTCGCGTTTTTATAGTGAAACCGCGGCCTCTGTTTTACAGTCAAGCGTACCTCTCGAGATTACTTTAATTGATTTATTTGAACCTGCTAATCGTTTCAAGAATGCAATAATGAATTGATTACTCGCCAGTCATTTCAAAAATCAATATTTAATGAATTCTTTTGAACATTAAACCCATTAGCCATATTCTTGGAACGACTAGTGGGTTCAATTTTCCAATAATCAATTCATTAATGTAATCTTGATGGGTACGCTTCTCTTGGTTTGACTATAGAATTTCTCCGCGGCTTAGTTTTGACGTAGCCCAGTGGCGACACTTCAATTGTTAAAGGGACGGCCCCTTGGTCAGCTTGGATCTCTTTACTGGTTTGATGATGGCTCTGGGTGCCATTTCCGCTGTTAATTTAGAAATGACCAAGGAGATGATTGTCAGCGAGCTTGTTAATTTGAGTTGTTTGCGGATTTTAACATCACCTTTCACTAGGAAAAAAGAACATTCTGTCTCTAAATATAGCTATGCTGGAAACCATATGCTGAACTTCAAAATGATTTTGAAAAGTACTTTGTTGTTACAAGCCATCGGCGAACTTAGGACTTGTACAAACCATTTTGTTAATATTCAATCAGCAAAATTCAAGTCGTCTTGCTTTGATCTATGTAATATTCTATGTAACAGAATCTATCTAATATAGTCTTCAATCAAATCAAGCAAACCGATATAACTTGATTGTTAAATCATCATATATCATATGTTCAAGATAATCATTGCTGTTTTAGTTTTAGTTTACCCAAAAGCTTTTCCAACATTGTACGTATTTTTATGGTCATGCAAATAAAGTTAGTTGTTGTTGTCGTCGTCATCGTCGTCGTTATTGGTCTAGCTGTGAAAAGAAAAATACACTCAATGGCCAGTTGAGTTTTTGATGTATATCGTGATCTCGTGTCGGACTGCAAGCTTTCCTAAAATCTCTATGATGCAACAGGCTCATGGGATTATCCTCTTTAAAGCAGCCTCTAATACGACAATCGCAGACCAAATACCCTAATAAAAAAGGTCAGTCACTTTCTGAGCATAGCAATCCAGTCGCTTTCCATTCCACAAGTACGGTTTGAACTGACCGTGAAATATTATCTTATTGCCGTGCTAATTGTGTTCTTGCATGTATACCATGGTTCTCCAACGAGGACCCTTTCATCTCCAGTCAACCTTTCCCTTCGTCTTGGGGACATGCAAGGCAAGACATCCCCTTTCAACCCATTTCCGCTGTTTGAATTAGCGCCCCCTTAGAAATGTGACAGGCTTCTTAAGAGAAGTCAAGACAAAGAACGTCGAAGTTGTAAGGAACGTGATTTGCTAACATCAGTCAGACTTTCTGCCAAGAACATCAGCCAGTCAAGAAGCAAACCTGGTTGAAAAGCTGGTTAAATGCCTGGGGGCCTTTTCTCGAAAGCCCTGGAAACTTTTCGGGGCCCGTAAAGCCAAAGCAAAATCCCGAACCTTACGATTACAGAGCTGTTTTATTCACATATTCTTAGTATGAAGAGAGGTTCACTTCATACAAGAAGTTTCAGGCGGGTACACTTCTCCGTTTTTACATTAAGATGAACGAAAAATGGCTTTACGGGCCCGAAAAGTTTCCGGAGCTTTCGAGAAACAGGGCCCTGGTGTTTCTAGAGGTGACCTCGCCTCACATTGCAACATTTATAAATACTTACAACACTAAGTAAAAAGGCAAACAGACAAGGAAGAGAAGATAAAGCAGCCAATCACCTGATAATCAACTTAATATCGAGAATTATCAACATCAAATTCCTCAGTGCATTATAGTGGAGAAAATAGATAGATGAAGGTAACCAACCTACCGCTAAATGTTTGGACTTTTTGTAGATCTATCCTTACTGTACAATCATACACCCTTTGGAAAATCAAGCAGAGGGATATTTTCTTTGTACCAGTCGATCTTTAGCATGGACAAAAGGAAACGATTTTTGTCGACAATCCGTGCAGAGAATTAAAAGTTCAATCTTTGCTCTGGAAGGGCAGAAATGACTGTCACATTCTTCGACTTTCAATAGCTTTCCCGAAAGCCTATTTTGGCAAAGATTCCAAAGGCTTTGCTGAAAAAGGAAAACAAATAAAACTGAAGAGAGTTACGCAGTCAGTGCGCTAGCTTTCAAGTCATAATCGTGTAAGGTGACCTGTTGATCGAGTCCTTTAGCTTCCGCTACTGCAACAGGCAGAGTTTGGTTTTGTTCAGTGTTTCTAGGTTTTAACAGTAACATTTCAAAGTCATAAAGTTATTTCAGGCTTACAATGGCTCACGTTCGTCATAGATTAAACCACTAATCCTCTTTATAATCTGAAACTATTGATTTTCATCCAAGAGACAAAAGGGAGGAAATAGAAGGCCGTCTAAGGGCTCGTGGACAATAGTTTTTAGCTTGAGTACTGTAAACAAACCTTGTCGCAAGCACGGAACATTGCCAGGCAACATAGTCCCCAGGTCCAAAAAAACTAAATTAAAATGGTTTCTTTGTATATACGACATGTCTGCAGAGGAAATAAACTCTGTGGCAACTTACCAAAAATAAGATGCTACTGACAGCAAATGACCCTCTATTAAATTAATTACTGTTAACAGTGTCACAGTTGGTGTCAAATCGCTCTGTGAAGCCGTGGAGATTCTACAGAAAAACTAGAACGTTCCAGTGAAAACTGTTGTACAGTACGTGCATTTCGCTGTACGAGGTCACAGTAAAACAGCGATTGTAACTGTTACTACTGTAAATAAGACCCTAATGTATGGCCATTCAAATATATGCTCTTATTGAATGCACCTTCATGTGATAAATTATGCTTACTGTTTGACAGTACAGGTCAGTCTTACATGTAAAGCATCCACTCTTTTGAAAACAGAGCAACTGAATGCAGTCCACTAAATGTCTAGATGCGAAGACCTTTTTGTCGCCCCATTCTTCACTCTCCTGTTACCGATATCTTGTTTGGCAACGGACCCGGAAGATTGTAAGAATGAGTAGTACTTCACTGTTTCTGATGTAACAAACTTAACAATAGGATTTGAAAAGAATCGATGCTTCGACTTCAATATGGCAACTGGAGCAATTTGTCAACGCTGTTAAAATACATGTAGCTTACGTGATTAATTGCCATCAATGAAGACCCAGCCCAACAAATTAATCAAATTACTTTTCATGATCTGTCTTCACAGTTTCCCTGAATGTCTCTTACTTACCAATCCTCGATTCGTCCACTGTTGTACCAACGCGAACGTGTCTAAAACTTGATTGTGTCTCTGTTCTTAAGAACGCAGAAACGTATGCTTCAATGACACGGGTTGCTGAACAGGTCAAAATGACTGAACTAGTGCGAGGTCTCGTTTCGATTGTGATATATCACAGGATATTAAAGAGGGAATAAACTGGGGCGACATGGCGTCATAGTGACGAAAGTTGCAAATCACCACGTAATAGCACAGCGAGGATTCTTGGCATAGAAGCAAAACCGATTTCAGGGCCTCATTCTTTGAGCTGAAAACAACACTGATGTAACTGTATTTAAACATTTGGCACCAGGTCAGCTATGTCAGTCCTAAAGATTATCAATGCTGCGGGCCAAAAACAAGAGGGGCCGGCCGCTTCAAGGATGATGTAAATATTGGGGCTCCACCGTGTTACCGCAGGAGGGTCTGCATAGGAGCATTAAATTCAGCTCGATTTGGGCTGTTCACCAGCTCACCAATCAAGAAGTTTTTAACTTTTTGCTTTCACTTCTCGTAATTGTAACATTACAAATTCCAACACTAAGCATGGGGCTTCCACAATCGCTCTCTTCTTGATACACAAACTGACTTTTCCCTATACAACCTATACTTAATATTGATAAAACAGGAAGAATATACGCTGGAATCTTAACCAGGTGTTGTATTATAGAACAATTATGATGGCTTTTTGTCTGGATGAAACCCTAGTGTGTGACACAGGGTGCGTCCATTCAAATAAAACCTCATTGGGTGGTACTTTCATGTGGTACTGTTTATTGGTGCTTCTAACTTTCAAGTCTGTGGATGAAACCCTAGGGTGACCATTCGTGCTTTTGAAGGTGGTTCTAACTGTTGCGTCTGGCCAAAGACCAGATGAAAACAGTGCATAGTGTTTGCAAACTACAAAATGACCAGTTCAATTCCTTTATCAAATGAACTTGGGTCTTGGTAATGTTAGAACTAAGAAATACAATAAACGTTCATCGCTCTGATATTGATCGTAAACGAACTTTTTCAAGTCCGAACGCTGTCTTTTTTATGTGCATTGTAACTTCTTTTTCATGTATATAACTAACCACAGCACCTATAAATGTTTTTTTTAGAAATATTTGAATGCCTTGCTCCAGTCCAGAATGGAAGTTTTGAGAGAACGCTTGTAAAGTAGACTTTTACTGTGCACCTAAATTCACACTGAACAATGATAGGGAAGATGGCCATTTGCTATAGCTTTGCCTGGATTTAATGATCGTGGACATTCGGCGACTCCTACTTTTCTTTCGAGAAACATCTTTTATTTACAATTATCTCCACATTGTCCAAAAATGAAAAAAAAATCAATGTGGGAAGTTCAAAAAATTCAAGATTTCTGTCCACGGGTTATCGAATCCTGCCATCTTGCGGCTGCAAGGCGCGTGAAACTATGGTCGCTAAATGCAAACTTGTTCCAAGTTAAGGAACCTCGCCAGTTGACTAAATTCACTTCAGTAATAGGTCTACTTAAACAATATTTGGCGGAGAACATTTCACTTCAAAGGCCTAATTGCAATATTTTTGGGCCTACAGATACTGGCCTCATTTGCTAACGAGACCCGATTGTTTTCAGATTTAGGGTGCTCTACCGGGCATGTTCTCTCCAAAACGAAATCGGTGACCCCCCATTTTTTTTACATTTCTGAAATTACTAACTTATTATCTTACAGTGGTAAAAGTATCTGAGAAAAATCAGTGTTGGAACATTTTCGCGCAAACTTCCTAAAGGAGACTCCGGGACTGAACCTTAAGACTTGTTGGCTCCTCTCGATGTCGTCCTTAGCCGTTCAATATTTCTTCAATACTGACCCTCGCACTAGATCAATAACGTATATTTGATTTCTTACTCGTTAAAAATCAGTGGACTGTTACGGTACATAATAAAATTCCACTGCGTTTGAAGGGAGTGCATCATGAAACCTGCATTGATACCGGCTTGCATCAAGTGATATTGCATGGATACAGTCAAACAGTTGAAAAAAAGGCACATACCTGAAGGGAAGCGGAAAATACTTGCAAATTGAAGCATTCACCGGCAGTGATAGCTAGTTATTCGTCGTCAGTGTACGCCTTGTAAGTGTAGCAAGAAACTCACAACGCGTGTCTAAGATGAGCTCTGTTCGGTACTACACCCAGCGCAGATCAGTTCACGGCGAACTAAGTGGAAACCGGGCGAGCAAAATGATTTTGTAGCTTTACTAAGTCGATTAATGACACCGTTGATTTTATAACTTGCCATATCCTGCTTCAAACCTAATCGCATCACCCGAAAAGAACAGCTAACGCCAACCAGCCAATGAGTTAATAATCTGGACCAGGAATGGCATTTTCTTGCAAACGGCATTAATACCTTGCCATGTTGATCCTGAGCCAAACTTTTAATAACATGTATTTTGCTTGTTTGCTTATTTCCGGCTAATCGCATAAAGCTGAGAGGGGATCTTCTTTCAATTGAGTCATTCGGTGTGTTCAAGAAGATTCTACACCGATTTAGCCCACTCAGGGCATCGAGTGCTGTCACTGGTGGTAGTCGGCCAAAAATGTTTAACTCTTTCTTCCAGGTGTAATCGTTATCTTACTTCTCCCTACAATGCCAATACTATATGAAATGGAATAGTAACGAGAATACGGTAAATAATCAGCTGTATTTCGATGATGTATTAAAAAATTCTCGTATCTATCTTTTGAAAGCTTCTCAGAGGCCATGAGCGGTGTGCAGCTTGAATTGGCAAGAAGAAGCAAGGTGAATTCCACAGGATGAACTTCACTATTATATTGCGCTAACTGAACATTACGAACTTACCAAATGCAAAGCCAGTGACCATCAAGGAGTATTAATCTTTGAATTTGAGGTAAACCCGTCAGTTTAGCAGTTTTCTCAGTTAATTATCCCGGCTGTGATCTAAATGCTTGCCACAGTTAGAATCTTGTCTCTAAATGGGCGGGAACCTTTGATAGCATGTTCAAAGCGATAAATCCTCTTAATTTGAAAGACTTATACTCCGGAACTGAGCATTGCAGCTATATGTAACAAAATCTTAAGTAGTTTGTTGTCTATAAACGCGATATCTGTATCATCAATAACTTTATGAGTGTAAGAAGCCCATTGGCAGATGTCTATCGATGCAGCTCCAATCACGACCTCAAGTGTTGCACACAGGCTTGAGGTTAACAAGATCTAGCTTCTATCTTAAACATCCCAATGGCCCTTGATAGGCTGAACAACCAAAATAGCCTTTCAGTTTCCCCGAATAGGATAATTTAACTACCATGCATCGTTTGATAACTACTCGTGTGTTCAAAGGTCGCGCTAAATGCAATGTTATAAGGATTTATCTCAACGGTTCTCTGTCTTGGCAATACTGATAACAAGGCTAGATTTAGGGCGGGGCAAAGAATCAAGGGCCTAAGAAGTTACTAGAAAACAGTTACAAATGATTGGGGAAACCTGTAAAGGGTGTAGCAAAAGATTTCTAAAAGTTAGCTCATATTTCAAACAACTTTTCAAACCGCCGAATAAAGAAATGCAAAGAAATTTACACACTGAAGAACAACAATATGGAGCTCTAGCTTGTACATAAAGAAAATGAAACGAATCTTATACGTGACTGTTGCAAAAACAATAATAAAGTTATTATGCAACATATGAAAATAGGAAATATGAAGCGAAAACAACATGAATATAGCTATTTCCATATCATTCTAGCTCTTTGTAGAGAAAGTGCTCTGCTCAGCCAGCAGAGCTTTCGGATCTACAGGAGAAGAAAATCAACATATCTTTTAAATCTTCTTAATTTGAACCAACAAACAAAAACACCTAACATTGCGAGCTAGTTTGTTCAGTTAAAGAGCTAAGAGAAAATCACAACTGTCTCCAGCAAACTCCTCTCTTAAAAACTGTTTCATTACTGACAAAGCGATCTAAACCACATGATGTACGAGAAAACACATGGAACACTTGACAACTGACATCTCTTCCACCAGATACCGATCGAATTCAGCCATTTTGTTTATGTTGCTGTGGGATTGCCTCTCTTGTTTTTGACTAACACTGGACAAATGGCAGGATTCTCGGTCAAAGCCTGAATATACTGCTAGCTAAGCCACACAGACCCACACATGTCGTCCGAAAAAAAGAAACATAACTGATTTCACGGCTCCCTTTCCAATGCATTACACGTCGGCCATTTTGTTTCCTTCGCTGTAGAAATAAGTCTGTTTTTGGCTGAAACAAGTAAAATCAGTCCAGGTCAAAATGGTTCTTGTAACTGCTAAGGCTAGTTTAAAATCACATAGCAAGAAAAATATCACACAGCTTTTTTTCGTTTGATCAACCTTATCAGCCTTAATTCATGTCCACCATTTTGTTTCTTTCTCGTCAATGGAATGCTTTCGTTTTTGACTCGGAAGATTCCTATGTTTATACTGCGAAAGAGTCTATGCCTAAAGATTTGAGCGTATTAACGTCACGTATAATGAAGCCTCACGCACAGAGAATAAATTATAATATCCGTCTCAAGTATTAAAGGTAAATCAATATGTGATGCAGTTTCACGAGTCTAAGTCATCGACGCCATTTTGGTCCTTCGTCTCTTCCTTCGCTGTTGCAGTGTCTCATTCTCTTTTGGTTGACGTCCAGATAATCTAATTATTGCATTTTGGCTTCATATAGATTGCTGTATTTTTTCTTCTAATGTGGTCTCATACTTAAGTGGTAATTTGTGGACTGGTGATTTGATGCAAGAAGCTCGGTGATTTCAAACCGATCGGGCCATGATGGAGGTACGTGTCATGAACGTCAATGTTTCGAGAAGTACAACTTAGCACAGTCGGTATATAACATCAATAAAAGACTGATCGCAAGACTGATGGAAATCCAAGGGGAGTATATAAGGCCTTAGCTCGAGTAATAAGTTTTAGTCTAACGAAAAAAAGTATGGTTCTATAGCTGAACCGTAAAATTGTTCTGAAATATTTATCAGCGAACTCGCAATCACGTGATGACTGACCAACGCTTTAAAAATCACTATTATGTAAAAGACGTCTAGAGCAGTGTCTAACAGTCGAATTGTTTTCCTTTCCGATCCTGTATTCGGACAAAATAAATTCAGTGAACCTGCACGATACTTATAAACATAAACAGGCCATTAAAAACGAACTTAACAGAAAGCCGTGTTGCACCTCTTGTCGCTAAGAAGGCAAATTCTATCAAATTCTCTTTCAAAATGGCATAATTTTAACACGCCAGTTGAACTATCAAGTACCCTTCATTTTAAGCCACCAACTGTAACCTGCTGTGGCTGAATACACGGATATCAAAAGAGTATAAACTTGTACCTTTTGACCCCATTTTGTGTGTTCACTCACAAAAGCGGTCATGCACTTGTTTGTTTTCTGTACTTCTCAACTTCGGAGTCTAGCTCACGACGGAACACTCGTTAATGACGAAGCAGCTTCTATGAATTCATCATCGCTATAAACAAAGTCAAACGAAGCAGCATAGATTCGAGGCAAACTTATGATTTGATATTTCGTCGGAAATGACAATTTTACACTTTTGCGCAACGTTGGATCTTGTTTGCTCGCTGTACAGACGTTGATGGACCTCTCATAGACTCGTGAAAACTCAATTAACGCTTGAAGTTCTGGCCCGGGTTGTTCCAAAAGCTGGATAACGCTCTCCACTGGATAAATCACTATCCAGTGGATAGTGTGGTTTGCTTTTTTAACGTTTATCCACTAGAGAGCGATTTATCCAGTGGATGGCGTTATCCAGTCTTCGAACAACTGGGACCAACAGCAAACTATCTGCCTTTATGTATAGTACCATGCGTCGCTTCTAAGTTTCGACTGGAATCAGTTAAATCAGGTCAGTTACCTCTCGGGAGGTTACGCTCGCTTAAGAAAGGCCAAGATGCACCCTAAATGGTTAAGTTCAAACATTTTTTTGCCTTAATCTGATAAGTTAGATACTAATGTTTAGGAAACGATCGAGCCTTTGATATTAATAAAGGTCATACTGTGATAATTAACGATATCCACTGATATTAAAACAAGTTCTTATAACTATGTTGTAATGACCAGGCACCAAAAGCTAACTAGAAGGTCTTTTAAGAAAGATGCCAACAAACACATGGAAACATGAAGACGTATCGAATGTAGTGGAATGTAGGTTGGAAGTCTAATTAGTTTAGCCTCTTCCCAAGAAGTCCCGGAACAAATCTTACGTCATTTTATCCAAAAGGATCAGTGTAACTATTTCAGATCCGAATGCGAATTAGTCGCATTTGAGCTAGTTTGAGAACTAGGAGGACCTTGATTTAAAAATTTGCCCACGATGAAAACGATATAAAGCTAAGTACGGTTAGCAACACTCAAAACGCTTTTTGGACTCAGGGTGATTAAAAATGGGCTGCTTTTCTCGGGAATTCAGGCAATACAAAACACTGTTTCAGTAACACATCGACGGACAGAATGAGTTAAGTACTTTTTTAGATGGAAATCGAGATTATCAAGCAATAATTTGCCGCGCAAGTTTCTATTAAGAGTTGTTCACATAACATAAGCTCTAAAAATCAGAAGAGCAGAACAAAGGAATTCGAGGCAAGTGATCTATAACGAATGCAACCTCCGGAACTAAATTGATTTTCCTTACGGCGCGAAAAAATGACGTCTTAAAAAAGGTTTATTATCAAAACCCACACTGCTAGTGGTTCATTCCCCGTAAAACAGCAGCTTGAATTATTTAAAGTACGATGACTTGATGCTTGATGTAGTTGCTGCGAGATTTAGTAATCGTGCTATGAAATTCCTTTTTGGTACATTTTCCCAGACTTTGTACTCACAAAATCCGTAAATCTAACGCCGATTCCGTGATTTGTGATTACTTTCATGCAATCCATAGATTAAATGTCCTTACCCTGTTTTAAATGCCTCGCAGCTCTTGTTGCAAATCTCTGCTAGCAGCTACGAACAGCCAGGCTTCAGCTGACGGAGAATTTCGAGAGAAAGAATCCAAAACTCTCCCAGGCTGGTGTACCCCGATCCAGCCGTAACTAAATCTGCAGTTTGGGAATAACTCCAGATACCCCTAAGTGCGCTTCCGCCAATTAGAAAAGAGGTATATAGCCGTCACTATTTCAAACTCTCAATCGATAGCATTAGCTAAACCTGATTTGTCACAGTTAAAAGCTTGATAAAAACCTACCTCTCTCGATGATGGTCAGTTGGCCAGTTTTAGAATCTAAACGACGTTTTTTACCGGTTGTTTACCTTTGCTCGTTCCAGCAGATCGACGAGTGTTTTTCAACGAAATTGATTGTCAAAACAAATGACCTATTAGCATGATTAGAGGTCAGACATACAACCATGTCCGCTCCAAAATTGGATTATCCCTTTCGAGGTATCGGCTACAATAATATTTTCTGACCCAACAGGGTACAGGGTCGTAAAATTGGTTTCGTGAAGTGTTTTCAGCTAAGCTCTTTTGGTTACAACGGGCCTTAGACTTCGCGTCGAAGTGAAATTTTTCGTCTACAGTTGCAGATCAATATTAAAAGTCTTACTGGCAAAGAAAAGTTATTTCTTACATAGTATACAGCAACGACGACAGCGAAGGAAAAATGCTTAGAATTTTTTCAACAAATATTTCGGTTTTTATTCGGTGTGAAAACGAACAAAATATTTCCCACCCACCCCTTCCTCATTACCCGAGGGAGGGGTAAGGTCAGTTAATACGTTTGGGAGGCCAGTCTAACTAGAGAGCCCTAAATACAATGTACTGCATTCAACAAAAGGTGAATACTGATATGACCATCTGTTTAATTAATCTCAATTTAACTCAAAATCGTAGCTCCCTAACTGATTGCTTTACAATTCTTGTATCGATACTAATTACTGAGAATTTCAACATAAATCAAGACATTCAGTTTCTTTTGCTGCACTTCTCTTAATTCTCATCACATATTTGCTTGAAAATGGCTTGGTTTGTAAAGAGAAAGCCGACGTTAATCATAACCGTGACCATCACTGTGATGTCATCTGTTTGAGACTAATCGTGTAGTCTGTTTTCCTTCCGTAACCAGCTATTTTTATCGACACTAAAGCAAGCTATGAACTTCCTTAACGATATTCAAAAGTTGCTGACTCAGTTGAATATGTGAAAGTGTTTATAGTTGTCAAACTGTGAGGACCATTTCTATTGTTGTTGGTTAGTGTACAACTAAGATGATGATGTAATGCGGAGTTTCAGCTGGTTGTAATACGTCAATTCATTCAAAAGTTGCTGACTTAGTCGGAATAAGCGAAAGTGAAAAAACTACTCTATTGTTGTGGTTTAGAGTACGACAGAAATGATGTAATTCGCAGCTTAAGCTAGGTATAATACGTCGATTTATTGACCGCACTGATGTTGTTTTTCCGTTTTCCGTCTCGAAGCCGGTTATTAAGTCTGTTAACACGTGACAATTAGTCAGTTTGTGATACTCCAAATTTAGGGCAAAAACGAGTTCAACACGAAATAAATCTATCCTCACTAAACACTGCGACTAAAAAATCTCCACGTTTGCATGAAAACTTCACGCATTCAGTGATGAACAAAATCATAAAAGAACCATATTGTTAGAACAATATGCGGAAATACAGATGTCCGTTGCCAAGTTATTACAATCATCAGTTTTTTTTTGGCAGGGTAAACAATGGGATGGTGCAATCTCCGTTCTGTAAATGCGTTATCTGATAATGTTAAATTTCCGTATTTCTGCTCGAGAGGTCATAGTTTCGGTGCTAAAAATAAAATACCTTAACAGAATTTCATGGTCTAACGTTCAAAGAATTTTGCAATTTTCCGTGGCAACCTGTAGCTTTGTGTTTTCTACTAAGTAGAGGTTTTTTCTAGATATCTGATCGAATTAAAAACAAGGCATTTTAATTCTTTATTTTTTTTTCCACGAGTAAACAATGTCCTCAAAGAGGAGTCTGTTTTTTTTTCTCAGCTTGTCGTGCAAGTACCGTTTATCAAAACAAAAGTGCAATAAGTGAATAATAAAAATTTAGGTCTACCTCCACTTCGGACAATTTCATTTCAACTGTGTTTACAATATTTGTATGTAAAGAGGAAGCCTTTTGGTTTGGTGCGAGTCCTCTGTCCTGGTCGAATTGGAATTTGAAGAGCTTTTTAGCATTAATAACACTGTTGGTTGTTTCCATTCGATCACTCTCGTGAACCTGAACAATTCACGAAGTTAGCGG
>Ga0126343_10000111_pt1 | contig 23289 bp, 17 predicted proteins | sample Cyp2metagenome_FD_92531 | JGI IMG/M metagenome (GOLD analysis project Ga0126343, IMG submission 92531) | Coral microbial communities from Lord Howe Island, Old Settlement Bay, Australia - Cyphastrea 2 metagenome | ecosystem: Host-associated > Invertebrates > Cnidaria > Coral ...
TTAGAACATAAACATTCCCTGCGAAGGTCAGAGGCTTAAGCTCTTTGAAATTCAGTAACGTTTTTTTAGTCGCCGAAAACAATTTAAGCTTTTAAGAAGCTTATACAAATCCATCTATTGACAGTTTGTTTCTGCTCTTGCCCAAATATTTGTCATGTGATAAAGAAAATAAGAATATGTCTGCTTGGTCAGAATTTCTCTCATATTGTTATTTGCTCGCAGTGCTTTCTTGTAAGATACCATTGTAAGCATTCGACAAGGAATCAAAGCGACTCGTACTTCTATACGAGTCTTCGTGAACTCCGCCGCCCTGCAGGAGACCGGCAAAGGTAAAGGTAAATGAATAAATCTAATTTAAAAGTATCAAAATCGGAACAGGGCGGCTGAAACAATAAATTGTTCTAATTTTGGCCATGGGCGTAATCCGTTTACCAACTTGATCTCTAGCTGCGCCCTTGATCTTTTCAATGATATAGACACTCCTATGCTATTTGGTTTAGGCGGAAATGCTTTGAAAGAACAGCATTTCCAATTTTATTTAAAAGGGAAAAAATAACGTTATTTGGTGCTTATTTTAGTTTCCTATGGACGTACAGTTATATTGGAGGTGTGGGTGGGAGCCGGTAGGGTATTGCTGATTTGCGGGGTTAGTTCCGAAGTTATCTCTGACTGTGTTAAAAATAACGAATTTGGTCGCTTTTGTTCGATGAAAGAAGTTCTATTTCTCCAAAACCAAAAACAAAACGAGCCCGAACGAAGGCACTAGGATTTTACACTCTGCTTAGTCTCTTGAGAATACGATAGGGTATTCTCTTTTATCTGGTCTCGTGGTTAGTCTGGAATGAAGCATGACTCCTCTTTCGTATTATCCTGCCGTTGTCGCCTAAAGTGTGGCATTTATAAACAACCTTGACGGCTTTTTACTCTCGAAATTCCCCTTGGATGATTTTTTTTTTCTTTTTAAATAGTGGAATACTTTCATTTCATATTTTTAGTTTTCATCGACTCGAATATATAACGTACTGAAGTAAGGAGCATTGGACGGTATAGCAGTGTAGTGGCACTGTAGTGGGGAATTCTGGCGTTTAATTTCCAGGTATGCAAAAAATGCCCATTCATTGCGAAACACAAACCCTTGTGAAAATCAGTCGTGAACGTTTTTTTTCCTATTCCGTAACTGATAAAAAAAAACAAGAGTTATTTTGGAGTAAGTGAGCTACATCCGTTCACGACATTAGCTTTTTTTAGTGTCAGTGGGTGTCAGACCTATTTTAAATTCCCTTCGCGTAGTCCATGTGAATATGTTATATTTATTTTTGTCTTACTTAAAGAACTAGACAGACTAAACGAAAACAAACGGTCAAGATAGTCGAGAAATTGCGATAGTCGGTAGTCCGACATGCTGGGATCAGCGTGTATTTAAAGAAAAGCTCTGCTCAAGTGAGATTAGGTCTGGAGATTAATCCGTGACGGTCTTGACGACTATTCTATTGAGGACTATTCAGCCAGGTTTGGTTGCTCGAGGCAAGATTAAGTTAATCCGGGCTTATCGTCAATATGAACTTTTGTTTTTGTAGTTCGTTCAGTGAGGTTCTCCTAGCTATTTTTTTTCTCTGTCCTTAAGTTTCAGGTTCACTTTGTTTTAAGTCAAAAAGCACAAAGCCTTCGCAGTGTAAAATGTCGGCTTTCATTGAAACCCCTGTTCAGATTTTGACTGTTATTCCTGGATCGGATTGCGGGTGAATCGGCTTTCAAACAACGTGGTCCATGCAGTGGAAGTGTTTTGCTTCATCAAACTGTGGTCAAACTTCCCGTTAGCTTTGGATAGTTCTATAATGCAGTTCGATTTTGTTACCAGTTCGCTTACGGTAGGTTTATTTCCCTGCTAACCAACGTAAGCGGACCTCAAGGCAATGGTCGTATTGGTCGTGGAGGTGGCCTTTACTAGAGGTTACAAAGTCTACCATGGATAACAATTTCTTTCATTTTTGTTCATCGTATTAATCATTTGGTTACATTTCAAGGCTGTTTCAAAAGAAACAGCGGCATCGGTTTCTGATGAAGGGCGTTGTCAGTCTTGGGTGTATCCCGGCGTACGTTACTGAAGATTAAGTTGTATTATTTGATGGTTATCTTCCCTGTAAAAGATGATTTTTACTTCGCAAAAATACTCGCTTGCACAAAATATGGCATCACTTTAATCTTGCCTACACCCGAAACATTTGCATTGCCGGAGTCTTAAAGTCCTTTCATTGTGTTTTTACCTCGTTCGATCGTTCAACTTTTCTGTAGTTTTGGGCCTTAAGTTGGGAAAATTTTGATTTATTTTGGAGTGTGGTATTGACTTAGTTACTCTCTAAAAGCTGGATTGTGAAATGACGGACACTTGTTGCTTTTGACCACGGCAAGGCCCTATATATATATATGCTATGGACTACAAACACTTCCGACGGTCTGAGGAGCTCGTTCTCGAAACATCCGCTTTAGGGCTCCTGATATTTAATCATTTCTTGTGCTCTCGGAAACATTCAGTCATGTATCTAACATTCTATGGACTGAACACGAGAAATGCATCCTGTTTCTATATTATTGAATGACAATAAAAACTGAATTTAGAACAAAACTATATTGTGAGCTCCCTTTAGTCTGTATGAAGAGGAAACCTCACGAAATTTAGGATAAAAGCAACGAGAAATAGACAAAAAAATAGTACTTCTCCCTTTTCTATAATTTACAGTTGGAATTAAATAAATAAAAAATAAATTACAATATTTGAAAAGGAAGCCACTTCGACCCTAGCTGGTTTTCCGACATTCTGGCCTTCTCTCCTGGTCGAATTAGAATTTGGAGAAGTTGGTTTTTGTGGAGAGAGGAAAACCAGAGAACCCGGAGAAAAACCCCTGAGAGGAAGACTAGAACCAACAACACACCCAACCCACATACAATTCAGTGGAAAATTTTATCGCTTGCCAGAATCTGCACACGACGGTTTCTGTTTCTTCCTTTTTCTGGATTTTGTCATGCTACAGGAAACTGTGAAGTCAAGATTTCTTGAGGATTCGAGTGTATTCCGCGATCATCAAAGAATGATTGATCTTAATTCAGTTATAAGTGCCATGGAAATACTTTTTCACAAGGAAGTCGCTCCTACCGCCGGTTCACGGAGATTAAAATGCTGAGTAATGGCCTTTTAGGCCGCAGTCATTAATATTTGGCGCTCGCATCACGACATCTCCTCTTATATTCCGCTAATTCACCTTTGAGAACTGCCGCCGCGTCACGAAAACACGCCTTACCTTGTTAACTAAATTGCTTTCATGGGATGAAGTGCTTTTTCCCTTGATTTGCTTTTTACTCCCACTGTAAGTGTGTTTTTCTTTCTGACAATGCAGGAGAAGAAAAGCAATAGTTTAACATACGCACTGACCGCTCATGACCTCCGCTTTGCCCGCCTTCTTAGCGACCATTAAAAATAACCATCTGCATTTAAATGAAATCTTGAGTGTGTTATTCCTTGAGGCGGTTTTTAGGCGGCGTTTGCCTTTAATGGAACACGCAAACGACTTTCTAGGGTCTTTCAGAAGGAGAGGTTTATTTTTCAAAACAGTGAGACCCGAGGTAACTCGTCATTGCCTTGGGTAAAGCTACCATGTAAGTCAGAGTACCGTGGGACGACCCTATGAAATCCTTGACTGAGCTTTAGTGTACAGCACAGGTTATAGTTTAAAGTTTGTGTCGATATAGTCTCTTGCGGCGAAGGAAAACAAAGCTAACGGTAGACACGCGGTGCATTAAAGATATTGGACGTGAATTGGTGGTGGTTTTGTTGTTTTTCAGGAAGCAATTATTGATTAATTGCTGTAGCCCGCTGAAGTGTTTCGTGCCGTTTTCTCCAACAAATGCCCCGAGGTCATGTAGACCGATGCATTGAAAGACCTTGATCAGGTTATTTACACGGTCCTTGTGATGCAGAATGGTCTAAAAATCTTATGAAATTCCAGATGAAGGGCCGAAGTAGTAAAAATGGTTAAGGCGGGGTTAAATGAGAAAAAAGAACGGCTTGTTTTCTGTCCTTTTCGCGGGTCAATTTAAACGAGAGCGTTATGCTGATATTCGTTCCGTCATCATTCGTTTAAATTCAAAAATATATCTTCTTTTCTTTACTCCGCTCAACCAGAGCTTGGAGTCAGGCTGAAGTATTCAAGTGTTCTTGACCATTGCCTTAGTTTTGACAACTGACCTTGTCATGACGTCTTTCGCTTGCGAGGCAGGAATCCTGGATCCTGTTTGGAGGTCGCGTTGAGCTCGTCAGTAAGTGGATCGTGATGTAGATTCGCACCATCATGCAGATTTGCATTTCTCTCCCGGATTCTATTTTCCAAATCTAAAACGCGATTCCAATTTGTAGTGGATTTGTCGAATTTAATCCGTGTTAATCTTTTCCATTCTTGCTCCGTTAAGGTTTATTATTATCTCTTTTGTGTTTTTTTTATCTCGGTGAACAGCTATTTTCAGGTGTGCTTAATTTTAAAGCTAATAGTAACATTGTACGTCACCAAAATAACAAATACTCTGACTCAGCTCCTTCAATTGTAATCCAGATTAGTCATGTCTGTTCTATTTTGCATTGGACCTCACACATTGAAGGATTTCACATCATTTAAAGCAAAACAAAAGCTTGACAGACCTGTATTTAACAAATAAAGAATTCTAAGCCGTGTACTGTAATAAAACACGACGGGCATTTGAGAACATTTCTTGAGTGTTCTCAAATGCCCAGAGTGTTTTATCACACTGTTATGCACGGCTTAGGCTTCTTCATTTGCTTTATGATATCGATTTTCCACGCGTAAAACCGTAACAAAACACGCTTTTTCTTTCTTTTATACTCTGTTTAAAGGGGCTAGGTCACGCTATTTCAGGAAATTTTGTTTAATTTTGCTTATTATGAGCTCTAAACGGCAAATTGGCAGATCAAGAGTCTTTCATTTGCAATATCATAGCCACATAACAACTGAGGATGATTTTCCAGCTAAGTAAGTGACATTATGACGCATGTATAAACTGACATCGCCGTAAATTTGAAAAAAGGTGGGCCGACGTTTTTCAAATTTACCCAAATGCACAAGTCCATTTCAATCCTCTCTGGTTTTGTCCATCCATGTCCCTTTTTGGCATTCCTGTGTCTTGTTAGAGTTCTTCTATAGTTTGGAGCAGTTATTTTGATATTTTAGTTAATTCTATGAAGCTTATAAACCACGCGGGATGTTGGTAGAAAAATTCGTAAATTACGAGCCGCGGTCGAGTGGTTTATGAATTCTTCGAGTGTTTTTTCAACATCCCAAGTGGTTTATCATGCCAAAAACCATACAAACTTGTGGTCTATTGCTTTTATCTAATAATTCAGAAGACGCGCGATTTTACTATTGCGTATTGACCAATCAGAGCTCATTGATTTGGTTATTATATAAACTCTGATAACACATGGGTTTTTGACCAATCAGAAGGCATGCAGGGTCCTATATATCAAAGTAAATATGCGCGACATGTTTGGGAAACTAGTCTGTTGTATCGAACGCCCTTCAATGCATTCCTATCGGTTTTCGTGTTATGGAAATATCACACCTGAACAGTTAATTTATTCATGATTATTCTGCGCTGCTTTTTTAATTAGTGAGCTCGCTACAAGGCCGCGTTTTTGCTGTTTCATCCTTTCTCCTCCCTTGTGGAAAAGGCTCAGAACCTGTGCAATGAGCCACCCCTCCCCACCCTTGTGAAAGTAGGCAGAACAGTCACTCTAATGCAGCGTTTTCTTTGCTGTGATTTTCAGGTTGTGGTTGACGCTTTTAACGGACACTTTACCTCTGTTAGAACATAAGGAGGTAAGGATGCTTGTTTCTACAGAACCTTTTCAACCTAATCTCGTTCAGCTCTAAGTTGATAATTCAAAGGAATTTTTACTCTCAAACGAAGTTGGTTGGGCTAATTTAAATGCACTGATGCAAAAGAATTTTAAGTTGGCAACCATTTATGAATGGGGTCTATGCTCACGCAAATATAATTTTTTTAAACATTGATTGAACTACCCATCTCCCTAATGGCGTAGAGAAAAGTTGAAATAGGATTCGCAAGAGTATACCAAAAGGTACACGAAAAATCCGGACCTTAGGATCACAATTAGTTAGTTAGGCTAAGAAATCTCCAAACGTTGCGTGAGTCGTGACGCAGTGATTTACTTGGAAGAAACGTCGCGTGGCAGCCTAGATTAAGAAGTATAAAAAAGCATAAAAAAGTACATAAATAAAGACTTAAAAATTAAAAAAATAAGACTTAATGGGAAGAGCACAATGGGCTTCATTATCCTCCTCCCATAAATCTTATTTGAAGAATGCTCGACAAAAGAAAGCTGCATCTGTGACCTTTGATGGAAGGTCAAACTCTTCCAAGGATATTTATAGCAAGTAAAGAGGATTGTGTAAGGTGGTTATATCATTCTTTTTCTGTCTTCCTTGCCCAGGTCATCTTTTCCAGTTCACAGACGTATGAACTAATGCACTGCTTAGAGGAAATAAGACTCTCATTCAGAACCAAGGAGTACCTAGAACATCCTGACAGGGCGCCCGCAGAGGAGCCTTTGTTGAGGACCTTGAGTCAGGGCCCAGGATTGAAGTCAGCTAAAAGTACAAAGGTGATTATTTGACTGTTTTTGTTCATGGATTGCCTTGTCTGTACTCATGACTTGGTAACAGTCATTCCTCATTCTTACTCTTAGAATCACGATAACGCCTTCGGTTATCATTTCAACAAGTTTTGTTCAGTTTTTTCTTTCGCCGATTCTGCAATACATTTTATCCCGTCGCATTTTGTTGTGTTATCGCTTTTGCTCATTTCGGCTCCCGGAGTGAAAATTCGTAACCCAGCTAACCCAGCACGGCTTTGGTTTTGGTGGGCTCAATAAACTGTGTCTTTTTTGGGGGGTGGGGGCTGGTGCTCTGGGTGGCGTCTAAACGGCGACCTATGTCAATCCTTGGTTCCAAATCTGAATTGTTCTTACTGACTGCCACACTGTTCTTTACATGTCACTTCTGAGAATTTGTTGATTCATCGAGACTATTTCTTCCAGTTGAATGATGATTCTCTCAAGTCTTTTTTCGTATCACCCATCTACTTGAAAATTTATTGAATATTAAAAGGATAAACTAAGTGTCGATAGTATTGGTCTTTGAAGCTGGATGCATTGCACAAAGAGCCGGACGAAACGTGACGGACAATGGAACCTCACGATTGGAAAATTTGGTATTTTCAGTCGGTTTTTGTTCGACGGAAAAAAAAACAGATGGTTCGAGTCCAGCTATTATTTGTTTCATCTGACCAGTTCTGCAACCTGTCTATACCCGTTTCCATTGTGTTTGTGTAACGTTCTGATGTGTTGATCATCTCTTAGCAACTTGTTCTCCTCGGTCCTGTCTCACAGCTGTTACAGGCACTAACATTTCAAATATGATAACAATTAAAATAAAAACGATATTTGAACAGTTCTTGGGTGTTGACACTCCTAAACTTCCATCTTGTGAATATGATGGTGCATTTGTGGCTGCCAAAATGGTTCAATAAGGAACGTCTGTTAATTAAACAAATTTCTTGGGGATAACCAACGATGCAGAGATCTAAGAAAAAATGATCCTGCACTTGCGAAACAAATGTCTTTCAGTGCATCGTTCGCAGGTGGTTGGACAGAAGAAACTCGTGACGAGAGACGCTTGTTTTTAGCGAATTAATTTTATTTCACCTGTTCATGCGAGCAACAGACTCGAACTGGTAGAAAGTCAACTTCTTTTTTCACTGTCGCTTGTTTCTTCACTGAGCGAATCAGTTATAGGTGGGATTGAGGCTAGATTCTTGTTTTTTAATGAATATTGGCATGGCAAGAGGAAAACGCTTAATTAAATTGGAATATCCCTCGGGTTCTCAACCCGAAAAATACAATTTCTGACATTTGAGGGACGAATTAGTCGGAAATTATTATCTTCAGACGGCACGTTGGAGAGGCTCGCGGTGCATCTTGGGTTGCTTAAGGACTATTTAAGGTTTGCCGGGATACATTGAATCGCACGGCTCACTGAATGTCTTGCGTGAGTGTTGTCAGAATGCAGTAAACTCTTAATAAAATCTATTGACGGCACAAATATTCTTACTTAGGTAGCGTCCACCAACGCCATAGGAACTTGAAAACGCAGCTTTATTCAATTTTGGCGTACCGTCCACGAAAATGGAGCTTTTTGAAAACGATGCCGTCCGCGATAATCACATGATTCAGTTCCCTGATCGAATTTTCCTCAAACAAAAATCCAAATGACCGTTGTTGTAGTTATAGTTTTCAATTCGTACGGCGTTGTGTGGTCTCTAGTGGTCTCTATACATTTTGTTGACTACTTGATGGGTCACAGTGAATGTTGAAATTTTATCTTAGACTATGTGATCGTTCCCTTAGTTCCTTTAATGTTTTCCGTGCAGATGTTTTTTATTTGTCTGGTAAATTCTGCGTTGGAGAACGCTCAGTTGACGAATGCCTGCCCCGATCCATGGCTGGAAACTCGCAGTAGGAAGTAGTTAATTCGCGTATCGCTCAGTCTCCAGTCTCAGTGGCTTGTGTGTGGCTTCTGAACTGGATAATGTTCAGCGTGCATGTAAGCTCATGTATTGTCGCACGTGCTTCTTGTCGATATTGGGTCGTGAGTTCCATGCATATCGGTTGCCTCGAGCGATCACTTTTCATCTATGACGTTCGCTTCAATTGAGCCGGCGAGAGAGAATCATCCTATGTAACTGAAAAGAAGTAGAAAGATAACATGGAGTTGTAAAGGTTGCCTGTAATTTTCCGATCACGTTCAAGTTCTTTTAGCATTCTACTACCGGACTCTATAATACCTTTTTAAATGGTTTTACAAAAACTAAAATTGACAGATACTTTGTGACATCTCTGGACCTAAATATGTACATAATGAATAGCAGAAAACGTGTATAGTGGAAAACGCTTGTTAGAGGTCAGGGGGCGGGTTTCTCGAAAGCCACGGAAACTTTTCGGGCCCGTAAAGCCATTGCAAAATCTCGAACCTTACGATTACAGAGCTGTTTTATTCACATATTCTAAAGATGAAGGGAGGTTCCCTCATACAAGAAGTTTCAGGCATATACACTTCTCCGTTTTTAGACACAGATGATCCAAAAATGGCTTTACGGGCCCGAAAACTTTCCGGGGCTTTCGAGAAACGGGCCCTAGGCCTAAATACAGGGAACGAAACAGTGCAGATTGAAAGTGAGGTATGTCACGTCTTGTGAAGATACAGTCTGGAATTGGAAGCGATCTAAAATGGAATTAAAGTAGGCGCTGTCGGTTTTCTTTTCTTCTTTCTCTTTGTTTTGTTTTGTTTTTTTGTCATCTTTTTGCTTGCCTCCATTTTCTAAATTTCCCCTCCCTCGATCAGGCCATTGAAAATCAGGAAATTCGTTGACAAGGTTTTTTAAACAATGAACTGAAACGTTTATTGTTTATTTCGGCCTGGCACATCAGATCTACCCCTGTTCACAGGTGACAGGTTATATTTCAATTCGCCGCACCGTTAAGTAAATGCAAGCCATTCTTTCCCTTGATAGAGTGAGCTATGGGGACCACTTGTTAACCCTTGTAGAATGGGTCAGAAAACCCTTATCTAGGCTAGGTTTTAATAACACTCTGTACTGTGAAGTGTCCTTCAGAAACCTTTCTAAAAACTTTTACCAGAAAACCATTTGAAAACATCTGCTTCGGGAACCTTTTAAAGAGTCCTTTGACGAAAACCTTACGAATTCTTAGTGTAGAAATCATCATTTAAAGCTCTTCAGAAACCCTTTTTAAAGTAACCGGCATTCTTAAAGGAAACTTGTTATCCCATTCTCTGAGGAAACCTTTTAAAGACTTCTTGTATTAAAGGAAACCCGGCTTCGTTTAAGTAAACCGGTCTTTAGCGTCTCTTTTTGGAGTCTTTTTCAAGTCATGTAATAACAGCGGTATTGTAGAACTCATGTAAAATTTCCTTTTTATCTTTTTTCCTTATTCGCCCGGCGTCAGATGTTAAATTTATCACCAGCTTTCAGGAATGTTCTTCAAAGAAGCCGCCATCCTTAAAACAGAAATAAATGTTTCATGTGCATTTAGTTATTTCGCAGCAAGTCGATAGGGTGGTTTTGTACTCAGCAGTGCAAGGCGCTGGGCCGTAAACGGTCACCGACCTAAACAAAATCCTGCCGCCCTGCGTTCCAAAATAAGCGCCCCGCCTTGGAGTCTTTAGAAACTTATTGTCCAGTAGACGCGCAAAAAAAAAATCAAATTAATACTTGCATTATTTTCCCGAGGCCACATGTGCCGTTCCAATTCTGACAATTAAACTTAAGTTTTGTCGGAGTTTTCTTTGATGAATTATTGAGTTGGGTTCCCCGCTGAAGACCTCACTGACTGTTTCTTCCACACGTGCTGGCGAAAAGAAATGGATGCGTTTATTCTGGGAAAATGGTGACAAACAATTTATAATTTAAGACTATCGTCAAACTATGGACATCTAAGGAACGTGCTAATGCTCGTGTGCTGAAAAATTCTCAAAACACACTGAAAGACATGAATGAGGAAGGAAAAAGAGTTGCTAGAACTGCAATGAAATGTTCAGTGTGTGCGTTAACTTGAAAATGGCGACCTCTGTTTAATTTACCCGCTATTTTGGCCGTCAGTTCGGATATTTTTATTGAATTTGTTTTCATCCGACCTTCCTGTTTCTTTTGTATTGAGTAGTTCCTGCTCTGAAATTACATAGTTTATGGTTGTGAAGACGGGGGGGCTGAATTTAGCTCGAATTGTTTCTGTCAACATTTAACATCGATATGATGTCTTTGTATTCCCACTGTCGGTCGGCGCGCTCTTGCCGAAATATGTTTCTCATTAGTCTCCATCTTTGTGATCAGACAAAAATATTAAAACTGAAGTCTCTGCAAAGAACCATCGGCTGAAAGTGTTGACACCATGGCTAAACATTAAACTCGGTGGTACTCCTCTGTTTTAGAATTATTTTTGCTTTCGTTGTCTCGTAACGCTTGAACGAGAAGGGTTTGTTTTCTTTGTGGTGTTTTCAGTTTCGATTATATTGTTCTCGAAGCAGTCATCGGAAGCATTCTCCTGTCTCAGCGGTGTGAAAGTCCGTCGGGCCCTTTGTTTTTGTTGCGCGAACTTGCTTTTCATCCTTGTTTGTGTTGTCCGTTGTGTGTTTTGAAACGGACGTTAATATGTTTTAGTCTGAGCTTATCCTTTCGAAAGGCCAACGGTGTATTATCAGCAACACTTTTGTTTAAGCCGATCAAAGGTAGCCGGTACAGCTGCAGAGGCACGTGCAGTCGCACATTCCTCTAGCCTGTAGATTTTCGTAGTTTTTATTTGCGAAACCACGAGAAGTCCAGACAGGTAGCTCTGACAGGTAATAAACCCTTAAATGATAAGATATCGCCTTGAAATTAACTCAGCGAGATTCTCGTGCTCTTTAAGGTATGTTTTGCGGCTTGGTTATCTTCAAAGTTGTGATAGGGCCGATAAAAGCGACCCGTGATCACATTGATATAATCATCCGCCATATCGCGTGCCTCTTCTCTTGAGTTGCTCCCCTGGGAATCCGCAAGACTCGTAAACTCCGCCAGGGCCTGGAAAGGAGACTCTACTCCAAACAACACTTCCTTCAATGGAGAGAACCGAGTTGTACACCTTTCTTGTCCTACTTCCACTTTATTTATTCAGTGGGCTGAAACCTTCGGTGGCTCTTTTTTTTTCAGTATCTCCTCCTGCACGTGCGTCAAAATGTATAGCTCTGTTGTCTGAAGTAAATTGCCTCCCATCCGGAAGTGTCCGGCCGGATTAGTACTAAGCTTGTAATAGAGGTCTCAATATTTGTTACTTATACTCCCTCAGAGGTTATACTGAGTTACGTTCTCGTTTAAGCTACTTTTTTCGCCCTTTTAATATCGAGTATTAATTTCTGCAGTCTGCCGGCCATGGAGCACCACGAAAGACAGTCTGGGAAGATGGTTAACCAGTTAGCCACCAATATCACCGCTATCAGCGCCAAATTCAATATTTATCTTACAGATTTGAATATTTCCGATCACGAATTTAGAGGTAAAAAATAGTCTGCGGCACCTTTTATTCGCCCCTCTTGACTGCAAATCGCATTTTCGCAATCCAGAGAAAGGGAAAAAACACGAACTATTTAAGCATAACAATATTCTCCTCCCTAAAATAACTAATGAAAGGAACCAACGCGTGTTATTTCGAGAGAAAAGTGCTCACTCGGTGAGAAATAAACTGAGTCCACAAGAGTATTCAAAGGGTTGGGATTCTTCACCTTCGATGTAAACTCCAAACCGACCTGTGATGAAGCCAACTAGATGCCAAAATGTGACAATCGGCTTCTGACATCGTTTTGGAAGGAATACACGTGATACGAAGAGGCTAGAGAAATGCTACCAAACAACACTGTCAGATTTCAGTTCCCGCAAAGCTTTCTTTTTCTGATCTTGATTTATAGACTATTTTAAAAACGTTTGCCATTTTTCCTTGTATCATTTGAGCGTTAATAAGTACGTTCGTTCACCACAGTCTGTGAACATGGAAAAGGGCAATACTAGCATGAAATTTACTAACAGGCTTTAAGTCTCCTTATGAACGCGGTGCGTTGCAGGAGAGGTTTCTAGTGTTCCGCGTGCTTTCGGTTCGACAGGAATGTAATGTGAAGTCATTACAGCGGGGCTTACAAAATTTCCTTAAGATCAAAACAATAGCTCAGCAAGGTCCAAAAATGTTAAGGAGGTAACAAAACATCCCGCAAATGCTCAAGATGGGGAGATTTAAGACATTCAAAAGAAGTCGTTAGCCAAATAACGTCAAAACATGTGCGTCACGCTTTCTTCCCGGCAAATTGGAATCCACTTTGATTCCTGCCATCAATTGGTATCTTCACTTCGTAATGGGTTCTTGCCATTTTTCGATTACTATTCAACAAAACCAAGCCCGTGTTTCTCTAATTCCAATGTTTAATGCTTCGTGAAGCCTCATGCTAAAAATAGTTGACCTTGCCTGTTCTCCATAGAGTACCCCGGGATTTAGGATTAGTGGAAAGATACTTTCGTGCACCGCCGGCTTCTTGGTAAGTGTTTACGTTTCGGTGGACTACGGAAGCCTGGCAGACGTGTCTTATGAGGCCGTGACCTACACTTGTTGCACAAAAATGAGATGCATATCGATGAATCGGCGTTAGAGTATTTTTAGAGTGGCACTTGCAAGAATTCGCTCTGTGTGACGCGTTAGACTTTGTTCTGACGTCGTTTTAAAGTGCTAATCGTCTACAGCACGTCAGTATATCATCCTTTGACGCTCTCTGCACTTAAACCGTTGAACTTGGTCCAGATTTTTGAAGAGTTCCACTTACGCTGCGCTCGTCGATGTCACGATAATTTGCTCTGTTTGCACGAAACGCTGCTATTATGTTAAGTGCAGATGGTTTGATCGAGACTAGTATGTTTTAGGTTGATACTGTTCTTGACTCGCATACAATTCGTTACAAGACACTGGGTCTCGATAAACCTCTCCTGTTTACTTGCCTTGAGCCGGGCCTTCGTCAATCCTAAAATTCCTGCGCTGTTGCTCTAGGTTTCATTCAGTGATGCTTACATGACGTGCTTACTTTCGATGGTTCCTTGTGGCAGTCTTTTGCTGTTTTGTGGTTAGCGCGTCAGAAACATTTCCGGCGTTGAGATTTATACTACAGGTTTTGCAAGGCACTAGTCTCGTACTACCTCCCTCTGCTGAGGTCCAAATGATACCGATCAATTCAGTGTTGAATTAAACAAAAGCTTGGGAGGCATGGAAATGAGTAATAACCGTAGTTGCTTCTTGATAACGCAGAAACTTCAATGGACGTTGCCCTTCATGGGCCAGTAGTACTTAAAAAAGGGTGCATTTTGTTGGATTCACCTTACATGAATCAATTTCTCCCCAGGCACAAGAAGACGAGGAAAGAGACAAGATCGACCTGATCCGCTTGGCGCTGGCGCGCAATCTGTCAAGAACTATTTTATGAGGCTTCCGTTTAAGCAAGGACTGAAGAACTCATGGATAGGTTAACTCAAAGATGAAGCTCTGCGTTTAGAAGCGCAATAGTGAAATAAAAGCAAAGATCACGTTTTTTTGCCACTTCTATCGAAATCTGTCCTCCTGGCAACGAGGCATCTCGAGGAAACTCAGCGGGTCAACCCGAAATTGATATTGCTTTGAGCAAGAAGAATTTTTCCAACCCCAGTTGATAGTGCTAAAATATTCAGTGGAATGCCACTTGTGTATGTTTTGTACGTAGGTATGTATTGCTTAACAATAAACAAAATGATATGTCTTTCTGTATTTCTCTACCCACTAATTTTTGTACTCGAGTTTATCTTGTCCACACATAATTTCATAATTAAATGAAATATACCCCGAATTTACGGATACGTGAAGCTTTTCTGTGCTGTAGCCGCTCAAGCACCGCCGTGTTGGTCGCTTTTCATGTGAGACTTTCCATTGTCGTTTCATTTGTAAATTTTTCAGTCTGGATTCACCTGTTTCCTGACAACCTTACAGGTGAGGCTTCCAAATGCGTCCTGCCGAAATCCATACGCACACACCATGGGATTTGGCATAAAGCTCTTATCTTGCGCTCGTCATTTCCGCAAAAGATACCGAGTTCCGCGAAGAAAGGGAACTCGCTAGAGGCTTTAGAAACCCGGTGAAGAAACTGTCCCATTCGTTTCTATCAAGTCCCTTCCCCAGTCGATCACGATGTGATGTCGCTGAAACAGCTAAGAGATTCAGATATAAAAAGTAAACCGTTTTCTCTCCATATGAAGCAAAACAAGACATCGTAATGAAGGAACTGAAGTGTAAAATTTTAAAAAACTTAGGAATCTTTCTTGGGCTAAAGTTAAACGAGCCTCTTTTAAAGACCAACAAAGAGTTACACTTGGAAACCATTTTACACCGCAAACATTTCAGGTACCATTGGTCCATCACACGGAAGTTTTTGATTAAGAAAAGATAATTCAGCAGTACGTATTTATAACTATTTTTCCAGTATTTGTTCACTGTTTTAGTTATAAGCTTGTTCAAACTAGCTAGATCGGTCTTGATCAGGTTGGTGCAAATGTTGTTCAATTAATCCTTATTTGCATGTTTCATACTTGCAAGTAAAGTTAACACTGTGTTGAAATTGCGCATATGAATAACTGGTTTTTAAAATCTTTCCAGCGTTTCATCCGCATTCTTAGAGCCGAATGTGGGAAACTCTTAGCTTCGAGTTTGTGCGTGGGAGTGATGTTGAGCCATCTTAAAATCAAACATTTAACCCAAGCTTTTGTAATAAGACTGACTTAGATTCCCTGCGACGTTTTCAGTGTTTTTGAGTGTTGAGGTTAGTTGCCGTTGAGGTGTGGGTAATTTATCGTGCCGGTCACATCCCCAAAAATTACCGATAGTTCCTTTACAACTTCGTGTCTCTAGATGTTATACTTGAGCTCAAAATGTATAAAAAATATTTACATCACTGATATAATGATATAAAATGGTCCAACTTAAGGAAGATTGACATACAGGAAAATATCAATGCAAATTTATATATTGAAGTTTAGAAGTCTTTCAAGACGGATTGTTTCATCTTAAACACAAACCAAACAGAAAGCAAACATACGTTTGCGCATGCCCAAATTAGGCGTCCTCTGCGTGTCTTGTTCCTAATTATGATAATTATGTTATTGTAGGATCAGGTGGACTACAATAACAATAATTGAAGATCTTTTTATCAGCATTTCAAGAGAGGCCGATCATAAAAGAAAAGCTGTGAGTCGAAGGTCTTGTTACGAGCGAAGCCTGTTTAAACTTTGGCGGTGTGTCAAAGATAAATTTTGAACTGAAAGCACTTAAAATGTGGCTTAGTTTGCTTTTGTGGTCGTTTATCATATCTTAATGAGCTTGCGGCGGCACACATTTCTACTCCGCTTGAATTGCAAAATAACAATTATGTTCAGATGGTTTATACTTTGGCTTTGAAGTTCGGTGATGAAGCTTGGCGCCTAAAGCAACGTGAATATCACCACGATATTAAAATGCCCAATGCCTTTGTCACCGCGCTGTGCGGGGTGTTTTAAATCGTACTTTTTGGTATTTCTTTCTTGCTCTTTCTCGTGTCAGTTAATAGCCATCAAATTAACGCCAGCTTTTTCAGGGTTGTTTAAAGCAATTTTATAATTAAACACAAAATGAGGCTAGTTTTGGACTTTGTTGAACTTATTCTGTGTTCTAACCGCTTTACACCACCTTGTTAGACATTGTTTTCACGTTTCAGATTAACAGACTTTCTGTCGCTTTTCCCATTTTATCTTTCTTGAAACGGTGTTATTTGTTTTTGTATGCCTTAAGCTCCTTTAAATGGATTTCGTACATAAAAGTCTCGACTTTTCATGTACAGAGTAGTGAAGGTTTATAGTATATTGGTAACCGCAACCACTTGCTAGAATTAGTCGAAAACAGCCGACATTTTTAAATCGTTTTCCTAACCTTTAATTGGCTTTTCCCTCAGTATTGTGTACTATATAGCAAAGGTGGGTTAAAATTAATAATTTCTTTCTCGTATTCAAGAAAAATTACCTTAGCTGAATTTAGACGAAAAAGACAAGACCGCAAACTTTGAACATTGTCCGCCGAGTTCAGCTTGCATTGGAAGAGTCTAAACAACTTATTGTTCTGGCCTTGTTTTGCCTCATCAAAATACACCGACTCAAATCATTTAGGGCTATAAATGCAATTGAGGTATTTTCATGAGCCGGCTTTTTCAATAGCCAAGATCTTGCCGGTAGGTATTAAATACTCATTTCGAGATAGCAGTTTTGGTGAGTGTTGAACTTTTTAAAAAACAAACCTCCTCAACCATCTGTATAAACATTGAGGCACACTAAGGGTTTTCAAATTCTGCTCTTAAAATTGAACCAGCTCAGTAATGATATTTTTGTCGCTGAATTAGCTTATTTCGCCTTGATCCAGTTCGACTCTCAAGAAGTTAAACTTTTCCTTTTATTATATGTAGTGCAAACGTAGTCAATAAGAGACGACATCGAGAAAGACAATTTCTAAGAAGATACTACGGTAATTGCGGAAAACGCATTGCATTGTTGGAATTCATCAAAAGAGCTAAGAATAACGGTAAGTCTGTACTCCTTCTGCATGGTAACTTTCCCTTTTTCATATCGACTAATGCGATTTTAAAACAACCATTTCGTAATCTTCTTCTGTCAGGATTGGTTTTATCGCGGTTAGTGATAACTTTGTCGGACTGCAAATCAGCCAATTAAATTTTCCTGATCGATTTCAGTTTAAGACCAATTCTGTAATGGAGTTTGTTGCTGGAGACAAGTTGGGCGCAACTGAAAATCAAAATAACGAAGCATAAGCTCGAGCGTCAGTTTATCATTTTCAGTGAATGATGAAAAACACAAGAAAAGTAAAAAATGCGGATGATAAGCAGAATCACGTGATATGTTATGTTGTTCAAAGTTTGTTTGCCGAGTTAAAATTTAAAGCATATTTTTTTCTTACTTCATCTGTGAATATGCTCAAAAAGGCATTAACAGTATTGAGTTCATTTCAAGAATCCTTTAATTGCAATTTCTTTTGGCCATCCAAAGTGCCTTGCATATTCACTTTTGTTTTCGGTTATATTGCACGTTTTACCTCAACAAAGTATTTTCTTAAAATATTTTATCCAAACTAAATTCTGCATTTTTGTGGTGAAAAAACTTTCATGACTAAAACTGTCCGAGAAAATCTTTTTTTCCAAATTCGTGCTTTAAGAAACCAGGTAAAAAAATATAGTTGTAAATCAAATTGTTAATTTTTTTGGCATTCCATAAAAATGTAGAATTTCTCACCGATTAAAATGTCCAAGTTGTCCCTAAATTATTCCAAAAATATCGGTTCTTTTGCGAAGCCGACCGTTGCCGATATTAATTTTGAGTGCTTCATTTTGGCCAGGCTCCGGTTTCATTTTAAAAATTTTCATATTAAATTTCTTAAGGTGTTGAATTTTCCATCTGTTTTTGTAAGAAAGACTAAAGCCATCTTTGATCATCTTTTCCCGTCTGACATGAATGACTTCTCTTTGTGGCGTGAGAGCGACAGGCTATAGTTCCCGTGAACTCATTAGTTTATGATTAGCCTCTAGAACCTACATTTCCCGAAATACGATTGTTCAAAGTAGGAATTCCTTTCCTATTTAGACCAGACTCGAGGGTTCTACGCACACACTAAGCAACAATATCTTTTTCTCATCCTACAGTTTTCCCAGTGATCGTCAGCTTACGCTTAACGCTCCCATTAAAACGACAACATTTTTTCCTTTCCTTAATTGGCCTCACTAAGCCAGTGTAATTTGTCGAAATAACGAATAGACAAGAAGTCCCTCTCGCTTGCACGTTTTGCTGTGATAGCAGTTCTATTTCCGGTTTAAAACAACGCACTTCCGGTTTGAACTCTGAGTTGATTTCCGGTTCATTTTCTTCGATCGATCGCGCGATCGCCAAACTTTGAGCCATTTTTAATTTTCATCGAATGTAGAGATTGCCTTTGTTATTTCACTATTACAATCGGAAACAGACGAAACCTTTGAGACTGTGAAACTACAAGGCTGTACCGCCGCCTCAGCAGTGCCATCTTCAATTCGATTCGGTGAGTAATTGACACTTCGGCAATGAAAAGCGGCGACTTCAAACGACTCCAAAATAAGCTCTCGTTATAAACGTGCAAAAACGAAGGTGGCTAATTGTGGATTTATAGCCTGAGACTTTTAATAATTCGGAAATAAGAGTCATCGTCGAAAGTCTATCAGGCGCCGTGGGTATGGTTACTAATTTTCCTTTGGGTTGGTTTCTTAAATGTTTTAACACGAACCTTACATCCGCGCCGCCTGGCGAAATTAAATAGTTTGCGTTGGTAACATAACAGACAGGAAAACTAACACATTTACTTTCTGCCGTATATTCAGTTTCCGTGCCACGAAATCGCACTATTTTTAGCGGCGACGAAGTCTTTTCACTGTAGCTAAGTGCAAAGCAAGATCCATTTGGCTTCGTAGTTTTTATTTGCTGCGTGACCGGCAAGTGCATTACAATATCACAAAACATCACGGGGCAATCAAATATGCCCAGCATGCTCATTTGAAAGTCGTTATTTTAAGAAGGGTTTCTTTTACAGAATTTCCCAACAACAAAATATCATTTTCTTTGGGCGCATATAATCGAGCTTACGACCCATGCAAGCATGGCGCCAAGTGTTTGGTTTGCTAAGGGCAAAAAAAAAACCTATCACCGGTACCCAGAGTGTCAAACGTGTAAAAACGCAAGAAAAGGGATGATAAGGGAACATAACTTTTTCTCATCAAAAGGACCGGTCATACATGAAAGGCACCGCCAAAGCGCTTGTGTTCCGTGGAATATTAAAATTTGTGGCCCCGCTACTCGAGATAAGTTCAATCACAAAGAGCGGTTTTCAGTTTCTGAAAAGTAAGGCAAGCAAATTCTAAACGGTGTTTGTACACCTCTCCGTTATAATCAACTTTTTACTCGTAAATTACTCCGGCAAACACACTCTGGCGACACATAAAGGAACCCGAAAGGACAAATAATTATTGCTGCCAACGTTAAGTTGAGATCTTTCTCGGTCCTTAACTTAATTTCAACTAAGCCGGGTGGAAAAGGACGCCGCTTTCGTTCGCAAGAACGACCATTGCAGAAGAATATTATCCTGTAATACAGCCAATAAAGTGCTAAGTGAATTGCATAGGCCCGACACTTCATCAAATAAAAAAAAATTTCATTAGCAGATATTTTGAATAAGAATGCCGGAGATTTCAGAAGGCAGCCGGTAAAAATAAATCGCGAGAGATACTGAAAACTGTCTACCCTTTTTTTTCTGAAGAGTCTAGAAGCAATCAAGAGAGGCGAGAAGAGGGCTGGGGTTCGCTCGAAGTTGACTCTCCAATGTAGCCATTTTGAAAAGTATGGCATGAATGCTGATTAAAAATTACAAACAAATTTCCCCGCCAACCAAACAATCACCAGAGCTCACTTGTCGAATTTGATTGACATTGATATCCTTTTGAGTCGCCGCTCTTTGCTTATCCAAGATTGGTAATGAGAGCGTTTAATTCATTTTGTGGTTTAAGACGATTCGCCGCGCTAAATCCTCATTTAGCACGGAACACAATAGCTCTGAGAGAAGATTCGGCCCAATCAGTTATCGAGATGGCCGTAAAAGAGCCGATTTATTCCCAGATAGGTCCCAAGTCGTTGGGTTTTCAGTACCTCTCATTGCAAAGCAATCAGAGAAAATTCAACCAGCTGCACTTAATTAAACCCATCGTCAACATGTGTGAAGTTGGCATAAAGCACGTGCTATCACCCGGGGCACCGATCCGCGCCATCTGATTGGTGCGGTGTCTTACGCCGTTGTGACGTTCTCTCCCGAGGGATTGATCGTTTGTACGCCGCCTTTTGCTAAGCGGCATCGTTTGAAGTAGTCTTGCAAGCCTACCGCACTTGAAAACACTTAGACCCAAATGCGGAGCGCTGTCGAACGCTGCGAAACCTTTCTCGCGCTAGAAGCCTTTCAAGATCAATACACAGACGTCTGGATCTTCGATCTTGTGGCCAATTTCGTTTGGGATTTTTCAGTGATCGGCCGCATAGCACATTTTGAGCAATTCATTGGACCGTCGCAAGTGATATATGTATTTGAATATTTGCTTTGGGGGCTCACCGCGGCGTACTTTTGATCTCTGCGAGGCATTCTCTTAGTAGATCCGACGAACGACTAAAGCAGGTTAGCCTATCTCGACTGAATGCGGTCCGCCGTTCTTGGCGATTCGTAGCCATGGATTTGGAGCAAACGCTTCCTAAAGGCTCTCGAAAGGTTTATTATGGTCATAGAGAGTCACAACCGAAATCTACCACACGTGAAATATTACAGGCCGGATCAGTTGCCGACTGCCCCACAACTATGCCACGACCCCGTCCAACCGGCGAAGATTCGAACGACACTGAGCGCTCCAAAGGAAATTTGCTGGCTTCTTTGAGGCCAGATTCGTTCCTTTCGAGTCCTCGAATGACACCGAGAAGGTTTTCGAAAGAGCCTTCGATCGCTATGCGTGGTTGTTCAGGACTGGAAACAGAGGAAGAGAAGCTCGCGCCGCTGGGCTTTGAACCAGAGGGGAGCGCTGCGTCCACTCCACAATGCGAGCGATGGCCTACTAGTTTGAATGATATGCTTATGGACTGTCATGGATTTAACTCTTTTTATCAATTTCTACGGCTGGAGAACAGTGAAATTCTTCTAGATTTTTGGCGAGCGTCCGAATCATTCAAGCGAATGGCGCCGATTTCACATGAAATGCGGACAACCGCCAAAGCGATTTTCCAGAAGTTTATTTTCTCTGGGAGTTGTGATGCTTTAGAAATCAGCGACCCAACAAGAACGAAAATAGCACAGCATGTTAATGATCAGCCTGTGGATTGTGGGCTTTTTGAGGAGGCTTTATCAGAAGTCATGGCGAACATGAAAAATAATCATTATCCGAGGTTTATGAACACAACACTGTACAAGGAGTGTATTCAAAGCGGCGGCGAGAGTCCTAAAGGGCTATGTGAACGGTATTCGCACACCGCCAGATTTCACGGAGGATATTTACCTACCCTTCCTGAGGAGAAAGTGTTAGGATTTGACGAGATTGAGGAGGATGGAGACCAATTTGAATTTGAACAACATCGCCAAAGTGTGAAAGGATTGTCGCATTGTGGAAAGAGATCAGGTTCCGATGAACACAATGCTCGGTAAGTTACTCGCTCAATTCCTACCATAACAAACCGTTTTTTTGTTCTCGGCGGCCTTACAATTGCTTTTCCGGATTTCTACACTCGAAATATCTCATTGAGTTGCCTGACAGCTCTAGTGTATAGTTATCAGCGGCAATTTACATTCAGTGTTTTCCGAAGACGATTGGGTGGTAGTTAAGCAATGTTATTGCAATTTACTTTTTGTTGTTTTCGAACGATAATCTTACCGACTTTGTAGTTAATGAAAGCGGCCGAGTCGAGTGATTTTATTTTCGGTGCCGCGGCAGAGATTAGGGCTAAAATCGTCAAGATCGCTAATAGAATGGGATATTGCTTCTCTTGTCAAGCATTTGATTTAGTTTTTGAAAGGCTAAGTTTAGAAAAGAAGTTTGTCAACTTCTCACGCAGTGAATATTTGAATAGTAACTGTCTGTAGTACTTGAGCGCTTCGCTTAATTGAGACCTGTTTTTAATTTCCAAAGAATCGGAAGTCTTAGGAACTGCTTAGAATGCGAGGCAGTTTAGCGCAAGAATTTTTTCAAGGCCTTCATGGTGGGAGTTTTTATTGCAGCAACTGCGCTGTACGGTGCCTTTTGAAATTTGGCAGTGATAATGTTTAAGTTGTTTGACCCCAGATAAAATTAGAAGTCGTCAGAACGACTACAGTAATCATTGTAATTCTCTTGAATCGAAACTTATTGTGTTCCTGCGCAATTCAATGTTCTTTTTTGTTCTGGCATGCGATTTGCGCTGTTTGAAATACGAAAATGATTGATCTTCAAACTTTGGAGTACAACTTCACATACTTTGTTTTGTGTAGCAAAATGACTTTTTTAATTCAGGGCAGTCTTTCGATACCACAATTATTCTTCCGATGTTTTCAATCTATCAAATTTTCGAACGGCGCCAAGTGGTTTTCGAGTTAAAATCACAGCATTCTGAAATTCAAGACTGAATTGCAATTTTTTTGGAAGTGTGTTTTTTTTATTATTTTGCCGGGTAAACATGTTACTTGTGTATTCTATTATTTGGTTAGTAGTACTTGTAATTTGGAGAGGGTGTGAATTCTTTTCCTGGAGCTTCCAACCGCGCGGAGACACTCGAGAACTAGTATCGGGTTAATGAAACTTGAAGAAGTCTGATCAGGCGAGATGATCACATTCTCTCGTGCAAAACTTCTGTTGTGGGTTTGAAATGGTTTCACTTCAATTCGACTTATGACACTTGATTGGGTTCCATCTATATGAATACCTCTGTCAACTTGAAAGGGAGTAACGATGAAAGCTCTGGTCATAAATGCTTAGCATTAAA
>Ga0126343_10000112_pt1 | contig 23254 bp, 19 predicted proteins | sample Cyp2metagenome_FD_92531 | JGI IMG/M metagenome (GOLD analysis project Ga0126343, IMG submission 92531) | Coral microbial communities from Lord Howe Island, Old Settlement Bay, Australia - Cyphastrea 2 metagenome | ecosystem: Host-associated > Invertebrates > Cnidaria > Coral ...
CTACTTAGAACCGAAAGGTATGGGGTCTACGGTGTTTTTCACCTTTCTGGCTTAAGCTGAGAGTGGAGTCTTAAACCAACGAGGTGTTGGACAATCAAAAGTCATATCCGTTCGTGGTAGTGGGTTAAATGTGGGGTAGAGTAAAGCTCGGGCATGAAGTTGAGTGTCATGCACTCGGTGAGCTGGTTTAACGAATAAAATACCATCTCTGTAAGCAGTCATTTGTCAGGGAAGCCCACAAGAGAGATGGCGGCGGCAAGAAGTTCAGGAGTTGCTGCAGCTGTTAATCACAAATCGGAAGGGTATACACAACAAAAATCAGGAGTAAGTCGACAGGAGTCACAGTCTTGGGGTTTTAGTCCCAAGTCCTGCGATTCGGTCGACTTACTCATCACCAGGTTCAGAACCTGTCTGGACTGGAACGACTGAACAACGGCTTGTTGTTGGTTGCCCTGGTCATCTCGGCCAGGATAACGCCCGCTTCTTGCAAAAAGGCGTCTGGCTTCTGCTCTTTTTTCTTTTGCTCTTGTTCGTTGCTGTTGATCTCCTCAAGTTCATCAAGGTTATTAAGCAGTTTCTCGCCTTTGGCTTTTCTCAGGCGATTCTCAATGGCCAGTCGTTTGCTGCGCATGGTTTGTATCTCTAGCTGGCGCTTTTCCAGGTTGAGGGACACTTTTTTCTGATTTTCATAGCGATCAAAGTACTCCTTCATCTCGTGCAGGTAGACAAAGTCAGCATTCTTGCGAGTGCGCACCTGATGTTTTTTCTGCAACTTTGGCAGGTAGGGGCTGAGGTTGGTGTAAGGCCGGTAGGATACGGGCGAAATGGTATCCCAGGGCAGGGCGTCGGGCAGGGTGTCTTCACCGATGTCACGGCCATCGTACAGGGATGGGAAGACAATGTCGGGTATCACGCCGCGGTTCTGGGTGCTCTGGCCAGAAACCCGGTAGAACTTGGCCAGGGTCAGTTTCAGCTGGCCGTGGTTCAGTGGCTGGATGCTTTGCACTGTGCCCTTGCCATAACTCTGGCTGCCTACCACCAGGGCGCGGCCGTAATCCTGCATGGCTCCGGCAAAGATTTCTGAGGCCGAGGCGCTCAGCCGATCAATCATTACCACCATAGGGCCGTCGTATAACTGGCCCTGGTCCGGGTCTTCCTGTTTTTCAGAGCGGCCCCGGTTGTTGCGCACCACCACGGTTGGCCCTTTGTCGATAAACAGGCCGGTCAGTTCGTTGGCTTCTTGCAGTGAGCCGCCACCGTTGCCGCGCAGGTCGATGATCAGGCCGTCAATCTTCTCTTGCTTCAGTTTCTCTACCAGCCGACGCACGTCACGTGTTGTGCTTTTGTAGTCCGGTGCGCCGGATTGGGCCGCTTTGAAGTCGATGTAAAAGGTGGGCAGTTCAATGACGCCAATGCGGCTCTTTTTACCATCCACGGGGACTTCAATGATCTTGCTGGTGGCGTCCTGCTCTTCCAGTTTTACCCGATCGCGGATAATTTCGTAAATGCGGGTGCTGCTGTCACTGCCGCTGCCGGGAATGATCTCCAGACGTACAAGTGTGTGCTTGGCGCCGCGAATCAGTTTGACCACGTCGTCCAGGCGCATGCCCACCACATCTTCAAGCGCGCCATTTTTGCCCTGACCAACGCTAACGATTTTATCGCCGGGTTTGAGCTGACCCGCTTTTTCTGCCGGGCCACCGGGGACCACGCTGACCACCCGGGTATACTCATCTTCAGATGACAGCACAGCACCAATGCCTTCAAGGGACAGGCTCATATTGATGTCGAAGTTCTCCGCAGTCTGGGGTGAGAAGTACTGGGTGTGCGGGTCGTAGATGCCGGCAAAGGCGTTGATGTACGTTTGAAAGGCATCTTCGCTCTTGCTCTGGTGCAGTCGACGCAGCAGGTTGGTGTTGCGCCGCTTCAGCTGGCTGATGATTTCGTCGTTGGTTTTGTTATTCAGCTTCAGGCTCAGTACGCTGTCTTTGAGCTGCTTGTTCCACAGTTGTTGCTGGGCAGCTTTGCTCGCCAGCCACGGTTCATCCTTACGCTCAACCACCAGCTCTTCGTTGCTGTTCAGGTTCAGGTTTTTGATGCCGGCCTGCAGTTGTTTGAGCATATAGCGTGAGCGCTCTTCGGCCCGCTCACGGTAGCGGTTGAAGATGGCAAAGGCCGGGTTCAGATCGCCACTTCTGAGCGAGTCGCCCAGTTTTTTGCGGTAGGGTGCAAACTCTTTGATGTCCGATTGCAGAAAAAAACTGCGGTTAGGGTCCAGGCGGTCCAGGTAACGGTCAAAGACCTTTTCCATGTTGTTCTGGTCGAGGGGGATTTTGCGGTAGTGGCTGCGCGAGAGCAGTTGTACGATATGCACGCTGGCAATGGCCTGTTGCAAATTAGGCGACAGGGCAGGTACAGGCTGGCTGACATCCTTATCGACGCCATAAGCGAGCGGTGCACTGACAAGTATGGAGAAAAGCAGCGACAAAAAGAACAGCAGAACTCTTCTGGCTGGCTGCAGTTTCGATATCATAGAGGTTTTAGCTCCGTGTCATTCTATCTGTTGAGGTGTGCCATCCTGGCTCAGAAGTAAGCTAAGGGCTAAGACACTTCCATTAACAATGTTGCTGTTTACAGGGTTTGCCGTGTTATTCCCAGGTTGAGCAGTTTTGTTTGCTGTGCGTGTTAATACAGCATAATACAGTCAACTTGAGGATGACAGCGGTGCTGTGGCTCCGAAACGCTCAGCGGTCAAGCGCAAGCGTGGTTGCTGGAAATGGTTATATACGACTTATTGCATCATAGGCAGCGGAAAAAAATCAATCACTCATTTGTGATTGGGCAGGGTGGAATCCCCCCGGGAATGGCCGGAGGACGGGCACGATTGACTGAGCTTCAGTGCCCGAAGGGGTGCAAGTGTCTCAGTTATAGCCTTTGATAAAACAGCCGGTGTCGTCTTGAGAAGGCGTGGGGGGCAGGTTGGTTGAGGCTTTCAACAGGGGTTTTGGCCGGTAAACAGCGCTGCATTGTGCGGCGTCATTGTCACGGTTGTTAATGCCTGGGCGCAGTGACTGGCTTTTGCTCTGGGATTTCATGGGGAGTCTGTGGCTGGTGTGTGCAAACGGTTGATAATAGCAATATCCACCTTGAATAAGCAGTCTGAAATTGTACTTAGGGTAGTAGTGGATACAAAAGTACCACCACTATCCGTTCATCCTGAGCCTGTCGAAGGATGCGGGCAGCACACTTCGACAGGCTCAGTGTGAACGGTGTACGGATCTGTTTACTACCCCCCTTACGACCAGTTCGGGCAACTTAACCTTGGTTGAGTCGCCCGGACCACCACCTGTCAGGGCAGTTGCTCAAGGGCAAAGAAGTTGAGCAGCGTCTGGCTCAGGGCGAAGGCATCTTCCGTGCCAGCCAGCTCGCGGATGGAGTGCATGCCAAACGTTGGCAGCCCAATGTCCAGGGTTCTTACGCCGAGTACGCCGGCGGTCAGCGGGCCGATGGTGCTGCCGCAGGCCATGTCTGCCCGGGTAACAAAATGCTGAATCTTGCTGCCGCTGGCCTGGCACAGGGTGCGGTACAGGGCTGATGTTTCATCGTTGGTGGCGTAACGCTGGTTGGCATTGACCTTGATCACCGCTCCCTGATTCAGTTTGGGGGCGTGGTGTTCGTCGTGCTTGCTGGCGTAGTTGGGATGGATGCCGTGGGCGTTGTCGGTGGAGATCAGCATGGAGCGATGCATGGCGCAGGTCAGCGACTCGCCGGTGCCGTAAATGCGCTCAAGCACGCTTTTCAGGAATGGGCCTTGGGCGCCAGTGGTGGACAGGCTGCCGACCTCTTCGTGGTCATTGCACACCAGCAGGGCGGTAGTGTCACTGGCCTGATGGTTGAGCAGGGATTCCAGGCCGACGAAACAGCTGAGCAGATTGTCCAGACGCGCGCTGGCAATAAAATCGTGTTTCAGACCAATAATGGCCGCGCCCTGGGTATCGTAAAAGGAGAGATCAAACTCCACTACGCTCTGGCAGTCGTCGCAGCCTTGTTGTTCCAGCTCTTTTTTAAGCAGTTCGCGAAAATCCACTGGTTCGTCGCTGCCAGGCTGGAACAGGATGGGCAGGATGTCCGTTTGCGGGTTGATGGCCCGGCCATTGTTCACCTCGCGATCCAGATGGATGGCCAGGCTGGGAATGGTGGCAATCGGGCGCCCGAAATCAATCAAGCGATGGCACAGGCGCAGCTCGTGGTTCAGGTACTGCACCCGCCCGGCGATGGATAGGTCGCGGTCAAACCAGGGGTTCAACAACATACCGCCGTACACTTCAACACCAAGTTGGAAGTAGCTGTGTTTGCTGCTTTCTGGTTGCGGTTTTACTTTCAGGCAGGGGGAGTCGGTGTGCGCTCCGACCATTCTGGCACCCCGTTCAGGCTTGCCCATAATGAACGCAACGATGGAGGCGTCATTGCGGGTGACGTAGTACTTCTCTCCCTCGGTCAGTGACCAGGCGTCTGACTCACTCAATGGCTGAAAGCCGGCCTGCTCAAGTTTACCGGCCATGGTGGCAACAGCGTGATACGGCGTAGGTGAGGCATCGAGGAATTGAATCAGTGACTGGTTAAAGTGTTCTTTGTTCATTGGGCTACCTTGCGCTTAACAGCAGTAATGTTGTTGGTCTGTGTTGTCTAATCTGTCGGGCATGTCGTTTATTGTACAAGTGTCGTATTTTTAGACGAAAGAGGCGGCTACTGCGATGGTAACAGATCAATATAGTCTGGTTGGCTGTCTTGGTAGCTGGCTTGTTGAGTGTTATATCTTCTTCGGGGGGAGTGCAGCAGCCATCAGTCTGGCAGCTGCACATTGACCTCCAGGATAGAACAGCCATCCTGAGCATCCAGCTTGATGTCGATACACTCTTGTTGTACGGCGATGTATTTTTGCACAACTTTAAGAATGTCTCGCTCCATAGCCGGCAGGAAGTCACGCCCATTCCGGCTGCCGCGTTCATGAGCTACGATAATTCTCAGCCTCTCCTTGGCAATGGCCGCGCTGCCCTCTTCGGTTTTGCGCGACCGGAATAGCTGCATGATGTTCATCCCATTCCTCCAAACATTCGTTGCAGAAACCCTTTCTTGGACGGCTCAAGAAAACGGTGTGGTACTTCTTCCCCCAGGAAACGGGCAACGACGTCGCTGTAAGCCTGGCCAGCATCACTTTCACCATGACAGACCACCGGGATGCCCTGGTTCGAGGCTTTCAGCACGGCAGGTGATTCGGGGATGACGCCCAGCAGCGGGATGGCAAGAATTTCTTCAACGTCCTGAATGTCAAGCATTTCACCCTTGGAAACCCGGTCAGGGTTGTAGCGGGTGACCAGCAGGTGTTCTTTGACTGGCTCAAGGTTTTCTACAGCACGGCGGGAACGGCTTTGTAAAATGCCCAGTATACGGTCAGAGTCGCGTACGGAAGACACTTCAGGGTTGGTGGTGATGATGGCTTCATCAGCAAAATAGAGTGCCATCATGGCCCCGTGTTCGATGCCGGCCGGGGAGTCGCAGACAACGTATTCAAAGTCTTTTGACAGCTGATCAAGCACTTTTTCTACGCCCTCAAGGGTCAGTGCTTCTTTGTCCCGGGTCTGTGATGCCGGCAATATGGAGAGATTTTCGGTACGTTTGTCACGGATCAGGGCCTGGTGCAGTTCGGCCTCACCATTGATGACGTTGACGAAATCATAAACGACACGTCTCTCACAACCCATCAATAGGTCAAGGTTTCTCAGTCCTACGTCAAAATCAATGACAACGGTCTTGTGACCTTTAAGAGCCAGTCCGGTAGCAATGGAAGCACTGGTGGTGGTCTTTCCAACGCCACCTTTACCAGAAGTTACAACGATAATACGAGCCAAGATGAAATCCTGCGGTGATTCAAGAATAGAACGTCGGTTCAGTATTTCTTAAAGTTTCCCTATGTGCAAGCTTTGTTGATCGAGGGTAATAATTACACTTTCCCCCCATAAATGCTCATCTTCACCGGTGCCGGTGAGTGTTCGGTACTGACCATTTATGGAGATCAGCTCGGCGGCAAACTGCAGACAAAATATGCGTGCTTCGCCGTTGCCATTAACGCCGGCCAGAGCCCGGCCACGCAGTGGTCCATAGACGTGTATATTGCCACCGGCCAGCAACTCGGCTCCGGCACTGACCGGACCGGTGACGATCAGATCACCTTCGGCGTAGACCTGCTGGCCGGAACGGACCGGGTGCTCAACCAACGTGGCTTTTTGTATGGCTTTGGGTGGTTCGGTGACTTCCGTGGGCGTTGCCGTGCGGGTTTTTTGCATGATCACCACATTGGTCTCACTCCCTTCAGGGCTCTCTTCCTGGCAGCCGCGCTGCCTGGGAGCTGGAAGCCAGGGGATGCCCGCCATCATGGCCGCCTGCTTGTGGCTCTCCTGACCGCCGCGAATGGCGATAAAGATCAGACCAAACCGTTGCAGCGTTTGCCGCAGTTGATACAGGTCGATGGGTGGTTGCTCGGGGCAGAGCTGGTCAAAGGCGATAATTACCGGTGTTTGCTGAAACAGTCTGGGCGCCTTTTCGACCATGGTCTCCAGCTGGCGGGTAATGTCCACCAGATTGGTTGAATGCAATTCAAGCGTAGTCAGTGTGTAAATACCACCGGTCATCTTGAAAGCTGCAGCGGTGGTACCGGTATGCAGTTGAAGGGTCATATCGTGTGACTCTGATGTGAGTAACTAGTGTACTGCTTCGAGCGCAAAGGTTGCGCAAAAAAAAGGCGTACACGGATCGTACAACGGTTACGCGCCACTGACGTGTAACAAAAGACAGCAGATTAAATGGTCAGCTTTCTCTACGTCAATCAGAAGCGTAGAAAACTCGCAGATCAGATACAAGTATTGAATGTGTTTATATGGCGCAAGCCCTTGGCAGTAAAGGGTGCAGGGATGCTTGTGCCGACGATGTCTGTCATCTGGCTTACTTCCCTCCCAAGTACTGGCTTACCTGAATTGAAATTGTACTGTCGTTTATTTTCTCCCGCTGGCTGATAAATGATTTTGCGGCTCGGTCGTTTATCTGGTGGGTAGCAAACAGGCGGGTGCATAGCACCCGTCGTTGCCTCTGACATAACAAACGACGAACGATGTATAATCTCGTAGCGTCATCCCACCAGAGGATTGGTTAGCGCTGCACAGGCCCCGATCAGGCCTGAATTGCCGTGCAGAACCAGGTGAGTGGGAATAGTGGCCAGGTAATCGGTCATCTTATCGTTGACGTCAAACGCGGCGCGAAAACCGGACTGGGCAAAAAACTCGGGAAAGCGAGGGATAATGCCGCCGGCAATATAAACCCCACCTTGGGCACCTGTCGTTAATGCAGCATTACTGGCGGCTCTGCCCAGCAGTTGGCAAAAATGCGCCAGCGTCCGCTGGCATAGTGGCTCGCCCTCCACTGCCCGGGTGGTGATTTCGTGGTTTTTCAACTGCTGCTCTTGCCCGGCCAGCAGGCTGTGGGCGGTAAACAACCGCTCAAGGCCGGAACCGCACAGTACCGACTCCCAGGAAACGTAACTCAGCTGTTGCTGCAAAATGGCCAGAATATCGTTGTCCAGCGCCGTAACGGGTGAAAAAGCAGCATGTCCTCCTTCGCCGGGCAAGGGCAACCAGTGCTCACCCACTTTGGTCAATCCGGCAACGCCAAGGCCGGTGCCGGGACCGATAATCAGTTTGGTGGCACCGTCGACGGCCTCCCCGTCGCCTACCTGCATCAGCGTATTGGTTGGCAGGGCAGGCAGGGCCAGGGCCTGGGCAGTGAAATCGTTGATCACTTTGAATGTCTTCAGTCGCAGGGTATCGCCCATGACTGTTTTGTCAAAGCACCAGTGGTTATTGGTCATGCTGATGCTGGCACCACTGACCGGACAGGCAAACGCCATGCAGGCATGGTCGACCTGAACCTGTTGCTGAGTCAGGTAGTGGTTGACGGCGTGATCGAGATTATCAAAGTCATCGCAGGGCAGTACCTGCACTGAATCGCTGTGCAGCTCACCTTTGCTGGTCAGGGCAAACCGGGCATTGGTACCGCCAATATCGGCAACCAGAGCGATTGATCCTGTTAACAAGTCATCCTGTGACATCATCACGCGTACTCAACTTCAGTTAGTGGTTGATTAGGGGCCTGCAAGCCCGCGATAAAAGCAGGGAGGCCAAAGAGTGGCGAAGTTTACCTCATGCAGTGGTTAATACGTAGTCATAACCGATGATACAGGTCAATGTTGCGCTATCAGTACCGGAGAATTTCGGTGGGCGTCTGCAAGACAATAGACCATAGTCGTTTAGAAAATACCACCAACAGCAATGTGCTGATTCAGTCTGGCAAAAAATATTCCTTCCGGGAAGAATGTTTTTCCGGTTTCGCGGTCGAACGGCTGGTGTACTCTTCAGGCTGGTTGCCAATGATTGACTCTACTCCGACATCGGGCGCTAACAGGGTTCAAAATGACTTTGGGGTGTGTCCCATCTGTCTTGAGGGTATGTACGACGGTCGGCAAGTAATGATCACCAGCTGCGCTCACTACTTCCACGAGTCTTGTATCGTCATGGCGATGGAGGGCAAGCGTGGGTCAGCACGAAAATGCGTCCTGTGCCGGACCTACGCTTTGCCATTGGTACGCGTGAAATCCCTTGAGGGGGTAGATACCAATCCCTATGTTGAGCACCGTGCGGTGCAGGCTGTGCAGTCCGCCCGGCGCGATGAGCTGTTGCAGATGCTGGCAACGTGTCCGGACATCGTACACCAGCGCTGGTTCAGTTTTGCCTGCAACATGCAGGTCAGCCTGCTCCACATTGCCGTTGTCAACGGTTATCTCCAGCTGGTCACCGACCTGATTGGTGCCGGAGCGAGGGTTAATGCCATTGCCAACGATGATGGTGCTGCGTTGCTGCCTTTGGCTGTCGAGCATGGTGATCACCGGCTGATGGTGGAATTGCTGGTGGCCGGAGCCAAGGTTGACGGAGTGGATAAAAACGGCAGAACAGCCTTGCACCATGGTGTTGAACAGGGTTCCCGGTCAATAACGGCCGATCTGCTGCGTGCTGGCGCTGATGTCAATGCGACCGATCATCAAGGCTTCAGTGCCTTGCACCTGGCAGTCAGAAATGGCGATCAGGCCATGGTTGTTGACCTGCTGGCGGTGAAGCCCTGCGTCAATGTGCATTGTCAGGATGGGGCTACGCCTTTGTATCTGGCCGCTCAGCGCGGTGACCAAGAGCTGGTGGCCAGGTTACTGCAGGCCGGGGGGCGTGTTAACCGGGCTTGCCAGAATGGTTGCTTCCCCCTGCATGCGGCCGCTCGCAAGGGCAGTCTCTCGGTGGTCAATGAGCTTCTCAGGGGTAAAGCTCGGGTCGACGCCGTCAACAGGAAAGGTGCGACGGCGTTGTTTTTCGCCGTTCACCGTGGGGACCGTACCCTGGTGAAACGGCTGCTGCAGGCCGGAGCCCGGGTTGATCATGCCAATAAAAATGGCATTACCCCCTTGCATGTTGCAGCAGGCAATGAATCATCAGTGATGGTGGCCATGTTACTAAGGGCCGGGGTCCGGGTTAACGCCACGTGCAAGGATGGTTATACCCCTCTGACCACAGCAATCTCCTTTGGTCGTCTTGAACTGGCCGGGGAGCTGATTGAAGCTGGGGCCGATGTCAATGTGCCGACCCGCCACAGGCGATCTGCCGCACTTTCTATTGCTATCGAGATGGCTTTTTTTGAGTTGGCTGATCGACTGTTGGCTGCCAGAGCGAATGTTAATACAGTAGATAAAGATGGCCGCACACCGCTCTACCTGGCCGCCTCATACGGTCATCGCGAACTGGTCAGCAAACTACTGGCTGCCGGGGCTCACACGGATTCGCGCCACTATTCGGTGGCTTCACCTCTGATTGCGGCCATTCTCAGCAATCAGCACGAACTGGTCATTGATCTGCTCAACGCTGGCGTCGGGACCCATCGAGCGGATAAAAACGGTGACACACCGTTGCATGTTGCCGCTGCTGCCGGCAATCGAAAGCTGGTTGCTTATCTGCTGAACAAGGGGGTCCGAATCGATAAAACCAATAACAGCGGTGGCACAGCGTTGTCCACTGCCGTCCGGCGGGGGCATCGGGAGCTGGTGCTCGATTTGCTGCGGATTGGGGCTTGCCGCACGGTTTGCGCCAAAGGTGGCATCAATCTCCTGCACCTGGCCTGTGAGTTGGGTGATCGGCGGCTGGCACGCATTTTGCTCAACGCCGGCCTCAGTGTCGATGCGGCTGCTGACGATGGCGCAACGGCCCTGACCATCGCAGTCAGCAATAATCGGGGCAGGCTGGCAGCTGACTTGTTGCAATCAGGCGCGTTGATTGATGCACCTATGTCGGACGGGGCCACGGCGCTGTTTATTGCCATCAACCAGGGCCATCTGGCCCTGGCCTCCCATCTGCTGGCAGCCGGAGCCTCTCCAGGGGTTGTCTGTCGTGACGGCAACAGCTTCCTGCACTGTGCCGTTGAGCGTGGTAGCCGGAACATGGTGGCCGCAGCCCTGTCATCCGGAGTGAGTGTCGATACCGCTCGCCGCGATGGCATAACGCCACTGCATCTGGCAGTCATCTCAGATGATACTTCGATGGTGGCTTTTTTACTTGGCCATAGGGCTGGTGTCGAGACGCGCTGTAAAGATGGTGCAACGCCATTGTTTCTGGCCGCTGAACACGGTTTTCAGGATGTGGCTGCCCTTTTGGTTGCTAAAGGTGCCAACGTCAATGCGCCGGGCAGGGGAGATCTTTTTCCTCTGGGCATTGCCGTTGCCAATCAGCACTATAGTCTGGCCACTGGTTTGTTGGCCAGTGATGCGCAAGTGAACATCAAACTTGAGAGCGGGTATTCTCTGCTGCATCATGCTGTATTGAACCAACAGCGGGGGTTTGTGGCCAGACTTTTGCGTGAGGGAATCGATGTCAATACCCGTGCCTCTGATGGCGCCACGCCGCTTTTTTTTGCCATTGCCAATGATGACCGGCAGCTGGTAGCTGATCTGCTGGTGGCCGGGGCACGGGTTGATCTGCCTCTCAATGATGGTGTAACTGTTTTGTTTACTGCGGCCAGGCTGGGCCTGACCGCGCTGGTTGGAGACCTGATGCTGGCCGGGGCAGTGGTTGATGCGCCAAGCAACATCGGCATGACACCATTGGCGGTGGCCGTCAACGAGGGGCATCGCAAGGTGGTCACCAAGCTTATGGCTGCAGGAGCCAATGTTAATGCTGCTTTTGATGGAGGCGTTACGCCACTGTATCTTGCGGTTCTGCGTGGTGACAGTGCATTGGTTGGTGATCTTTTGCAGGCGGGGGCAGATCCCGGGATAAAAAGAAAACGTCTGGGTGGGCTGATTGCTTATTCGGTTGTTGAGGCGGCCAGGCGTTGCGGGCACGAACATATCGTCCAGATGCTCACGTGTGGTTAATACTCTGTACCAACCAGCCACCGGATATGTTGCTGTTATCCGACTGAGCTGGCTGAGGTGGGCAGTCGCTGTGCCACTAGCCGACCTGTTCCAGCACCGGCAGTTGCCATTGGACGGGCGGCAGGCCATGGCTGCTCAGGTAGTTGTTGGCTCTGGAAAAGGGTTTGCTGCCAAAAAAGCCCCGGTAGGCCGACAGCGGGGAAGGGTGGGCAGATTGCAATACCAGATGTTTGCTGGTGTCGATAATGCGGCCCTTCTTCTGGGCATAACTGCCCCAGAGAATAAAGACAATGTGTTCACGGTGTTCGTTCAGCAGCGCCACAATTCGGTCAGTGAATGTCTCCCAGCCCCGACCTTGGTGGGATGCCGCCTGGCGATGTTCTACCGTCAACACGCTGTTCAGCAGCAGTACGCCCTGCCTGGCCCAGTGCTCCAAACAGCCGTGGCGCGCCGGGGCAATCCCCAGGTCGGACTCCAGCTCTTTGTACATATTGACCAGCGAGGGTGGGATCGCCACGTTCGGGCGTACGGAAAAACTGAGCCCGTGGGCCTGCCCGGGGCCATGGTAAGGGTCCTGGCCAAGAATCACTACGTTCACCTGGTCAAACGGTGTGAGATTCATGGCGCGAAAATACTCACCGCCGGCAGGATAAATGATTTTTCCCGAGGCCTTCTCCTGGCAGAGAAATCTGCGCAGTGACTGCATGTAATTTTTGGCAAACTCATCTTCAAGCACTGCTTTCCAGGATGGCTCCAGTTTGATTTCCGACATGACCCGCTCTCTTAATAGCCTGACGTCAACGCAATAAAGTTACCCGCATCCTGAGAGCGGACTAGACTCATCAGGCGCTCCTCTCAGGTTCACCGGGCTCCGTTGGTGGGTGGACTTTAGCACAGGATTGTTTTTCTAATAACAGCCATTGTCAGGGAATCCCGTGAACACAGCCATTTTCGGCGTGGCACCTGCCGTGTTGTCTACCATTTTTTTGTCTCTGGTGCTGCTCTGTCGGCCGGCTCAGGCGGATCGCAGAATGGCCATCGAGATGGATATTAACGCCGTCTGCTTTGCCATTGCCGATGTCAGCCAGGACGGCGACAAGGTGCACCGCCACCTGGATTATGGCTGTATGGCACTGGGTATTGACGACGATTTGGCTGTTGCTGATCGTCATCGTTTCAGCCAAGTGTTACTTCGCCGGACTCGTGACCTGTTTCAAAAACTGCGAACCCGCCAGGAACACTTCCGTGCCAGTCGGGTCCGGGCTGTTGCCAGGCAGTCATTACAGGTGGCGTACAACGGTGATCAGCTAATACAAGTCATAAGACGTACAACTGGCATTGATATTCATTTTCTCTCTCCGGAAGAGGAAGAACGCATGGATTTCTACTCTGCCCTGGCTGCCAGCAAATATTGCGAGACACCTGTTGTGCTGGATATTGGCAAAGCCCGCTACCAGATGATCCTGGCCGACGGTAAAAGTGGCCCGCTGATTCACAAAGGTGAGTTGGGTTCTGCCGGCTTTATGGCTTACCTGAAAGAGGTGGTGCAGGATAAACCGGCAAAATCGTCCGACACACTGTTGCCCATTTCTATACGGGAGATGAACGCCGGTATGGATTTTGCCCGCTACCTGGCACGCAGAACTCCGCCAGCCATTCAGGATGCGCTGAAAAAAGAGGCAGTGCCCATGACCGGCACCGGTGCCTTTTTCCAGAAATCATTTGCCTCCGGAAGCACTGACCGGCTATTGAGCCGGGAAGGGTTGCGTCAATACATATATACGCAACTGGTTGACGACAGGGCCAATGACCTGAGTGTGGCCAACGCCATATTGGTGCTGGGATTCATGGAGGAACTCGACATAGAGAAGCTGCGCGTTTCTGATCACAACAGCACGGTGGGGATGTTACAGTCACCCATTTTATGGCACTGAATTTGTCGGTAATTCACAAGCTCCTTTGCAAACTACCTTTCTTGGTTAACAGTAAATGCCCAGCATCAACTCAACCTGACGCTTCAGCATCACTTTGAGTCTGTCGGTTTGCTCTTTCTCAACGCCGGCGATCAAGCCCTGATACTCAGCGTGTAAAATGATGCTGCTGAACAGTTCTGCATCAATGTCGGGTTGGTTGGAGCCGATTCGGGTAAAGAACGTTTCCAGACTGTCGAGAAAAAAACGTTGGTGGTTAAATGCAATGGGCCTGAGATTTTCATTGCGAAGGCATTCTTGCTGAAAGGCACGTTCGGCAATGAGGTAGTCGCGGTGCTCGTGCAGCTGCACCAGCACGTACTCAATGGCCAGGTCGGCAATCCGGTTAGCAAACAGCTTGCGGCTGTCGGTGTCGGCAGGCTGAAGATCACCCATGGCCACCTTCAGCATACAGTCGGAGTCTTCCCAGTAGGCCTTGAATTTGCGCGCGCCCATCTCCACGAACAACGTGAAGGTGTCGGTAATCAGGTCAGAAATATCTTTGAAGTAGTAAGTGGTGGCCGACAGGGGGACAGATGCCTCTTTGGCCACGGCGCGATGACGAACGCCGCGCACCCCGTCCCGGACGACGATCCGCAGGGCTGCCTCAAGAATCGTCCGCCGGCGCTGTTCGCTGTTGACGCGACTGGTTTTACGTCCCTGGTACTTTAATTCAATACTGCCAGATTGTTCGTCCGGGCTTTTTTCTGGAGGAGAATTCGCTGCTGAAACCATATCTTGACTGCCTTACGGTTAACTGATTGTTTTTAAGCGTTCGTCCAGTACCATTACTCGAAGGTGCATCACAGTACAAAACCATTCGGTCGTCTGAAAACCTGCCTTACAATACCAACCCAGACACTCCTTGTTGGGGCGCTGCGCACCGGGTGCACAAAACAGATCACCGGAGACGGGTCGTTGCAAGGAGCAACAAGGTTACCGGTAACCTATAGCGCATCAACTTAATTGAATTCAGTTCCCACTCTCTAATCGCCAGCAAAAAACCAGACAGGCGGGCAACACCCGCCAAAACTGGATAACCCCACCCGGAGTTACTGTCACTGAGGACGCATATGTGGGAACAGAATCACGTCCCGGATCGACGGTGCGTTAGTAAACAACATCACCAGGCGGTCAATACCAATACCTTCACCGGCCGTGGGAGGCAGCCCGTACTCCAGAGCATTGATGTAATCAGCATCGTAATGCATGGCCTCATCATCCCCGGCGTCCTTTTCAGCCACTTGTTGTCGGAAGCGCTCAGCCTGATCTTCCGAGTCATTCAACTCAGAGAAGCCGTTGGCAATTTCCCGGCCACCGACGAAGAACTCGAAACGCTCGGTGACAAAAGGATTATCATCACTCTTGCGGGACAGGGGAGAGACCTCCGTCGGGTAGTCGGTGATGAACGTTGGATTCAGCAGGTGGTGCTCAACCGTCTGATCAAAGATTTCTACCTGAATCTTACCAAGCCCCCATATCGGTTTCACCTCGATACCCAGCTTGGTGGCAACCTGCGTTGCAGACTCAATGTTGTCAATGTCTGAGGCGGCAAGGTCGGAGTTAAAATGCAAAATCGACTCAAAGACCGACATCCGTGCAAACGGCTTGCCAAAGTCAAGCGCCTGCCCCTGGTACTCGAACTCGGTTTTACCCAGAACATCCACGGCCAGCTGTTTTAACATGGCTTCGGTGTGATCCATCATATCGGTGTAGTCCGCATAAGCCTGATAGAACTCAATCATGGTGAATTCCGGGTTATGCCTTGTAGACAACCCCTCGTTGCGGAAGTTCCGGTTTATTTCAAATACCCGTTCAAAACCGCCCACAACCACCCGCTTGAGGTAGAGCTCAGGGGCAATACGCAGGTACATGTCGATATCCAGCGCATTGTGATGGGTGATAAACGGCCTGGCCGAAGCGCCGCCGGGAATCACTTGCAGCATGGGCGTTTCCACTTCCAGGAAATCCTGGCCGAGGAAGTAGTTGCGGATACCCTGAATGATTTTTGAACGGGTGCGGAACAGCTCCCGGGACGGCTCATTGGTGATCAGGTCTACGTAACGCTGACGATAACGCTGCTCAGTATCGGTCAGGCCTTTGTGTTTTTCCGGCAGTGGCCGCAGGGATTTGGTCAGCAGCTCGGCGCTGTGCATATCGACATAGAGATCGCCTTTACCAGAGCGCTGCACCGTGCCAGTAACGCCGATGATGTCGCCTAAATCCCAGCTTTTGATGGCGTCCTGAGTCTCTTTGGGCAGCTGTTGTCGGTTGACGTAAAGCTGGATGCGCCCGGACGTATCCTGCAGCTCCATAAAGGCGCCACGGTTGAGCATGATCCGGCCGGCGACCTTCACCGGGTGGTTCAGCGCTTCAAGGGAGGCCTTGTCGTTGTCGCGAAACTGCTCCTGAAGATCACTGGCCAGAGCGTCACGGCGGAATTTGTTGGGGAAGGCAACCCCTTGGGCCCGGATGGCGGCCAGTTTTTCCCGGCGCAGGCTGACCAGACGATTTTCTTCGCGGGCGTCGGCTGCATCCACAGTTGGTGACAAAGTGTGTTCTTCAGACATAAAACTATTCTTCCAGTTGCGGATGACGCTCCGCGATTAATAAGTTACAGGCCGAGTTTCAGGCTCGCTTCGATGAATTTGTTCAGATCACCATCGAGTACGGACTGGGTGTTGCGCGTCTCAACCCCGGTACGCAGATCCTTGATGCGAGCGTCGTCCAGTACGTAGGAACGAATCTGGCTACCCCAGCCTATGTCCGATTTGGAATCTTCCATAGCCTGGGACTGGGCCGTTCGTTTTTGCATCTCCATCTCGTACAGTTTGGCCTTTAATTGCTGCATGGCCTTATCTTTATTTTGATGTTGGGAGCGCTGGTTCTGACACTGCACCACAATGCCGGTGGGGGCGTGGGTAATACGCACCGCAGAGTCCGTGGTGTTAACGTGCTGACCACCGGCACCACTGGAGCGGTAGGTGTCGATGCGCAGATCGGCCGGGTTGATTTCTATATCTATATTGTCGTCTATTTCAGGGGAGACGAAAACGGAGGCAAACGACGTATGACGTCGATTTCCGGAGTCGAACGGTGATTTGCGTACCAGACGGTGGACGCCAATCTCGGTTCTTAACCAGCCAAAGGCGTAATCACCAATAAACTGCACAGTAGCCGATTTGATGCCTGCCACTTCGCCGGCAGATACTTCGATGATATCAGTCTTGAAGCCGTTGGCCTCACCCCAGCGCAGGTACATTCTCAGCAGCATATTGGCCCAGTCCTGGGCTTCAGTGCCGCCGGAGCCGGCCTGGATATCCAAAAAGGCGCTGTTCGGGTCCATCTCGCCGGAGAACATACGATGAAACTCAAGTGCTTCCAGTTTGCTGGCCAGTTCATCCAGCTCAGACACCACGCCCTGAACACCCTCTTCGTCTTCTTCTTCCACGGACATCTCCAGCAGTTCATCGGCATCCGTCAGGCCGCTGGTCAGTTCATCCAGAGTAGAGACAATGGCATCCAGGGTAGAGCGCTCTTTGCCCAGCTTTTGCGCATACTCCGGGTCATTCCACACGTTTGGGTCTTCCAGTTCCCGCTCGACTTCTTGTAACCGCTCACTTTTGTGAGCGTAGTCAAAGATACCCCCTAAGCACGTCAGTACGTGCTGTCAGGTCCTTGATTCGTTCCTTAATGGGATTGACTTCAAACATTGCCCTATATCGCTCGCTGTTGTCAGGTGCCTGGCACCAACACTGGTAGACTGCATGACCCAAAAAGCCAATAATCGTTGGCCTTTTATGGTTGTGGAAATGAGATGGCGGTCCGCGGTTGTCAGACCACGATCTGAGCCGGTAATACAATCGGGCGATTCTACAACAATCGCCAGTGTGTTGGAATTACCACTACACACAGGGCGGGCAGCTGAGTATAAACACGCTCAGAGGCGAGAGTCAGGCAACGCTGATTGACAGCGTGGTTCGCAGGGTAACGCCCGGCACCAGAATTACGCTGGCTTGCCACGTTTTTTTGGTGGGCGTTGAGGCCAACAGCTTTTCTGTATATCAGTCAGCTGACTTTTGTTGCAATGTGCTTAGCGCAATGACTTCCAGCGCCATCTGGTTGGTCGCGTTCAGGTAAACCGGCGGCGCAACCCCTGCCTGATGAGCCTCGGCCCAGCGTGCTGCGCACAGGCACCAGCGATCACCAGCCTTGAGTCCGGGAAAGCCCATGGCCGGATTGGGGGTGATCAGGTCATTGCCTTTGGACAGGGAAAATTGCAAAAATGCATCGGTCATTACCGCACAGACGGTGTGGCGGCCCCAGTCGCTGCGTGAGGTATGGCAAAAGCCATCGCGATAGAAGCCGGTCATCGGGCTTTGGCAGCATATTTCTAACCTGGTGCCGAGAACATTAAACTGGGGCAGTGCCGGTTCGGTCATATCGATGAACTCTCCTGAAAGGCGCTGAGGGTGAGTGACGAATGCTTTTATTTATGGGTAAAAGCGGTTCCGGCGGCGGAAAGAAATATTTTCACAGACAAATGTAGCATATCCGACTGTCCATAATTAAAACCGGCTTCAAGGTCTAGCCATTGTCGCAAAAAGCACGGCGAAGTGCAGAGGACACTTCGAATAAAAAAGCCGCGGCTATGAGCCACGGGTCTTGAGGCTCTGCTGCTGCGCCATCTTCCGTCTCTGGTGAAAATAAACAGTCGTGTGTATCCGGCTCTTTATCCGATGAATCATTTTCTGAGTCTGGCCAGTGCGTTTCTGCATCTGATGTGCTGCTTTGTGAGTCATCTGCCTGATAGTCTGAGTAGTTGTCATCATTGTCTGACGACTCGCTTTCCGGGCTTGACTGGTTATCACTGTCTGATGAATTGCTTTCTGAAGCGGAGGAAGTGGTACTGCTTACGGATGAGTCATCGGACGGGTCGTACTGCGAGTCAAATGTTGCAGGGCTCCTCAGTTGATAGTGACCCTGGTAAAACGCTATGTGCTTTTGGGCTGCCTCTTGAGTCTCATCTTCGTCCAACTCCCTCATCAGGTCGCATTTTGCAATGGCTTTGGTGACTGCCCTTGCCGGGTCAGGGGGCAGTTTGATCAAGTCAAGCTCATCCCGGCAGACAGGACACTCATTCTTGATGATCTTTTCATAGCATGGAAGGCATATGGCTTGTTTGCAGTTTCGATCAAGAATGGGCTGTTCATAAATGTCGTGGCAAACGACGCACTTGGCACTTTCTAAAATTTCCATAATTGGCATTGGTACGATACGGGTGTGCTCAACCGTCGGGCTATCCTGTTTGATTTTTTTCCTTGGTGGCTCTTCCGTACAGGTGGTAAAAAAATGTCGTTTGCCGGTGATCTTTGTGTTCAGAGCTGTGTTGTTATTTTTCAGCTCGTTTATTCTGTCAGTGTGCAACTCATAACGAATGCCGTTTTTTCGAATGATATTTAACATATTTGATTGATAATGACGGTTTGGATGAAATGTAATCATTGTTGTGAAGCTGATATTGTCAAGAATTGAAATTTATTTTTAATGCATTTTTTGATTTGCTGGTTTTCAGTTTTGTTTTTTTGTTGAGGGAGAGGAGTAATGAACTCTTCAATGACTCGCGTTGTCCAACCTATCAGGGAATTTAACTTTTGATATGGAATTTTGATTGGGGGGGAGTACTGTCTATGGAAGGTGCGGTTGCCATTCGTCCGGTCCATTGCAGGGAGGGGGAGGTACGCTCAGCCGGGGCTGTTGATTCCTGTTCTTCATTTCTCGGCTGGCTGGTTGGCAGGGCCGACAAGTTGGTTGACTCACTGCCGGGCGTGCCGTACTTAGCCAGTTTGGTGCGGCAGGATCTGGTGCCGATCAGTGAGCGTGCTGTTACCCGAACCGAGGTCCAGAGATTGCTTTGCCTGCGAGGGGATGATGGTGCTTTTGTCTGTCGTCTGGCGGATGGTTGGTCGACGGCACCAAGTCTGAGGGATGGGCGGTTGGCGTTTGCCAGCCGTTCGATTCTGCGCTTGAACAATATCGCTTTGTTCAGGCACATTCCCGCTGACGGTGATCTTCGGGCCTCGATGATCGGGCCGAACTGCTACTTTGGGGTGCTTGATTCAATTCATACCTGTGCATTCACCCTTCGCTATACCGGTGCAGGCATACCCTATTTCGTTAGAGAGCCAGGCCGGTCAGAGCAGTTATCGTCACTGCCCCCCATTCCGGAGCGCTTTCGGCTGACCTGTGATTCAGCCCTTTGGCTGAGCGGCAAGTCAGCAGAGAACAGGCAGTATATCCGCGACAGGGGAATCACCATTCGGCTCGAACAGTCTCTTACCAAGGACGTGGGTGTGCTGCTTTTTGATACCGATGATGAGGTTTTGTCACTGCCGCGGTTCGATGCCCGGGAGTATGACCTGTCGCCGTTCGGAGCCAGGCTGGTAAGAAACGATCAGCCATTTCGCATCACCTATGCTGCCGAAGATGCGATGGACGTAGTGACTTATCATTTTGGCGCTGATTATGCCAAAACTCTGGTCCAGCAAGGAGCGGGGCTATTTCTTGAAACCCATGAGTTCACCCAGATTATGTCGCCGGTTACCAAAGATTCCGGCGGTTTCATTACGCTCGGTCGGTGGGTGCAGGGGAAGCTGGAGTTGATCGGGGTACAGGTACCTTATGGGTATTCCATCATCATTGCCAAAGGTGCTGTGCATGGAGATGCCACGCTTCTTGGCAGTTATTTGATGGCGATGACCGTGCAGCACACCTCCATGGGAACGGCCGACGTGACATTGCTGAAAAGAAATTCCGGGGAGAATGTTGACCTGAGGCTGGAGGGTGAGCCTGAGAAAGCAAGCCCATTGGTTCAGGGGGAGCCCCGGTTTACCGACCGGAGCATCAGACCGCTGCCGGTTTTAGCGCAAGGGCCGTTGAAGCAGTCTTTTGATGATGACATTAAAAAACAGAAAGCTCCTCTGGATAAGGTTGTCAGAATAGGAAGCTCTGTCATTTATTACCCAGTCCATGGCGGTTATCAGCACATGATGGCGTCGTAGATTCCTCACATGGACAGTTTCAGGAATAAAATAGCAATCAAGGTGATTGCGATGCCCAGTACCTTCACCGGGTGCAGGCTTTCGCCAAACACCAGCCGACCGATGATGGCTGTGGCAATAATACCAAGGGCGCCCCAAAGAGCGTAGGCCACGCTCAGGTCGATGTTTTCCAGCGCAAACGAGAGAAAGATAAACGCTGCAATCTGTACCACCATCACCAGCAGCGCCAGTCGTTTTTTACTGAAGCCGTTGGACAGTTTGGTCAGTACGTTGCCAATGATATCGCAGCTTGATGCGGCCACCACCCAGAATATGGCGATCAGGTGCAGTTGATCGCTCATGGCTGCACCTCAGCTACAAGCTCTTTTTCTCCCTGCCGCCGTGCCAGCGTCTCCCCCAGGTTCATCAGTACCATGCCTGTCATCAGTGCGACCATCGCCATCAGTTTGCCCGGTGGGAAAGCCTCATCAAAGAAGTGCCAGGACATCAGGCTGATCAGTAACAGACCGAGTCCTTCCCACATGGTGTAGGCGATGGCCAGCGGTATTTTGCGCACGGCCTGGGACAAAAAGAAGTAAGAGATGGAAATTAATACGGCCATGAGCGTATACCCGACGGCTGGGTTACTGCCGGTGGCCATCTTCATGAACGATGTGCTGGCCACTTCAGTGATGATGGCCAGAAATAGCATAAACCAGTAATACATAAGAACTCCCCCACAGGAATGTGAATAATCAGCGTCGCTGCGCTGCGTGTGCAGGTAGGGGGAGAGACTAAAGTCCAGTGCGCCAGTGGCGTTCGCACCGGTGGTGGCAGGTTGCAGTTGGTCGGTTAAGCAAGTGGGCAAGCATATGATATGAGTACGATCAATATTTCGTTCATATGGTAATACGTTGTGCTGGCGTGCGCCATAGATGATGTCGGGATTTGCAAAGCTATTTGCGCCTGAGCAGTATCAGTACCGAACCCGTGCCGCCTGCCGGGGGTGGCGCGGAGCAAAACGCCAGAACGTCCGGTATCTGCCTCAGCCAGTGGTTGGTGTGGCTTTTCAGCGTGGACTCGCGCTCTTTGCTGCGATGGGATTTACCGTGAATAATGCGGACGCAACCGAGTCTGTGCTGGTGACAGACCTTGATAAACTCATAAATCAGCTCCCTGGCTTCATCGATTTTATAGCCGTGCAGATCGAGCTGGTATTCTACGGGTATGCTGCCCTGGCGTAGCTGTCTGAGCCTGCTGTCCTGAACGCCGGGTCTGGCAAAGCTAATGAACTGTTCCGGGTCGATGGGTTCAATCCACGCCTCTGACAGGGCTGCGCCGGTTGACGGGCGGCCTTGCTCGGCCGCTTTGCGCCGGGCCCTTAAAGTGCTTTGGGGAATGCTGGCGTTAGGCTTCGGGCCGCTGTCAGCGTGCAGCTTGCTACCGCGAAGTGGACGCACGTCGTTCATTGCTTGACGAAAGCTCTGTTCATCATCGGTATCAGCCATAGAAATCACTACCTGGTCAGGGTCTGGCAGAGTAAATATAAACCACGGACAACAACGTCCCGAATATTGGCATTGCACCGTTTACGGAATGATTGTGCAAGGTATTCGCCGGTGGTTTTGTTGTTTGAAATTCAGTTTGCGTTCGGCACCGATTCCCGGCAAAGGCTACCGGGAGTCGGTCGGGAGTCAGAAGTTTTCGTCACTGCGACGGGTCAGTACTTCATAGCCATCAGCGGTAACGGCAATGGTGTGTTCCCACTGGGCCGAAGGGCGTCGGTCCCGGGTAACGGCCGTCCAGCCGTCGCCGAGCAGTTTGGTGCCTTTTTTGCCGGCGTTGATCATCGGCTCAATGGTGAAGGTCATGCCCTGTTGCAAAACGCAGTCGTTTTTCTTGTTGTAGCCTTCGTAGTGAATGACTTGGGGGTCTTCGTGAAATACCCGGCCAATGCCGTGGCCGCAGTACTCTTCAACGACGGAGAAGTGATTGGCGTGGGCGTGCCCGGCGATTACCCGACCAATGTCGCTCAGGCGATTGCCTGGTTTCACTTGCTCAATACCCAGATAGAGGCACTCCTGAGTGACCTGGACCAGACGCTGGTTGAACGGCTGAACATCGCCGACCAGAAACATCTTGCTGGTATCGCCGTGATAGCCGTCTTTAATAACCGTGACATCAATATTGACGATATCACCACTTTTGAGCAGTTTGTCGTCGCTGGGGATGCCGTGGCAGACCACCTGGTTAATGGAGATGCAGGTGGATTTGGGAAAGCCGGGGCGGCCCGGCGCTGCGCCGTAATTGAGCGGCGCCGGAATGGCCTGTTGCACATTGACGATGTAATCATGGCAGCGCTGGTCCAGCTCACCGGTGGAAACCCCGGGCTTCACAAAGGGCTCAATCATTTCCAGCACGTCAGCGGCAAGGCGGCCTGCGATGCGCATCTTGGCCAAATCTTCGGAGGATTTAATGGTCACATTCATTGTTTGTTTAAGCCGGTGGTGAAGGTGTAAAAGACAATGCCTTGTATCTTATCAGAATCGGCGGATGAAGTATTAATATTGCGTGTGGCCGGTTTGTCGTCTGGTCTAAGGGTAGTGGTGGATACAAAAGTACCACACTCCGTTCATCCTGAGCCTGTCGAAGGACGTTCATCCTGAGCCTGTCGAAGGACGTTCATCCTGAGCCTGTCGAAGGACGTTCATCCTGAGCCTGTCGAAGGA
>Ga0126343_10000113_pt1 | contig 23158 bp, 17 predicted proteins | sample Cyp2metagenome_FD_92531 | JGI IMG/M metagenome (GOLD analysis project Ga0126343, IMG submission 92531) | Coral microbial communities from Lord Howe Island, Old Settlement Bay, Australia - Cyphastrea 2 metagenome | ecosystem: Host-associated > Invertebrates > Cnidaria > Coral ...
CTTGTTATTTATCTTTGTTTAGCATTATATTATAAATTCAAATGTAACTTCAAATTAATTCTACTTTCAACTGAAGATGGTCGTTGCACGACCGAAACATGTCTTGTGAATTCAAATGTGTCGTTATCTTTATAAAAATTCTTGCTAGTCTGCTTCTTTCCAGATCTTTTAACAAAAAAGTATAATTTTCTCTCCATGATGCTTTCTCAGAGACTTTTGAGCTGGAAAGCAAGCCCAGACGAAGGTAAAAAATTGCTGCAAAAAAGATATGTAAAGGAGAAAAAGGAAAAGCAAAAAAAGAATTAAAAACCGAAAAGCCTAATGAAAGGCAACTAATTCTCGTCCAAAAACTACATGAACATACATACATGTACATGTATCTCAAAATTTCGATTTCTCCACATGCACCAGCAAAAATGCCATAAAATGCAATGTTGGTGCTAGAGTAAAGAAAAACATATTGTGATGTTGCCAATACATACATGCAACAATTTCTGCAGTCTGATTGGCTGAAAACATGTCGATTAATCCCAAATTAACGAACAGTGCAATTTCACCAGTGCAAAAAAGTGAAATTGAGTGCAAAACAGTGAAATTGAGTGCAAAATGGTGAAATTAAAAATGACTGACAGCTCCGACAAAATTGAGCTGGAAGAAACAAAATGGCGGACAAAACTGAGAAGAATATTGAAACTCTTTACCTAAATTTTAATACAAAGACTTCATAACAAAGCAAAATACAAAGCTCAGCAAAAGTAACCAAACTAGCTATCGTGAGGTGTGTTAGATAAGAAATATCCATAAAATCTGCAAGATGAAAAACGTAAGTCAAACTTGAGTTGACTGAATTGAAATGCCGGAGCTGATCGCGACAGCATGACAAAATCCCAGTTGAAAAAGTCAATTTTAAAAGTCCGTCAGTACTATGAAGCAAAAAGCGAAGTGGGACCCAACAAGGTGTCTTAAGAACAGACCAATTTGAAGACGAAGGTGCAACCATTCTACGTTATTTGCAAAAGTACTAAGTAAATCCGTTTCTTGGTAGATTTTAGCTTCATTTCTCGCTGTTTCTCGGCATTTTGGTTAGAGCAACTTGTGTTGGTTAGTTTCTTTGCTTTTTTTTTAACCACTCGAAAAACAGTTTTAAAGAAGGCCGCATCAAAACCACAGGGAAGTTTTCTTTTGCTTTCTTGTTAGGTTCTTGAATTCAAATGTGAATAAAGACTGCTTTTCACAGGCAACAAAGAAACCTCTCAGTTTTCATACATGACTTGGAGAGAGTGAATGAATTTTTACGCTTGAATTCACATGTCAAATTTTCATTCAATAAAGTTGAAGTAGCCTGACTCGTCATTTGTCATGTAAAACACTGAAGTGTGACAGAAATTGTCACTTGTATATTAATTTTTATTAACAAATTATCATAATATAGATAGGACCCTGCACGCGCTCTGATTGGTCAAAAACCTATGTTTTATCAGAGTATAAAGCATGGAAAAAGCGTGTTTTATTGTTTTGCGAGTATTAAATCTATATCATAAAGCAAATGAAGAAGCCTAAGCCGTGTATTACACTGCGATAAAACACTCCGGGAATTTGAGAACACTCGAGAAATGTAGAAAACATGAGCCGCAGGCGAGTGTTTTCTACATTTCCCTTGTGTGTTCTCAAATGCCCGCGTGTTTTATCACAGTGTAATACATGGCTTAGGCTTCTTTATTTGTAAAGTAATCAGTGATTTTTCTCATGCAATTTGGAATAAATAAGCACTTGTAAATTTTTCAAAATTACAAATTGCACTTGCCCTACGGACGGGCTCGTGCAATTTTTTGTACTCTTTGAAGAATTTACTTGTGCTTATTTATTCCAAATTGCACTCGAAATAACTTGATTACCTACAGTCCGACCTCTATTAAGCGGCCACCTATTAAGCAGCCACTTTCCAAAGTCCTGATTTTTTTGTCAGTAAACTGCTGCATTTGATACCTCTATTCAACGGCCACCTCTGTTAAGCGGCCGCGGCCACCTTTTTGCTGTCACAAATGTACTATTTATATGGTTTTTTACCTCCATTAAGCGGCCAGCAGATTATCTTTCGAAGTATTGACGGATTATTTTCAATAAAATCGTCCGTGAAATATCTTGAGCAAATTTTTTTCACATACTAACTGTTGATGCAAAAAGGCCCATTCAAGAAACTTGTCAACAATATTAATGTTATGCATTTTTTCTGTACTTTATCAACCCGAAGAAATGCTGTACTTTACAACTATGTGCCCTCTGTGTTAGAGCTAGACTTATGGATGTTTTAGCTGCATTGAATTTTGGATTTATCTTCATATATGTTCGTTCTCTAAAATCATTTTGCTATATAGAGGTCATAAAATCATGTTTACTGCCTTTCTTATCTAATTTATATTGTACCTCTGTTAAGCGGCTAATTAACCTCTTTAAGCGGCCACTTTTCAAAGTCCCGAGGGTGGCCGCGTAATAGAGGTCGGACTGTATACAAATTACACCTTTTGAGTAGAATGGAGCTAATATGGCTCATATCCAGGCTCAAAATGTCCAAGACAAATGCATCTTTGCCAAAAAGCTCCATGGATTAATCGGACACCATTCAACCGCAAGCTAAAGATATTATTATCGATATTATTATGTAGTAATATTGTAAGCACTCTACCTCTTTATACGGTCGGTTTTGTGATCGAGACCTGTGAGAATTCCCATCAGATTTCAACCAGTCTCTATCATGTTGTTCTTTTACAGTTAGAGTTGTGAAGATGTTGTGGTTCTTTTCGTATGGTACAATTCTCTTCCTTTGCAGTGGTGGTTCAAGAGTTGAACCCAGTTGAGTCGAAAGCAATCCTGCTCTCGGAGTTGATCCATTACTGTGAAGATCATTGTAACTTAGAGATCTTGTAACTTCGCCTTTTACTGTGTTTGGACGTCTAGACTCGAACTGTTTGTAATGTGAAATGTACTCTGATTCGTATCTCTGAAAGTTAATATTACAACAGGACAAAAATAAATGACTTATAAACAAATTGACATGCACTGCATGCGCAAGGAGTAGTGCCAGCAACTTAAGTCCAACACGACCAGATAAATAATAATCATGCGCTAGGCTAATTTGATCATCAATGGTTCTCACGTTGAAGCTTCAAGAAACAAGTTCGGCAACCCAATCAACTAAGCTTACATGATATAAGCCAAGTATTGAAAGTGTGTCATTTAGCTTTGGCACAAGTTACAACAAAATTAAGTGGATTCTGAATGAAAGAAGTGTATAGTGACTGCCCTCTGTAAGATGTTATGACACACAAAAGGTTCAGAATTTGAAGAAAATATAAAATTTTCCTTAGACGGAGGGATTTTAAGTGTAAGATTGATTAATTCTAGTTCAAAGGAACCAGGTGTAGGTAAATAGTGTAAACAACATCAGCGTGCAGTTGTCAACTGGTGTAACTTATTTAGGCTTACCTTGGAGCGCGGCGCTGGCATTTCAGGGAAGTCAGAACTTAAGATCAATCAAGGCAAAGTTTAAGCAGCCAAGAAGGCCATCTATTAAGAAATCGAGGTTAGAAAGCTCAGGAAAACACCGCGATCCCGCGATCGTGACAAACCACGCTCAAGCTTTCGCGTAAGCTTGACAACCGAAGACGCGCTCTGATCAGCTGATAACGAAAACGAGGCAATTGCAAAGGACATGCGCAATTGCACTCAAAATGAACCAACATGGCGGATTCACCTGGCGAGCCACCATCTAGCATCTCACAACCTGAACAAGTCTTGGCTCAAAAAAAGAACAATGAAAGTAGAGACAGGAAGAGCAATGAGAGAGAAAGATCCCTTAGTGTAGTGAGCGCCGCGGCGCGAACAAAGCTCTTGCAATTAATCCAACTGGCCAGTGAGGCTGAAGAGCAAACTGATTACAAGAAAGTTGTGGACACTGTCTTTGACTCGGTAGGGAGATAACACGTATATTTTTTATTTGTATATATGTAAACGGCGCAGCTTTCTGTGTAGTCTTCCAAACATCGACTGTAAATCTTGGGAGTCTACGTGCGCTTTACCCGATTTTATTAATATTGGATCATGAAAATATATTTTCCAAAATTAATGTAAGCTTATTTTTTTCCGCATGATCTGCGGTCAAGATGTTGATTACATGTCATTTTGCTTTGTGTTGATCATCAATCTGATCGCAAATGTTTACGTTTATCTTTTCTCGCATTTTCAGCTTGTTGGCGGTGTTTTCGACCTCGAAGCGCGGTTTAACATCAAAGATTCATCAGATCTCATAATATTATTGGAGTTATTAGAACACTGCAATGTATCCCTAAAGGTACGTCGGCTGAACTGTACTTATATCACACCCATGCACTCTAGTCTGTCACGCTCACCACCACTTGATATTTGCTTCTTTTTATACCAGTTTCGCCAACTCGTGGCAATTTTTCAACATGCCCTTTATCATTACTAAGGGAACAGAGCGGGTGAAGAAATATGGCGTGTTTTGCGGCTTTGGTAATGGTCACAAAAAAGTCTTTTGTTGAAGAGTTAGTTTCCTGTCTTCGCAGGTGCCATTAATTATATCTTGATCTCGGAATATTTATATTCTCATAATGCATTAACACTGCCACTTTTTCTCTACTTGGAAAAAGAATGTGCAAAGATAATATTTTTTCAAATGTAGATTCAAAACAAGTTTGAAAAAGTCTGTACATGTAAAAGCAAAATTTGCATGATTTGTCTTGTTAAGATCCTCAGTGGCTTAGGATACAATTTCAAGAAGGTCTTTATTTTGTATTGCTTTTTTGAAGTGATTGTTTTTCCAACTAGTTTTTATTTTGGAATAAACATAACACTGTATATTTTTGTTTGGCGGCTCATTGGGTTCTTGTCGAATGTTTTTTATACTTCTTAATATATGGCTACTCGGAATAATTTACAGATTCAGAGATTTTTGGTGAAAATTGTTGAGTTTACAGGTAAATAAAGGCCAGTGGATTATTAATTTTTCAAGCAAAGATGTTGTAAGAGTCTACATTGACAATGTCTGTTTTGTGTAAAGACACAAATTGTTATGACTTGTGGGATTGTGGAATATACGGTTAGTCAAACCTGGTTAATAAATTAGATGGTTGTCTGACATGTTTTTAAAAAAATAACAAAGTGATTGATCTAGGACTTTAATTTTTTTCACCCGTCACCTATTTTCATTGTGTAGTCAACCAAAGTAAACAGATATATTAAACTCTGTTAATTTGGTTCCCAAGAAAATTTGGCGGGGTTTGATTTCAGTGACAGCACAATGCACAAAAGAAAATAGTGTCTGAGAATCTAGGGCTAATGGATTTTACAGTTGGGTTAGAAGATCTTTTGACTGCTCAATGGGAAGAGAAAAAAAAAATTTCTCAAAAATTTATTTGTGGAAACATTTTTGAGGAAATTGGAATTGCAGTAGCACATTTGTACATCTCCTGCAGTCATTATTACTGTTATATTGTAGTTTAATGTCAAATTGTAATAAAAATTAATCATGCATCTACATGTAAGAATTTTTTGGGGTTAGACTGGTAGGTGAGTGGCCAGGTGAATGACGTGATAAACTGTAACTTGACAAAAAGGGACAAGCCATCAATTGGTTTTCTTTGCACCCTTGGCCCGGCTCTCATACATTTGAACTGTAAAAGGTGATAGTAGAGTACTTTGTTGCAATCTGCTCAACTCAACTTTGTTTATGATTTGATATCAGTGCGCTACATGTGTATTTACAACAAATTACATTCAAAGCACCCTTTTGCAGTTATATGTTATGTGGGACTTTATTAATGTTTGATGTTCAATTACTGAAACTAACTTGCATTTGAAAGCTTATCACCTATGTTATGTTTATGTGAAAGAAAATGATGCTTTGGAGAAGATGAATGTTTTCTTCACGATGCTGTATTTGCATTTGTACTTTTCGTAGGTTGAAATTCTGGGATTGCTCATTGCAGTTTTGAGAAAGAGCATTCCTAACTTACAAGCAGCCACAAAAATTGGCCTGATTGAAAGAGTATTATGCCGACTTTCACAGGAAAGAGAAGTTGTAGCAGGTAAATTCATTCATACTGTAGATTCATAGATTCATAGTAATTTTTCTTAGACCATTCTGTCCGAGGGGGAAAGGTGCAATGAGGTTAGCCCTATCTGAAGCACCAACCCATGAAACAAGGCCAGACCACAACACTGGGAACTATATGCCTTACGCTTTTCACTAAGTGTGTGAGTTCTTTAATGTCTCCTGCTAACCATGTAACACTGAAGATGCAGGAGATGGGGCCTACGGTTTGAAGTCCTCATCAGAGAAGACTGAATGTTAATTGGTTGATTGCTATGCTTGTACCTATGTATGGTAAGGTGTGGTGCTATGTAGTATGGTACATAATGTAATATCTCAAACATGGCAGGCAATGTCTTTTGTCACATTTCCTAACACTAAGAAGAAAGCTGAAAGGAAAATGCACATTCAGGCAGTGGGGTGTTTCTTGATGAAGTCATAAAATTTTGCTGAAATGTGGTGAAATATTGTCTGGCATGTGTGATGTACTTGTATATTGCCTTGATTGAAACTAAGCTGATGAGAACATGGAGAAATAAAATGATAAATCCACACACTTGTCAGAAAAAGTAGGGCACGATGTTCCTGGTGTGGTGATCTCTCATATGATGGTTTAATAAATGCTCGGAGATATTAGCTGCATAAGCTAGTCTGAAAATCCAAGGGTAAATAAAAGTGATGCATGTATATGTATGTATTTATAAGGAGGTTTAATGGTGCAATGTACTAAGGTATGGCGTGGTGTTTTTAAAATGGTTCTGGAAACCAACTCATCTACTTTACCCTTTCACTGCTCACCCTGTATTGCTGGAATAGCAACTGGAAGATGACATGGATTAAATCATTTATGAATTGTCGTAGACCTTTACACATATATGTCCTTGTGCAAAACTTTTCAGATGAAAATCAGTATGATTTTGAATGAGCATGCATGTACATGTACTTCTAATTGATGCACCTTTCTTCATATGAATGACCCACTTTGACCTTAGTAGAAGGCAAATGTAATTTTAAGATAGCTACAAGAATTCTGGCACACTCATTGGCTAATTTTTCTTGTCAATAAGCGGACAGACACATGAGTTTATAATTTATGTGATGTGTTAAGTAATGAGTGAGAGTGGACAATTTGACAACTTTCTATCGTAAAAAACAAATTGATGTCAGTTTTTAATGTGTCTGTTCTGTCATTGACAATGGACTTTGTCATGACATTGTCCGAGTAGTCTGCTGATCCACTCAGCTATCACCTTGCCTTGTGGATCCACAGCTACTTTGATAATGTTATGACAAAATTCATTATCAATAACAGGACAGATGCTTGACAACTTGCGTCAATTTGTTGATGGGAAATTGTCGGCAAACATCATGTGGCATTTAGAGTGAAATCTCTTAAATCATTTGACTGCATAGTGATACTTCCTTTCTTCTCATCATTTACCTTTTGATAATACATGTAAGTTTACTGAGAAATTGTACACACTAATATAGAGATATACATGTATAATGAGATGCACATTTGATTCCTTTGGAGTTTGAATTCCTCTTTGTCATGTTTTCAGACAAGCTGGTAGAGCTCCTTGGCATCTTATCCAGTTACAGTATCACAGTGAAAGAGTTGAAAACATTTTTTGCTACTCTGAAGGGAATAAATGGCAAATGGGTAAGTCTAGTTATTAATTGGTTGAAAAACTGGTCTTGAACCCTGTCATCAATCAGTGTTGGTAGAACCCAGCCAAACCTCATTTGCAGCATGTTTTGAATCATACAAAATTGCTCAGATTTCATTCTCGTAATAAATATGTAAACTTACTTGCCCATCTTGGTAGTGCAGTGGTGATCACTTACAGTAACTGTAGAATAATTTACAACTGACATTAGAGAAATATCCAAGACCTGAAATGTTTTCAGTGGTACTACACATGCCTTAGAAGGTATAAATTGTGGAGTCTCTGGCTCAAGCCCTTCCCCTCTGGCAATAAAGTACATGTACGTATTTGCCTGTTTATAATTTTGCAGAGAACTGTGCATGGTTGTTGTGCTGTTACTTACAAGTACATGTAGGTGTACATAAGTGTACAGTATAGTCATGCATTTTGCACCATCCTCTACCTAGTATCATTGTTTCCATTGTGAAGATGTTCGAGTTGAATCTTGGTTGACTATCTCAAAGTGTTAGTGCTATGCGCTAGAGATTCTCAACACATTAAGAAAGTTCATCATTATCGTCATTACAGCATATTAAATATGCACATGGAGACACAGATATCTGTGTGCACTCGATACAATGTACTTACATTTACTTTGTATTAACCTACTTGTTTTTTATTGAAAGCCCTGCCATACCGTCAAGCTGTTGACTGTCTTGAAGCTGATGTTGGAAAAACATGGCCCTGATGTTTACTTCAACTTTTCTGGTCAAGAAGGAGGAGTAAGTGGCTATATGTTGTGTGTGTAAAAATTTTTGTTTTCAGCAATTGGTGCAGTTCCAGAAAATATCCATACTTATCTCATGTTATAAGGTCACTTGAAATTTGGTAGGGTTAGGGGTCTCAAATGCCAAAATTCCTAAACTGAAGAATGAAGCTAAACTGGAATTCCAGGGGAGTGGATGTCTAAACCCAAACAAATATTCTTTAGGCACTTCTATGAAAGGTTTTAGGTGAGGGTGTTTGATCCAGGAATGACCATTTTTTCTTGTTAGTTTTTGGGTAATATTGATTGTTATCTAGAAAATGTAATTAGTTTATATTTATTTTTTTATCAACTATTAATGTAGTCTCCTTTGCAGCCGTTATTAGGGTTGTCACGCAATGATCCTCCCCACTAATGGCTGCTCACTCGAGCGCTTCATTCCTTTCCCTTTGTTACTGAGAACCAATAACATGCATGTACTTGCTAGCAGCCCGCAAATCATTTTTCTCGTTACATTTGCTGCCAAAGACCAGGTTTCCAGAAAATGGAAGTCTGCTCCTTATTGGTCAATTTGGGGAAAGGAATGTAGAGCTCGAGTGAGCAGCCATTGGTGGGGAGGATCGGTGCGTGACGACCCTATTAATGGCTGCGAAGGAGACTACTATTAATGGTGTTTAGGTAAAAACCAAGGGTTTAGCTTTTTTGTGAGGTAGTAGTGGGGTCAATAGAGAATGGGAAAAGGTATAAAAGAAAAAATTGACCTGCCCTCTGTACTACTGCTCTCCATTTTTCCCGGACCCATTTTCTCCTTTCTCCTGCTTTCTAATCAGGCAATGCTCACAGTTTCTTTGCACGTATCATTTAATTTTCAGGCCATCACTTTGCCACCAATTTCAAAATGGCCTCTGCAGTCTGGGTTTACCTTCTCGACGTGGCTGTGTCTTGACACATCACACCTGGCAAATGCGGGAAAGTGTAAACCATACCTGTACTGGTAAGTTAACATTGTTAGCAATTCTTATCGTGAAGAAAGACATTTAATATAGTATTCAGTATACATGGTGGAGGTGTGGCTGCCTGATGGTTAGCACTCTGGACACCAGATCAAGCGGTTCAGGTGTGACCCCTGGGTGGGTTCAGTGCATTTTGTCCTTGGGCAAGACTCTTACAGTGCCTCTCTCCACTCACATATATAAATGGGTATTGGTAAATTACAGACTAGGGTAAATTTAACTCTGCGATGGACTAGCATCTCATATAATGGGGAAGAAGAAATACCCCTAGTTGCTTATGCTACAGAATATGGGATAAGCTCAGTACAAGTATGTATCCATGGGCCACTAGTATGATGGAGGCTTTATCTTGGAATATATTATTCAAATATTGTGCGACTACAGACAGAGCTGAGATCAAGAATTAGAATTTTGGGCATACAGATATTCTGTGGCCAACCACAAATCTTGCTTGTTATCTTGAGGCTATCCCATAGGAATTTTTCAAATATCTGGGGAAAAGGGACAATCTACTTATATAGAACTTAAGTTCAGTGCAATGATTGTTTTATTTTTATCGCAGCTTTAGGACTGGAAAGGGTATTGGTTATTCCGCACATTTCTCTGGTCCCATGCTTGTCCTGGAATGTACCGTTAAAACTGGAAAACGAGAAAACAAAGTTCACCATCATCTGGTTAAGTTTGAATTCCACCCTCAAAAGGTAACTACAGTACTTGGTCTCACACTGGAGGCTGCATGTAAGTTACATGTAGTTCTAAGTAAGCACTTCACTCGGGTACACCACATTAGAAATCTCTAGTTGCACTTTACAAAACTTGGCTTCACACCTGATAACAAAGTATATTACTTGAAGCATTTTAGCTGTAAAATTAGTCAGGCAAATCACAAAATAATGCGACTGTTCAACAGCAAAATCATTATGGTGGAGAAATGCATTTAATTGGTTTGTAGCTAAAGAATATAATAACAATAGCAGCAACATTAAGGAACAAAATCTTCTGTAGATTATACTTACAAGCTCTAGTGTGAAGCCAATTAGTGTCTAGATATTTAATAATTATTCACCGAAGTGGAGGTAAATATCCATCACTTTCACCGACACTGAGGTGAATAATTGTTTTAGTATATTCCACACAAGCTGAATAATTAGCGGACCAAAACGTTATTTTATGTGCGACAAGCGGTCGGAAATTTAGAAATCTTTCGCGCCGGTTTGCTCGGAGGTGAATAGTGCTTGCTAATCACCTTCGAGTTAACCAATCAGAGTGCGTGAAAAGCACTATTCACTTGTGTGGTATATACTAATACTAAATATTGACAAAATTGAAGGGGTGTGTGGAAAAAAGCCCTAAGTGACTCTTGATTCCATGCCAAATTCTCCTGTCCTGTACAAGGAAGTGAAAAGCAATTTGCTATGAGAATCTTCTGGTCTATCAGATGTCACTTAGGGTCTTTTTCCATGCACCCCTTCATTTAATGTTCGTCTCGTTTGGATTTTTTTAACCTGGCCTCTGCCTTCAGCATACATGTAACATTAGTTGGGAGGCAAACAAATTTTGGTAGCCATGGATTTTACATGTAAGTGGTTTAATGCTATCATCTAAGCTTTAAAGTTAAACGGTAGTTTATTATTAAATTGTTTAATGTGAGAAACAAAGAATTTGAAACTCTGGAAACTGTTTGCTTAGTTAACATTTACAGTATTTAGTATTTGGCTGAATGGCATACATGTACAACATATGAATTTTGTGCATTGGGATCTTCTCAAAATGACAGATAACAAAATTATCTAACTGTATATCTCAGTGTCACTTACTCAACCAACTAAACTGACTTGATGGTGTTGGAAAAATGTAAAAATATCTACAGTGGGTGGATGTTCTGAATTGTGCCTACATGTACCACGTTCATTGCCAGCATATGCTGGGCTAGACTGTTCTTTTTTGGACTGGTTCAGATAAACCCACCGCTTGTGGTAGTGTTATCTGTAGAATTGAGTGAACAGGGCTGTTCAGTGGTGTGTGGAGATTATTGTCATCTTAGTTATTGTTGATAGTGTGTGGATTCTGTATGGAGAAGTCAGACGGTGCTGACTATAAATTTATGTTTTTGCAGTGGTACATGGTCACAGTGGTTCATGTCTACAACAGATTTCATTCCAGTGAGATCCGATGCTTCGTCAATGGAAAAGTAGTGTCCACTGGGGAAACAACTCTTGTACATGCTAATGAGGTAATTCAACACTTTGAACATGTTCCAAAACTGCTTCATTGTAGTGAAAGCTTCTTGGAGTCAGCATGGCTGCTTGGCAAAAATGCTGGAGTTTAAATCGGGAGGACACAAGCCCTGTTCTGACCTCTAGCTGGTGTTGTTCTCGGTAGTACAGATTTTAACTTCTTGGCCATGTTTGTAAATAGCCATTAGCTTACCTCCTGCTAGCTGGTCTGCCTTCACACTTTCCTTTTAGAACTTTCTTGCTTAACCCTCCCCTTCTCCCTGCAAGTTCCAATGACCTTCCTTGGGATAATTATGTTCTTTGTTATTTATGAAAGAGGAAAAATCTTTCAAATGATAATAACTAGTCTAATTCAAATAGCGACATGCAACAGAAAAGTAAAAAAATCATGCTTCCTGTTCCAGTTACCATAAGCTACATAAAATTGCCGTAGCAATGTTATTAATGTTTTCGTAGTTAAATTAGGTACTGTATGTAGTATAAACTTCTAACTATAAGAATTCTTTTTTGTCAGCCATTTGACAAGTGCTACATTGGCTCATCACCCAAGGCTGATGTTGAAACTGTATTCTGTGGCCAAATGGCAGCAGTGTATGTTTTTTCTGAAGCTCTTAGTGCCCAGACTGTTGGTGCCATGCACAGACTGGGGCCTGGTTATAAGGTGAGAAGGTTTTTGATACCAGCAACATCTATTGCTTATTGATAAATAAGTTCACTGATTGAGTGAGTTAGACTATTGATGGTACTGGTAGTAAAATCATCATGCCTACTGGTTAAACGTAATATTGAGTAGTATTGAACACACATATACCACGCAATTGATTATAGTTCTTTTCACAAGCTGCGATTGGTTAACTCAGAGGTGATTAGCAAGGTACTCTTCACCGCTGAGCAGAGATTTTGAAATTTCCAACCATTTAGCAGTTCATTGTTGGAAATATAGCAAATTTTTGGTCTGGTTATTATTTACATGTAGCTTGGAATGCATGATCAATATGTGTACTAAAACAATATTATTTACCTCAGTGCTGGTTTAAGTGCTTGAGATATACCTTGCTGCCTTGTGGCTTGGTAAATATCTCCTTCTTGAACAACAATTGCCATTGATAAAGCCACCACAGTGCCTGATCATCTGCTGTAATGTGAAATATACTAATTATTGTCCTTTTCATCATATTTTAGGGACAGTTTAAGTTTCATGCTGAAATTGACACTCCTTTATCAGAGCAAGACAGAAAGGTACATGTACATGTACAGGCATCAGCGATCTTTTATTAAAAGACAATGTTGATGGCTGCCATAAGTTTGCAACTCAATTCAAACCCTACATGTAGCTACTGACTTTGGGAGAGTTCACTCAGAGTCAGTACATAAGCCCTTTCCTTTTTTCTTTTCTAATTGCATGAGATGGGGCAAGCCCGAGGGACCTGTCCCTATGACACACAATGGGATTTGACGTACAACTCACTTGGACCTGTTTGAAATCATGGTACAAGTCATAGGGACCAAATGTTGTGACTGGATTTATAACAAGAATGTGTATTTTACCTTTAGTTGGTGGCCTCGTCCCTGTGATTAATGAAAAAAAAACCTGGATGGGGAGGGAAAGGGGAGATCATCAATTTTGTTACAGAGATAAGGTGTCCAAAAGACTACCCTAATTCTGATAAATCAGTGTACATTACTCGAAATAATCACTAGAATGCAACGTTTTCTTTTTTTTTCTTTGTTTAAGTTTTCAATGTGAAGATAGATCAAACACTTAAGACAATTTGCTCACATTTGCAAACACTTGAAAGATGGTCAAAAATACTCTGCTGCATGTCATACTTTGGAATTGTGTTCAGTCGTGGTCTTTTAAATTTGGTATATAACTGTACACTGTACTTAAATGAGAGTTCACATTACCAATTATTTAAATGTCAAAGTTGAATATTGTCTTAATAATCTGTGTCTTGTGTGTCAGGTTTTGTATGAAGGTCACTTGTCAGCTGTCATCATGTTCATGTACAGTCCCAAAGCCTGTGACCAGCAGTTGTGCCTTGAAGCCTCACCCACTGAGAATCCATCATTCTTTTGCCATTCACCTCACGCTCTTATGCTAGAGGTGAGTTGGAAATTATGCACTTGCCTGCTGCTGCCAGTGAAAATCGCCATCTACATGTACTACAAAACAAAATAGCATTACCATAGTAGCATCTAAATGGCTAAAGCTCTTTTTTCATATTTATTTGGTTAAGTCAGCATGCTATATAGGCTCAAACATTCTTGTACTTATTATGATAGTTTGAACCAGACATAAACATTATTAGGATACAGCTTGTACCTGAGCATGGCTGCAAAGAAGGATAGAAAGCACAATTGCATGTGGGACTTGTTACATATTGATGAATGGGTATTAGTCATACTTGATGTTATTTTTCAGGGAGTGCAGTCTGTTGTCACACATTCTCTTCAGAGTATTCTTCACTCATTGGGAGGAATTCAAGTGAGTCATTGTTTAATGTCAAGTGAAGTGGAATTCAGTGCGGCATTTTGGGGTTCAAATTTGACTCAAGGGTTTTCACTAGTGGTATTTTTGTAATTATTGTTTATCTTGACGCTGTGTTCTGTGTCACATCACTTTCATCAGATGCTGCTGCCATTGTTCAGCCAGGTGGATTTTCCGCAAGAAGGAACTGAAGACACCAGTGCAGTTCCTGAAGTAGCAATATGGTGAGGAAATTACCCCATTAGACGCTTAGATGTAGCGAGGTATTCCTGTGCCAGAGGGGCACTCCTGTAAGAAATGGCTGGGGATGATTGTTTTCTTGGTTAGGGGTGGAAATCACAATGGTCATATCTTCATTTCTTCGTCGTTATGGACATGTACAACGATCTACATGTAGCACGTGCCATTTTCTTTTTTTTCTTTTTATCTTGCTGGAATGTGAGGAAGAAACAGGAACTTCGGACTTATTTCATTTATTTGCTTTCAATATCCTTTTGTAACAATTTCCAGTACTAGTAATGAATTACGGGAAGAAATTGAATTGAATGCTGTGTTATTTTTGCAGTACTGTTCTTCTGTCACTTCTGTCCGATCTTCTGAGGAGCTCCTGTACAAGTCAACAACAGATGATTCAGTGCCAAGGCTTCCTCGCCATCAGTCATGTTTTAGAAATGGTATATCAGTACAGCTAGAAAATAGAATTGCCGTTACCTATGTTACAACTGGATTGTCGTCAAGCCCGAGTTTTGAGTCGTAGCTGAGAAGTCTTGTACATGTAGAGCAGTTTTCAATTTAGTGTCGTGAAACTAAAACCAATGTTATCACGCAGGCCGTTCAGTTAACTAATTATTAAGCTATAGATCACTTTTTCCCGTGTTTACATATCCTCATCTAAACACAAGGAGGGTTGGGAGAATTCGAGACAGTTTTGCAAACTCGAGACGTAGTCGAGGGTCTACATAACTTTCCAGAATTCTTCCAGCCCCCGAGTGTTAAGATGAGGATATGTAAACACTGAAAAAGTGCTTTACTGCTTTTACAAAATAATTCTCAAAAGTAAGGGCGAATCTGTAACGTTACAACCTTGTTTACATACTCTCATCGAACAAGCTATCGACCAATGAGAGTTCGTATAGTAGCTCATTTATTTTACAATCAAGACTCAGAGTAAATAGATGTTGCTGACGCGAAGCGCGGGAAAACACGTGCGAGCGCGTCACGACTGGGTTTGGTTTTAATTCTGATTGGATAAAAAAGTAGAGCGTTACAATCCAAAGTCTAAGTAAACGTAATTGCTTTTGAAATCCAAATGTAAACCTCTTCAAACGACAGCTGTCCAAAATCCTCGAAAGGCAAATCTTAAGAACCGATTTCTCTGTTTGCAGGAAATGTTAGCACAATTCTATTCTGTCAGCGAATAGACAGGTATGAATTGTAAATCTTGTCTTGTGTACGGTTCACATGCATTTTTTTCTTCTAGGCTGTCTCCACTCATCTGACAGAGGATGCGTTGAACATTTTACTTTTCCTTGCAAGGTTTGCATATCATTTATACATGATTGTATCTAGTAATTTAACAGTACCTATCAGCATTTGATTAACCAGTTCATATTCCTGCATTCTGTTAGTAAGCTTTGGCTCCCACATTCTCCAACTCAAAAATAATTCATAGATTAAAACAAAGAAACTCACAACCGTGAAGTAGGCTTAGATACCCGATCTTAACAAGCATAGATTTTGACTGCTTTACCTCTCCGTTTCTTCCTTAGTTTTTGTTTTGGTTGAGAAGATATATCAAACACGAGAGGCAGGGTTTCATCGGCTATCAAAACACCTCGAATTTGGTGAAAAATACTCTGCTGCAATGTAAATTTGATTTAATTCAGGGATGCAATAAAGTTGTTGTTGTTGTTGATGTTGTTGTTGTTGCTGCGCGTCGTATTTTCAACTCTCTTCACGGTGTTTGGACTATATCCGGATGAAACACTGTGTGCTGGCTTTGAGTCTCGTGTTTGATACAGTACACAAACCACATTGTTGATGTATGTGTTTTGAAGAATTGTTTCCTTTTTTTCTTCTCTCTTGCTACAGACATCTTTTAAAATCGACTGGATCCGGAGCCCTGCTAGGTAGTCTTCTAGACCACATTCTGTTTAATCCAAACTTGTGGGTTAAGGCCTCGCCAAAGGTAATGAATATATCACTTTTATTTTCAGTTGATTAGCTTGCAATAGTTGGCTAGTAATTAAAAGACGATCTTTTTCGACGCTGCGTTGTTCTCTCTTGAGTGAGAGACGTATCTCGCAAAAATCTATAATGATGAATTTCGTCACCAGGGAGATTCGTGAAGAAAGGGTAAAAAATGTAATTTTTATTACTGGTACACGAAGCACCGAACACCTGTGATGAACCCATTTTAAAGTGTTCGTACATCGAGACCGAATTAGAAAATGGAGTGTTGTCTTGGGTGGAGGGAAGAAAACTGATAAGAACCGGAGAAAACCCTTGAGAACAAGGACGAGAACTAACAACAATTTCAGGGGAACTCGGTCAATTGTCTTGGAATGATTGCCACTTTTGTCCAAAACTGCATGAAAACGTTCAATCAGAGAGACTGTACTGATTTCTGTCTTTAGCCTTGCTTGCCGCATTAAGAGAATCGGCTGCTTCGTCCTGAGCACCCTAACTTTCACGTTAGGCCTTCCCAAGGCGTAATAAATGTACTTTACGTTGACACCAGCTCGTTTTGTGTTGCAGGTTCAACTTCAGTTATTCAGTGTGTTCGCCACAGACCTAGCCACTGGTACGGGCTGCGCTGCTCATCTGCGCCACGATGTCGGGGTCAGCAGACTTATGTACATGCTCAAGACATTTTACTGGCTTCACGATGCCAGTGAATTTCAGCAAGGTGAGCGCTCTGAATGCTGCACAACAACTGCTGTACCTGGTACGGGCAGGAGCTACAGACCATGCTGTGATTCGGACTATCGGTGATAAAGTGATAACGAAAAGGCAAAAGGCCATCTAGGCGTCCTCAGCATTTTCCCTTGTAGGATGTATGGTGTTCAAGTTAAGCCCAGAGCAAACCCGTTTTGTGATGATCCTCGACCTCAGCTATTTATTTCGTCCTTCCATTTTAAGCGGACCTCGTCTAGAGATGTCTGAAATCGATAGCACTTCAGGTCGTTATTGTCGTCTAGAGCTAGTTAAGCGTCCTTGGTTTAAGTCTGTGCCCGAGGTCAGTGGCCCATCAGGCTGGTGCTCATCTCCGGTTTCTGTAGCATGAAGCAACTAGGAGTATTTCTCCTCCCCCATGGGTGAGACGCTAGTCCATCGCAGGGTTACCCCCAGCATGAAATTCACCGGCCGGTACCCTATTATATACACCTGGGCGGAGAGAGTCACTGTGAGAGTAAAGTGTTTTGCCCAAGAACATAACACAATGTCCCTGGCCAGGGCTCAAACTAGGATCGTTCGATCGGGAGTCCAGCTCACTGACTAAGAGGCGCCTCCCACTAAGTCTTCGTATATGTACAGTCCATACAAATAACAGTCAGAAGTGTAAGGACTAACCTTGGTGACTACTTGTGGCATTATGAGCTCTTTGTGCCTCTGATGCACTCTGTGCGTCAGAGGCACAAATTGTTGTTGTTATATGTTGTTATATTGTTGTTAGAACATCCTTTTGTGTTTCACTTGCATTGTAGCAGTAGAAGTACGTGGTACACTCTGCTTTCAGTGGAGCTTTTAACGTCTAACTTTTCTCATTTGCATTACATTATAATCCAACATGTATTCGAGTATTTTCGGCATTTGTGTAGTTTCTGTAACCGTGACAAAGTATTTTATAACTTAGCGCGCGCGCTAGTCCTATCTAATCATGGACAAAAATCGTGAACCAATTCTTTTTGTACGCACGGCCGTGCTCCATAAAATGACGTGTGCAGTTTCAATTCAGCTGCAAAATTTTCGTCGCGTTTAGTGCGAGTTCTTTTTGTTTAGGTTTCGGCAATGTGAAGATTATTTTGAACAATCCAAAGTTCGAGCCTTTGACTTTTGCTGAGCAAAGATGTTCACTTAAACTTGAGTGTTTTCACTTTTTTTATCTACATTTTCATTGAGTATTTTAGACTTTGTTTGCCTGCATTACCTTCATTATAATTAATCGAAGACGCGATTTTTCCGTTGATAATTTTAAAACCTTGCAGGTTGAACGTTTTCGTTCAAGACAACTGATTGTGGCGTTTTAGGATCCTAATTGTCTTTGTTTTCCGTCGTGCATTGTGAGAACTTTGTTGTTAAACACAAATAAAACCTGTTTTAGCGCCGAAAATGTTTTCGTAATGTTATAAAAGAATTGGTTCATGCTTTAACTGTGCGTATATCGAGTTATGGATGCACTTGGGAAGTTTGGAGACCACTCAAGAAGCTAGAGTTGCTCTCGGCTATCGCCTCGAGCAACTCTTACGCTTCTTTCGTGCTCTCCAAACTTCCCGCGTGCATCCATAACTCGATTTACGCACGCTAAGCATGAACCAATTCTTTATTGTATCCATACTTACATTCTGACGTCCTTGTTTGCAGACAGACGAATGTCAACTAAGGAAGAAATCCTCTCTCTGAGGGCATTTTTACTTCTTTTGGTTAAACAGCTAGTTTTAAAGGTGAGTTGTGCGCTAAAAAAGCTGTGTTATATATAATCAGTTTTGTTAAGAACCTTCAGTTGTCTTTTGTAATGCACGCGATGATGGCGATCATTCGCTTGCTTGGCCAATGACTCAATCACTCCCACTCTCACGCCTACAAAACAAGGCAACGACCTCAGTATAGAGAAAAAGTCTTGGCAAACAATTACACCTGAACTCTACACTATACACATGTTGCTCCAATTCAACGCAGCATCCAACCTCGTTCCCAGGGTCGGAGAGACCCTGGGAACGAGGTTGCGCAGCGTCTTCTGTTTTTGTAATAACTTAACTACCTGTCTTGAAACTTTGCTTTTATTCGTGTTTTTGCTGATCATAGGAAAAAGGCATTACAGAAGACGAGTTCAAAAGTATTCTGACCTATCTTATGATAACAAATGAGGTGAGATGAGCGAGAGAGGTTAAGCATACGTTTACGGCAAACGGCAAACGGCAAAAATGAAACTTTTGCCGTCTCTCTTCAGCTGAGTGTAAAGTACATGTAGAGTGAAATTGTTTGTATCGGCAATGATTAGTAGGAGACGTTATTCCATTTTTGTGTGCTTTATTTACGGATTAGAAGAAAAGAACTCAAAATCAGAAGTTGTATTGCCGTTTGCCGTCTGCCGTTAACGTCATGCATGCTTAACCTTTCTATTATTTCTATAGATGGTGGCAATACTGAACCCATTAGTAGACAACAAAGTCGCCTGTAACTTCCTTTGCAGATGTGAGCGAAACGTCAAATGAATCTTAAGCAAATTCTAGATTTCTCATCAAGCCGTGGACTCTAAATGCACGTAATAATTATTATGAATTTGCCTCAGATTTTGACGATGATTTTTGTTGATAACGACTGTCAAATTATCATAAGAGCAAATGTAAAACATATGATTCGTGTTATTATGGTAAGTGAAATATATTTCCGGCGAAAAGGTAGGGAATAGTCTGTGATTTTGTATGTTTCTTCATAGATGGTATCAATTTTAACATCTCTTATAATTGTTTCCTTTGATAACAGGAAGAAAATCTGCTAGACGTGCTTCAACTGGTGCTGTCAATCATGACAGAGCAGCCGGACACTTGTATTCCTATCTTTGACAAAGTGGACGGTCTGAGGTAAGCCACACGACTGATACTACCTGTCAATCATTTTGTTGTCATGGTGATGTGAATGGCTAACTGGTTTCCTTTTTTTCTGCAGGGTTCTGTTTCGGTTCCTGGACATGAAAGCTGAGGCGGTTCGTGTGTATTCGTTAAAGATCATTGGATGTTTTCTTCAGTATTGCCCTGCTAAGTAAGTCGATTAATGTCGTATTCCTAATACTGATCAAGATTAAGACGAAATCTTATAAGAAATCGAGCAATTTCAGTTTTTAATGGCCGAAAACCTTGTACATGTACTAAAATGATGTTCAAGTATAGTGCAGTCCTTTTTGCGTTTTCTAAAAGTTAAAGATATGAACAGTTGCCTGAGATAACACCAACGGCAATTTTCCATGCGAACTCGAGAAATTAAATTTGAAAGTTCAGAGAAATTTTGCAAAAACGGGAGAAACTCCATCATCAGTTTCACTTCACCTGATTACTTTCAATTGTTTCAAATGAACTTCAAAATTACGTCCGCCTTAAATTATTTTTGTTGTTGTTTTTTTCTCAACGACCTGACTGTTTTCTTGCAGGAGAAAACAAGACTTACTGGAGCATTACAGTCTGTTCTCACTGGTTGGTGACAAGCTCATGAAGCATTCTCTGACCCTCACCACATACAATGTTTTGTTTGAGGTTTGTCAGTTCTTCACCTTCCTTCTCAAATTCTGTGGAGACTCGTGATGTTTGCGTTCCATTCAAATACGTACTACACTAATGCGTTTACTTAAGCGCGAGCGGCGTAGCACGTTGTCAAAACCTAAATTTACTTTAAGGCAACTAAACACTGACATGCGCCCGGTTACTGCAACACAATGCGGTTTCTAATGCATTATTAACGCGCTCTTTTTGTTCCTTTATTTCTTGGCGACACTGCAGTTGTCAATTTTGTTGATAGTGAGTAGCCTAGCAATGTGCGGTTTTTAACAAAATGGCGGCCGCTTTTTGCGTTTTCTGAAGAGGATTTAGATAATTAACTTGAATCGACTGCCACTCGCAACATTTGTGTGACACGGTCGATTCGGTCTGTGCCCTTGTCAACTATCACGCGCTAGAAATCTCAAGCTTATAATCTAATTGTTAAATATTACTTATCAAAGTTGGGCAAATTAAGTGACTTGGTCAACCTTCGCCATGTGTTGTTTATATTCAGATCTTGGTTAGTCGAGTCTCCAAGCAGATAGTCAGCGGACACCACCCACAGCCGGATAACAGCTTTCTTTTACACAATACAAGTGAGTTGCTACAAACAGAAGTAAAGCGTCTTAATATGAATTAATATCGCTGGCTTGACTGTTTAGCTGTCGTAAAACAGTAGTAAAAAAGCTTACAATGCGTTGTCTTGCTCCGGTAGGGAAAAATATCACTTTCAATCATGGCTTAAGCTAACCGTTTCTAATCGTTTATCCAAATTTGTTCTTCTTCAGCTATGGCGCCGGTTATTGCCAAAATGCTGCATAAGAATGAAGGGAAACATTGCAACGCAGGAGTGAAGCTAACACGACAGGGAAGCTTCAGAGAAGAACGAACTCCGGAGGACGAGAAGATTGACCTCAAGCGAAAGTTTCTTTCCGATCTTGTACTGCTGCTTAATCATAACAAAATAAACAGAAGGTAAGATAGAGCGTCATAAACTCCTTACCCTGCCCCTCTGTATCACACAGCGCTCCAACGGACGCGGGCGCATGGAAAATTCCCGCGAAAACTCACTGCTGTTGACAAATGCAGATATTAGTCTGGAATTTAAAAGTAAAATGTACTCATAACGACGAAGACATTTACTGTAAAATTGAGTTTTGGAAGGTAAATTCGTCCAGATAGCTTACTAATTGCCTGTCAGCTCTAAATATCGCATTCTGTAATTAGACAAAATGCTCTACTCACACAGTGCCTCGTCTACACCGTCCGAGTTAGGTGTATAAATGGGTACAAGTGAATTGTTGGAGTAAGCTGATGGAATGGTAGGGATTTGTCCCTGAAATGATTATTAATGTAATTGCCATTCCTTCGTATTTATTGAAAAATTTTATGTTGTGTCGCACAGTCTTATCCTGCAGTTGTCCTGTTGGCAAGACTGGCTTTTCTCATTGGCTCACGTGGAACCAGCAAGCGCAGGTACAATCTGCCTATGCTCTGCATAGTTGTCAAACGCTTTTCGTGGTCTTATGATTATTGTTTTGCTTTAGATGATCGGGTTCCATTGTTAGGTAGAGTTATATAATGGTTAAATCAAACGCTGTAAGCGAGTGTTAGCCCCGGCAAGAATGACGACTGAAATGAAAGAAAACTTGACTTATTTGGAGTTTAAATGCTGAACGACATAAAACCGAAAGTCGCGGATGGAGTTGAAGATATTTTTTATAATAAAAGTACACTTAAGTGTCGTGTCTTCTCTGAGTGTAACGGCCATCTGTTGTTCTTTGCGGTTGCACTAGGTTTCTATTTCTTGTTAAACCAGTCAATGGCTTTCTCCAATGGGATGAACTAGTTTCGCTAGCGCGAACGTCTTAAAAAAAAAAAAATGAATATCACTTACATGGAAAGTGTCTGAACAATTTTAACAACATACAAAAACATTCCTGTATCTGGCTATACGCTTCTTTTCTTTGATCATTGTAGAGGAAACGCGCACCACAGATACTGTGTTTTGCCTGTTTCGCATGCTTCTGCACCACGCCTTCCAAGAAGAACGAGAAGGCTGGAGGATCTGGGTCGACACTTTAGCTATTCTGCATGGCAAGGTAAGGTATAAGTTCAGTGGGCTCGCTGCCCTTCTGTCGATAGAGTTTTATACTTTGCTATTTTTTCGGCTTTTTCCTGAAAAGATGTGGTTTCAATTTCTGCATGTACGTAAAAGTGAATATTCTCGTGTCTGGGGTCACTTAGCCTCCCATGCAGACGTTCTTAGGCTTGTCACGAGTTCCTCCCCACGAACATCTGCTGAACTGAGCGATCACTTCCGTTCACTGGCGGTTAGGCTTTGTTTTGGAAGAACCAATCATGAATCCGTATCGAATCGGCATGTCAGGTTGACAGCTCTCAGTTTCGTTTGCCATGAA
>Ga0126343_10000114_pt1 | contig 23136 bp, 14 predicted proteins | sample Cyp2metagenome_FD_92531 | JGI IMG/M metagenome (GOLD analysis project Ga0126343, IMG submission 92531) | Coral microbial communities from Lord Howe Island, Old Settlement Bay, Australia - Cyphastrea 2 metagenome | ecosystem: Host-associated > Invertebrates > Cnidaria > Coral ...
GCACCAGCACCAGCACCAGCACCAGCACCAGCACCAGCACCAGCACCAGCACCAGCACCAGCACCAGCACCAGCACCAGCACCAGCACCAGCACCAGCACCAGGATTATTCGGGTCTATTCCGGCATCATGAAGCGCTCTTCGCAGTCGGGCAAACTCAACAATGTTTCCTTCACGAATCAACTGTCGCAACCGGGCCTGCGGGTTTTCAGGGAGAACAGGCGCAGGTACCTGAACCTGGGCCTGGCCTGGAATGTGATCCTCCATTCCGCCCACCAGAAGTGCCGATGCCTCTTCCGAATCAGCCACTTCGGTCTGTTCCAGCGTATCATCGTTCTGTCCCGGCCCAATCAGAACCTCCTCTGCCACCAACACGCCTCCAGCGGCGGCTGCGGCGGCCGCGGCATTGCTTACCGGATCTGGCTGCCACTCATCATCGCTGTCGCTGTCAACGTCGTTCTCTGGATCATTGGTTTCATCTGGCTGATGGACATTCGATTGATTGTCAGCTGCCTGGTTGCCATCCTGCATGGCAGGCGCTTGTGCTGGTACTGCATTGTTACCACCGCCTTCGCGCAGGCGTGCAGCCTGTTCACGGGCCAATGCCAACAGATTCATTACACCGGCAGTGTCTCGCGCCTCAATCAGAGATTGCAGTTGAGCACTCATGGGGCCGGCGGGTGCCTCTGGCCCTGGTCCCGGCACCTGAACTCGCGCATCGCCGGGGATATGGTCATCCGTTCCTTCCAAAATATCGGGTTCTCTCTCGTCGTCATCTGCTGCCATGTCAATTACCTCAAGGGTAGGCAGACCCCTTTCTGTCGCAACCTGGTTGTGCGCCTCCACCGCTATCAACCACTGCTGTAAGTTCCCTGTTCTTGGCGGGTAAATTCGTCGTACTGCAGGTGGGGAAGCCGCTCTGCTTACGTCTCCGACGCCTGTGCCAACAACGCCACCCTGTGCACCGGCACCAAGGGTCTCTTCATTGCCACCAACGTTGCCCGGGGCCCCACCAGGTCCGCTACTGTCGACGCTACGACCACGGCGAGGGAGCGGCTCCGGCCTCAGCGATGGTGACGGCCTCGGCGTCGAAGGCGGCGTGAGTTCCTGGCCCCGGCTTTCTACGGCACCCTCATCATCGCTCATGACGTCAGCAAGACGCGCAAGCTCTTCAGAAGAGCTGCTTGCAACGCTTAGCGTATCGTCACCGCTCTCGCTGGCCTGGTCGGCTGCTGCATTGCCAACAGCGCCTGTGTTGTCGTCATCGGGTCCGGCTGTATCAGGGCCACCAACGTCACCCAATGGTGGTGTGTTCGCAACCGACGAGCGTCTGCTGCCCAGCACAGCTAATTCAATCTTCGGACTACTCGAACGACGCCCACTTGCAGGAGGTGGCGACTGATTGCGTCTGAGACGACCCAGTAACCCTCGGAGCTGATTGAGCACACCTCGTTTTCTTGCCTTGGGCATCGGTCGCTGCGTCTCTCCACCACCAGACGCTGCATCGCCACTTTCGGGGCCTCCTACACCGCTGGTTGTGTCGCTCGCATTGGCGCCTGTCGAGGCTGCTGCATGGCTGTTCGCCGCCCCATCGGATGCCCCGCTGCCAGGTCGTTGATCTCGTCGCCGGTTGGCATGAATAAATCCGCCTTGTGGCGAGCCTCTGCCCTGCACTGGAGAGTCTCTGCCATCCGCCGGAGAGTTTCTGCCGTCCTCATTGGCCGGATTCAGGAGCGAACCGGCCGATTGCATGGGGCCGCCCGATACAGGATCAGGCGTCGGTAAACCTCGCGATTCAGGTGATGCAGGAATAATAGGACTGGTGCTGCCGGCATTATCGACACCGCCATTGCTACTACCACGGCTGCCACGCCCGTTGGCTGAGCCGGACGTATTAGACGCGGCAGACGACGCACCGTCATTGCGGAGACCATTTATCATGCACCATTCTTCCTGTTACACGCAGATGTTTACACTGAACAACTCTGCTTCTTTATTCAAAAAAATTGACTGTAGAGATTCCGCAACCAACGGCACACAACAACCGCATGATGGGCAAGTCCCCCCTCGCAGCGCCCGTTTGCTTCAAGGCTCCTGCAAATGCGTGTTTCACCTTTGCGCCAACCGTTGAGGCTACTTTCTGGCCACTCGCCAGCCACCCCTGTTTGTATGTGAGAGTCATCTGGCCACCTGAGCGACACATTGAGTGTTCAGCAGACAAAAGCGGCAGGTCTCTGGTGGTGAAGCGCCGTTAACGACCTTACCACTCCTTCTTCGAGGCCCATCTTACGTCAATGATCTTTACATATCAGTCTTTGAACTTACGTATGGGTATGCGGATTTCATCAACCCGCTGAGTGAATTTGCCGCGACTTAACCATGTAACAGGTTATTTCCGCACTAAAAACAAATACCGTCGTATATTTGGTGGTACAGGAAAGCATCAGCATCGGTTTGACCACTTTTTGTGGGGAGAAATCTCAGGAAAGGCGTCAGTCACAGTTCAGCAAGGGCCAAAGATGGCTCCCCGGCGCGGTTCGCGGTATCGTCCTGTTCAGCCAGCGCCCTGACAACCGAATGGTGGCCATGTTCCAGAGCCAGTGACGACGCCGTCCAGCCAGTTCTTGGCCCGTCATTGGTGAGCGCGGCATTTTTTTGGGCGCCGTGCCTCAGCAGCAGTTTCACCACCGCTACATGGCCATTGCGGGCGGCCACTATCAGGGCTGTGCGACCGTTATTTTGATCAGCGTTCATGCCGGCATTTACCAGCGCACCATGTTCGAGCAGCAGCCTGGCAGCATCGACATACCCCATGCGTGCTGCCAACATAAGTGGTGTCGAGCCACTGTTGTCCCCGGCGTCGCTCTGCTGTCTGTTTACCTGAGCACCAAACTCCAGCAGCACACTGATCGCCAAACAATTACCACTCCAGGCGGCAACCATCAATGCTGTGTGACCGTTGCTCAGGCCAGCGTCGTGCTGTGTGTCATCCACGGGTGCCCCAGCCTCAAGCAGTTGCCTCATAACCCTGACATGGCCCCTTTGGCAAGCTTCCATCAGCGGCGTCCAGCCGGTGTTGAGGCCGACAGTCAAGGCCTGATTGGCCTTGGCACCATCGGCCAGCAGCAAGCGGACAACCTCCTCATGACCATGATAGGCGGCCAGCATCAGTGCGGTGCAACCACTGCCCTGACCGGCATTGCTTTGTGCCTGGTTGACTCGTGCGCCAGCGCCAAGCAGCAGCCGGACCACTTCCACGTGCCCCCGATCAGCAGCCAGCATCAGCGCCGTTCGGCCGTTTTTGGGGCCGGCATCATACTGCTCGGCATTGACGCGCACATCCTGTCGTCGGAGCCGGAGCATTTTTCTGACCATGGCAACATGCCCCTCCCTGGCTGCCACCATCAATGGGGTCAAGCCGTTATTATGACCGGCATTGGTCTGGGTGTAGAGCAGCGACGCGCCCTTAAACAACAACTCATCAAGCACCCGCAGATGGCCACCCTCTGCAGCGCCCATCAAGGGCGTCCAGCCGTTGCGTTCACCAGCGTTACGGTGAGCGCTGTGCAGCCAGGCCCCCTTGTTCAGCAACAGTCGGACTGTGGCAGCGTGACCATGACTGGCGGCCATATTCAATGCGCTGCGACCATTGTTCAGGCCGGCATCAAATTGCACCAGGTTTATCTTGGCACCAAACTCCAGCAGTACATTGGCCACAGCCGTGTGCCCACAACGGGCAGCCAGCATCAAGGCGGTGTTACCACTCTCTTCCCCGGCATGGAATTGGGCAGCATCGGGCTTTGCGCCAGCACGCAGCAACACCCTGACCATCTCAACATGACCGGCTTTGGCTGCAACCATTAACGCAGTCAAGCCAGTTTTTTTGCCGGCATTACTGAGGGCGTGGTTGACGTTGGCCCCGAACAGTATCAATAATCCCGGCAAATTGATGTGGCCACCTTCAGCCGCTGACATCAGTGGTGTCCAGCCGGTAATCTCGCCGGCATCCACCAGGGCAGCATCTGCCTGAGCCCCCTTCGACAGCAGTAATCGGACAACGCCAACATGACCATTACGGGCAGCGCTATGCAGTGCTGTCCAACCGTTGCTGCAAGGCGTATGGTACAGTGCCCTGTTCACTTCAGCACCCTGCTCAAGCAACAAAGAAGCAATATCCGGACACCCCAGGTGGGCGGCAAGCATCAGTGGCGATCTGCCGTTAAAACGACCAGCGTTGATCTGACACTGGTTCACAGGGGCACCATTTTCCAGCAACATTCTGACCAGTGTCTGATCGCGATGCTCGATGGCCACCATCAGCACCGTCCAACCATTTTTCTCGCCCGCGTTACACAAGGCAAAGTGTACGGATGCCCCTTCGTCGAGCAACAGCCGGACAACATCAGTGTTGCCTCCCCCGACTGCGGCCATCAGCGGGGAAATGGTAAATTTACTTTTTGGATCATAAACGGCTTTTGTGGCGAGCGTTGGGTCAAACTGTAACAGATCTCTCAACTCTGCTTCCCTGCCTGCGTAGCAGACAAAAAAAACACGACTAATGACGTATTCATTCTGCTCGTTCAGTTGTAACCCGGCGATGCGCATCAGCGGCAAGGCTTCCGCCTGGCAGTGAGTACACTTCCTGTTCGGAAGCGGTTGGCTGTCAAGCGCGCTGGTGATGCAGTGAAGGTGAAATACGTGCGAACAAGCGGTCATAGCGGCATCCGCCATATAGAAGGGCTGGTGGCAGATGAGACACTGATGCCGAGTGTTGACTTGCGTGGTTGAATGGGCCGAAGGAGTCGGCCCGGCAATGTTATTCATCGTGGCTCTCGCTTGAAATCGCCCGCCCCTTTCGGTAACTACTCATTTTTTTACTGACAAACCTCCATTTTTAGCCTTTTTTGCAAGAAAATTACTGAGATGCAAATACTTTCCCTTAAATCTGCCAGTGGTTTTTGAGCAGTTACTTTTTTTTGCCCAATGGCACACCCAGACGTTGCAATAGCCACCTGAATACTCCGCCAAAACAGGCAGCCTGTTCAGGGATAAAGCCATCTGGGTCCAACCAACCATCCTTACGCTTGCTGACAAAGTGATCTGCACGCCGTCACGACTTACCCGGCAACAAACCCTTTGGCCATTCCTCTCGTACATGTGTTTCCACATTTTTACGGGTATCGGCCCTGGCAACCTGGTTACAGGCAGAGAGCAAGAATTGAATAAACCGGCGTCTGACCTCAGCTATTTTCTCGTCAATTACCGATGACTCTTGCACAGGAGACGACTCCGGCGGGCGTTTTTTACCCGTCAACGCTTGGGCAGGTTGTTGAGTGTTGGCACCAAATACTTGGCCCTGAAAGAAATGCATGGCCGTAATGACCAGCTTGGCATTGCGGTCTAAATAAGAATCATCGGAACTCAGCTCTATTCGCTGGCAGCCTTTCATGCCCAATTCGGTCATCGCTTCTTGCACGGGGTCCATTAAGAAAGAATAACCGTGTGTCCTGCTATCCCCTATAGCTTCGATAAACTGGGCAAAATCAACGCCATATTGCTCGCTAAACGAGTGTAATGCCTGTCGGTATTCGGCGCTGGCCACGGCACCGGGAATATCATCAAAGCACAAGCCCGAGAGTCTCAGATAATCCGATTCGGCAGCCTGACTTTCAAGCTCATTGCGCAGGTTGTCATGGTCAGCCAGAAAGTCGCCAACATCACGTCGGATTTTTGCCAAACGGTCCCCTCCCTGCAGCTGGGCAAAAAACTCTCTCCTGACCGACGATGCTGACGACGGTTTTAACCCAGTGCCGTCTGCCGCGACCAGCAGTGCTTTTTGCTCCAGCATGAACACAGTTACGATAAAAGCCAGCCTGTTTTTATCCGTCCTGCTCTCATTGTCTGCCTCTGTGGCCAAGTATACTTTTTCCAGACGATGGGCCAGAGTACTCAGGCTTTCTATCCCACGGCTTGCGCGGATTACATCCAAAGCCATCCTCTTTATATCGTCGCGAACGCCAACAGTGATCCAAAACTGGATTCTGGCGGCCAGTTCTTCAAAGTCGAGACCATAGGCTTCTCCTAATCGCGCCAGACAGTTCGTCAGGCTGGGGTTGGTCATGACAGGGCATGCAACGCCCCCTTGGGCAAACGGGGTATAGCCCGGTGGCGGAGCATCTGACGGAACATCTCCGAACAGGGATTGGTAGGAAGGAGGCGCAGCAGGGCTAACATGACGAGAAAAAGCACTCGCGCTCCCCTGATGTGATTGACTTGACGTTGATTCGCAAGATGGCGAGCTCAACGGTGGAACTTTGGCAGATTCTGAGACATTCATTTAAACAACCCCCTGAGTAATTTCGTCTCCCTTTGGATGCTTTTTCAGAGGAATAGTTCCATACAAACCGCCAGCAGTGGAATTAACTGCCGGCAGCTAGCTGGTGTACCAGGTAGTGCAGCCTGAGCAAGTGCAGCTCATGGTAACCAACTTGCGCTTGCAATTGCTCATAAACCGGGCGCAAGCGCTCAGTGCCAAGCAGGTCCATTGCCGCCAGCACCTCAGCCTGTTGCGCTGGCAATAAGCCGGATTTGGCGATGAACGCGTCCGTTTTGGGCAGATGCGCGACTTGCGTCTGGTATTTATAAAGGTGGCTGAGCATGGTGGATTGCTTAATCTTCAGCTCGCTCTGCATACGGTCCAGGCAGTTGAGCTGGACAAACAGTTCACCCACCTGAATATGCCGGCCTGAAGACGGCTCCGGTAGCACCGCCGGGTTGACCTGCATGGTGCCTTGCAAACCCTGCTCCCGGCAAAAGGCCGTGATCTCACGGAGAAACGCATCACCATAGTGGCTGAGCTTAACTTGCCCCACGCCACTGATCTGCAACAGGCTGTCACGGCACTGGGGCAGACGACTGGCCATCTCAGTCAGTGTTTTATCAGAAAAAATAATGTACGGCGGCACATTTTCCTGGTCAGCCAATGCCTTGCGACAATCGCGCAACCGGTCAAACAGCGCCTGGTGGCAGTCGGGTTGCTCTTGTTCCGGGCTCTTTTTACCGGTGAACTCCAGTCTTTGCGTCAACCGAATCTGCACAGTGCGCTCTCCTTTGAGCACGGTGCGGGCGTCGCTGGTCAGCTTCAGACTGCCATACTCCGGGTCCTGAGTGACCAGATTCTCCTGCACCAGTTTACGGGCCAGCTGCTGCCATTGTGGTTTGGTCAGCTCAGTGCCGATGCCGTAGGTGGAAATCTGGTCATGGCGTCGGGCCAGTAATTTTTGGGCTTTGGAGCCGCGCAGAACGTCAATCAGATACGCAGGACCAAACAGCTGGCCGGTGCGAAAAATACAGGAGAGAAATTTCTGGGCCGGGATGGTGACGTCAGTCAGCGGTTGCCGTTGTGACAGGCAGTTATCACACTGCTGGCAGTTTTCCTGCTGGTATTGTTCGCCAAAGTAGTGCAGCAACGGTACGCGCCGGCACTCTTCCGATTCGGCATAACCGACCAGGGCATTGAGATGCTGGCCGGCAATGCGCTGCTCCGACTCAGACTTCTGGTTAATAAAGAACTTGATCTTCTGGATATCTCCATAACCAAAGAGAAAATGGCAGTAAGCAGGCAAGCCGTCCCGCCCGGCGCGACCGATCTGCTGGTAATAGCTTTCAATGTTCTGGGGCAAGTCAAAATGCAGCACAAAGCGCACATTGGACTTGTTGATGCCCATGCCGAAGGCCACCGTGGCCACAATAATCAGCACGTCGTCACGGATGAAAGCACGCTGGTTGGCTTTGCGTTCTTCACTGGATAACCCCGCGTGATACGGGGCCACAGAGCATCCCCTGCTGGCCAGCGCCTGGGTCAGCTCATCCACCTGCCGACGTGAGTTGCAGTAAATAATACCGGACTGCTCAGGATACCTGGCAATCAGTTGCAGGGTTTGAGCCACAGGGCTTTGTTTCTCCACCACCTCCAGGAACAGATTGGGGCGGTCAAAGCTGGCGATAAAGGCATTGGCCGCAGACATCCGCAAGATGTCTTTTATGTCTTGCTGAACCCGGATGGTCGCCGTTGCCGTCAGGGCAATACAAACGGCATCGGGCAGGCTTTGGCGCACTTCGGCCAGCTGACGGTACTCCGGGCGAAAGTCGTGGCCCCACTCGGAGATGCAGTGGGCTTCATCAATGGTCAGGCAGTCAATGCGCACAGCGCTGAGCACCTGCCGGGTGCGCTCAAGCATCAGCGTCTCCGGTGCCATATAGAGCAGTTTGAGAGTGCCATTGCGCACATTGGCCAGCGTGTCGTGATAATCGCTGCTGCTCAGGGTACTGTTGAGCAGCGCGGCACAGATGCCCAGCGAAGTCAGCTGGTCAACCTGGTCTTCCATCAGAGAGATCAGCGGTGAAATCACCAGAGTTAACCCCTCGAACATCAGGGCAGGAATCTGGTAACAAAGCGACTTGCCGCCACCGGTAGGCATGATGGCCAGCGTGTCGCGGCGCTGAAGCACATTGTCGATGATGGCGCTCTGTTGTGAGCGAAACGCATCGTAACCGAATACCGATTTCAGAATTTGTAATGCTTGCCCGGACATGTCCAACGTCTACCGCAATGTAATGATGGCGACGGCAATTGTTAACGAAACTCGCGAAATTCTCCATCCATAACCCAGACTGAGAGCAAAAATTCGTAAAGCGCCCCTTGCTGAGATCAGCTCCGGCCCGTCCTCCGTACCGATATTACGCACCGGGAACGGCTGCTCCCGTATCTACGGGCTCTACCAGTAACAGTTGTTCCACAGAGATAATCGCTGAACCCTGTCCCGGCGCACTGCTCAGGGCAATAACGGTCTACCGTAGACGGCAAGGCAGGACATTTGGCCGTAGAAGATACTCTGTCTACACTTGTCCAACTAATGCAATGGGGGGGCTGGTGACGGATCAGCGACAAACACCGGCTGGTGTATCAGGCGATCGATACCCATCTTATAATTGCCACCTGCCGGTTTCGCTCTTAGGGTAGTGGTGGACACAAAAGTACCACCACATTCCGTTCATCCTGAGCCTGCCGAAGATGCGGGCAACACACGTCGACAGGCTCAGTGTGAACGGCGGCACGGATCTGTTTACTGCCCCTTAACAGGATTCAAACAATGGACAACAGCAACACTCTGTATAAAACCGATCGGTATCAGTGGATCGAGCAGCAAAAACAAAAATTCCGCAACGGCCAGTACGACCAGCTGGACATAGATAACCTGTTTTGGGAAATCGAAAGCATGGGCAGTGAACTCGGTACACTTGAACACCGATTGACGACACTGATCCTGCACCTGCTCAAGTACGACTACCAGCAACAGGTTGTTAACCCTGTTTTGCCAGAGCCTTATAACTGCCGGGAGTGGCTGGGCACCATTAGCAGAACTCGACTGGCCATTGCCAAGCTGATTAAAAAAAATCCGCACATCAAACCACAAATCACCGAGCAACTGGTTGAAGCCTACCCTGATGCGAAAAAACTGGCCATTGAGGATATGAACCGCTACGTCCAACCCCATCAACGGCTCGGTGCCAATAGCTTTCCCGACACTTGTCCATGGACTTTTGACCAGATTATGCAAGAGGACTGGCTGCCATGAACTCCCGCTGTGACACCGACTGCGACCAATGGGTGGAACAGCAAAAACAGCTACTGCAAAATCTGATCAGAATTGAGGCGCAAACCCGATCAAAGTGGGTAAAGCACTGGGCGAGCACCCTGTTCACCGGTAGTAAAAGACAGCTCATGGTGGCGTCGCAGGCAGCCACATAAAATCAGCAGATTGAGCGTATCTGGCTGTGGCTCCCGGTTATAGAGCACCAGAACCTGGTCAAACAGATTTTCCAATTGCTGCTGCCGCTCACGGTCTTGTTGGGTCATGGTTGCGGTTGGCAGATGCAGGTGGGTGATCTGGTTATCCATCTGCCGGTACGCTTGGGCGTACAGTGTTTTGGTTTGCTCACAGTTACCATCCAGCCCCTGCAGTTTCAGGCTCAAACTGCCCATGGAGGCCAAGGTATCCATCCAGTTGAGAATCAACGTTTGCTGCTTGGGGAACAGGCTCAGCATGGCGGAACCCAGAGGCAGTATCTGCCGGCGAAACAGTGGTGGCGTTATGGTTTTCTGGCCTTGGGTACGCCGCAACAAAGTGGTCAGGCTTTTCAGATAATCCTTGCACAGCGCGGCCCTCGGTGGTGAACCAATCACTTCTATGCAGATATAACCCACCAGAAAACCGGCCAGCAGGGCAATGGCGTTATTGAACATACTTAGCGGCTGAAATGGCTGCTCGTTGGCAACGGGGATCAGAACCGTGATGAGAATCACGTTAAACATCGGGGTGAGGCTGATCTTGCGAAACAGCACCCAGGCCAACACGGCCAATGGCACACTGGTGAGCACAAACAACGGCCAGAAACTGTTGACGTAAACCACCAGCACGTACTGGGAGACAAAGACCACCAGCGTTGACACCAGCACAGCGGTGAATATTTTACCCAGTGGCACTCTGGGAGCACGGGTCATCACCCGCACCCCGGTCGCAATCACACCACCCACCGCCATCAGTGCGCCTTCTGGCCCGCCGGTCATGACGAAAAACCAGTAACTCACCGCCATCGCTACCACGGCGGTCAAGCTGCTGTACAAGGTAGTGCGCCAGTTCTGAAGATTCAGGAGCGAGTTCTGGCCAGGCTCCAATGTCTGCTCGCGGATCAGTTCCGGATGGGTGAGCAGATGGATCAGGTGGTTCATCTCACCATCCAGCTCCCGGCATCTTTGGTCAACAGCGTTTCTGATGACTTGATGGTTATCCGGGCTGATCGCCTCCCGCAGCAGGATACGGCGCAGGGTGGCCAGGCTGGCCATCAGGTTCAGCACCGAGAGAATCACCCGTTGCAGATAACCGGAGAGCCGGCCAATCCGGTTATCCAGAAACAGGGTGTAGTAACGTTGCTGGTCACAGTCAATCACCATTCGGCTCAGTTGGGCATACAGGCCAACAAATGCCGAAGCCGGGTACTGTTCGGGCTGGCGAGCCATATCGCCCAGCCGGGCAACCTGGTGGCGCAAGTTAGCGACCGAGTCAGTCAACCGATCGACACTGCTGTTGGGCCAGATAACCAACGCACTGACCAACATGGCCAGCGAGCCAAGGCTGATTTCGGTAACCCGGTTAATGGTGTAGTAACAAATAGTGGACTGATCACTGTTATCCACATTGAGCACCACCACAACCAGACAGGTAATACAGGTCAAAAAGCTGGTATAACCGGCCATGGCCTGATAACGACTGGTGAAGGTCACGCACACCCAGACCACCAGGCTAAGCATGATAATCACCACCCGAGGGTCTTGACCAAACCAGAAGGTGATCAACGTGCCAATAATGCCGCCGGCCGCAGTGCTGACTATACGGCCAATGGATTTGATATAGATATTGCCCAGCTCCACCTTGAAGCCCAGCAAGGCAATGCTCATCAACGCCCAGCTTGGGTAAGGCAGATCAAGATAGAAGGCGACCACCAGCACAATCAGCGTGGCCAGCACCATCCGGGCGACAACCGCCAGATCGGGAAGATAGCGCGCCAGCCAGATCACGGGCAGGACCAGTTACTCTGAATCACCACTGAGGTGGTGCGACCGGCAATCAGGGCAGGCTCAGGCAGCGGCTGATCAAACGACACTCGGACGGGTATTCGCTGGGCCAGGCGAATCCAGGGAAAGGTCTGATCCACATTGGCCAGCAGTTGGCTGCTGGTGTTCTGGTTACTGTCGGCAATGCCCCGGCCCACACTGGTGACCTTGCCGGGGTAAATTTTATCTTCCCCAAGAAAGGTGATGCTCGCTGGTGCACCGGTACAAACGCCTTTCAGCCGGTTCTCCTGAAAGTAACCAACGACAAAAAAGTTCTCCCTGTTGATAAAGGCCAGCACCGCTTGCCCGGCATTGAGCCAACTACCAACACGTAGATCCATATTGGCGACAAAACCATCAAAAGGTGCCTTCACCTGAGTGCGTTGCAAATTCAGTTGTGCCTGACTGAGTGCGGCTTCGGCAGCCTTGACCGCCTGCTGCTGAGCTTTCCAGGCCAGATTCGCGTCAGTCACCTGTTCTGCGCTCACCAAGTGGGCCGGCATATCATCCAGACGGCGGGCACTGCTGGCCAGTTGCTCCTCTTTGAACTTGGCTCCAGCCAGATTCGCCTCAGACTGGGCCAGGGCAATGTGGTAGTTACTGGGGTCAATCTCCAGAATAACGTCGTCTTGTTTGACAAAGCCGTTGTCGGGCACCGCAATACGGACAATATTACCCGACACTTGCGGGGCGATTTCGGCAATCTCTGCCCGCAGTCGTCCATCCCGCGTCCAGGGTGCCACCAGGTACACCCGCCAGAGATAGTAGGCGCATAGCACACCAACAGCGACTATTACCGCCGTCAGGAGCACCGGACGCAACCAGGACCGACAAAAGGCAGCGATCGTCATAGATTCAAAATCCGGTTAATAACGGCACAACTGATGATCAGCAGCGACAGCTCCACCAGCCCGCTGTGCCAAAACCACCGGTCAAGGGAAAAACGACGATAGACGTATCTAAGGAAAAACCAGAGAATCGCGCCGAAAAATACTGTGCGAAAAAACGCAGGAAAGGCCAGCGAGCCGAACCATACCCAGTCGCTCATGGTTCTTCCAGTAAGATTGAATTGGCTCGACACAGGAGCCAGAGAATAAGGAGCACTCCCCGTTAGTCACCTGAGAGATTGATCTCAAGTTAGTACAAAACGGGGAGAATGCCAGCGGCATAAAAAGTTATTGACGTTTACTGCGTTGTGGTTTCAGGCAATATTTCGTCATCACTGTGCTGGCTACTTTTTATCGGCGTATTTCATGGAGTCCAGGGCCACGGCGAAAATGATAATGCCGCCTTTGATAATGAACTGCCAATAGGGGTTGATGCCAATGTAAGTCATGCCGTAGTTGATGATGGTGAAGATCAGCACACCGGTCACCACACCCATAATGCTGCCAACCCCGCCGGCAAACGACACACCCCCAACCACACAGGCGGCAATGGCGTCCAGCTCGTACAAAAAGCCCAGGTTATTGGTGGCAGAGCCGATTCGCCCCGCTTCCAGCAGACCGGCAAAAGCGTAGAACACACCCGACAGCGCATAGACTTTCAGCAGGGTCAGCGGCACATTCACCCCGGAAACTTTTGCCGCCTCCGGATTACCACCAATAGCAAAAATGTTTTTGCCAAAGACGGTTTTGTTCCACAGCACCCAGCTGAAAATGATGGCAATAATCGCGTAGAAGGTTATGTACGACAGCCGAAAATCCCCCAGGCGAATAAAGCCCTGGGTAAATTCAGAAAATTGCTCGGCAAAACCGGCCACCGGCGACGCACCCACGTAATCGTAATAGAGCGAGTTGATACCGTAGACGATAATCATGGAGCCCATGGTGGCGATAAACGGCGTCACCTTCATATAGGCAATCACCAGACCGTTGACCACACCGATCACCGCGCCAATGGCACAAACCAGCAAAATCACCGCAGGAATGGGCAGCGGACTGATCTCCGGAAAGACCCGGTTGACATTATCCAGCGCCTGCAACAGCGTTGCCGAGATAACAGCCGCCAGTCCCACCTGCCGGCCAGCGGAGAGATCGGTGCCCTGGGTGACGATCAAACTGGCCACCCCAAGGGCAATGATAATCCTGACCGACGACTGAGTAAGGATATTACTCAGGTTACGCAAGCTAACAAACGACGGTTCTTGTATGATAATCACCGCCAGAAGAATCAGCAGTACCGCGTAAATACCACCTTCTTTAATCAGGCGCAGGATGCTTAACTGCTTCCCGGCCGTCGAACTGCTGGCAACCCCCATGGCAGCCCCTCCCCTGTTATTAGTCTTGGAATTGTTGTTACAAGTAGCGTGCGGCCAGCTCAAGAATTTCGGCCTGAGTTGTTTCACGGGTGTTGACAATACCGGCCACCCGGCCATTACTCATGACCAGAATACGGTCGGTAACACCAAGCAACTCCGGCATTTCCGACGAGATCATAATGATGCCCTTGTCCTTTTTTGCCAGATCGAGAATCAACTGGTAAATCTCAAACTTGGCGCCCACATCAATGCCCCGGGTGGGTTCATCAAGCATCAGGATTTCCGGCTCAGTTAACAGCCAGCGACCAATCACCACCTTTTGCTGGTTACCGCCGGAAAGAGAGCCAATGCGGGTTTTATGGCCGGGCGTTTTCACCTTCATGGCATCAACCACCCATTGGGTATCAGAGTCCATGGCACGTTGACTGAGCAACCCAAAACGCGCTTTGTACTTTTCAATATTGGCAACCAGCGAGTTAAAGGTGATGTCCAGCGTGGCATAAATACCGGTGGCCCGGCGTTCTTCCGTAACCAGGGCAAAGCCGTTCTGAATGGCCTGATAAGCATCTTTATTGTCGAGCACTTTGCCGTGTAGCCGAATGCTGCCGGTGCTTTTTTCCCGAATGCCAAACAGGGTTTCCACCACGTCAGTACGACGGGCGCCCACTAATCCGGCAATGCCAAGCACTTCCCCTTTGCGCAGTTCAAAACTGACATCCTGAATCGACGGTTGATTTTTGGCGGTCAGGTTATCCACATGCAGGATCACCTCTTTGGGCTGGTGATCCCGGCGGGGAAAGCGCTGGGTCAACTCACGCCCCACCATCAGGCTGATGATCTGATCCATCTCCAGCCCCGCCAGAGGTTGGGTAGTGACCCATTGGCCATCGCGCAGTATGGTGATGTCGTCACAAATGGCAAAAATCTCCTCCATTTTGTGCGAGATGTAGACGATGCCGCAGCCACGCTCTTTCAGTTTTTTGATGATGGTAAACAGATGCCGTACTTCTTTTTCTGAAAGTGACGACGTGGGTTCATCCATAATGACGATTCTGGCGTTGTAAGAGAACGCTTTGGCAATTTCCACCATCTGCCGTTTGGAGACCGATAAATCCGCGACTTTCTCTTTTGGATCAACGTCGATATCCAGTTCAGCAAAAATCTGTTTGGTCTGTTCGTACATGGTCTTATGGTCAATAAAACCATTTTTTTTCGGGTAACGACCGAGCCAGACGTTATCCATAACGCTTGACTGCAATACCTGGTTCAACTCCTGGTGCACCATGGAAACACCATGCTCAAGTGCATCTTTTGATGAGCTGAAATCAACTGGCTGGCCCTGGAAGTAAATACTGCCCGCGTCTTTTTGATAGATACCAAACAGGCATTTGAGAAGAGTGGATTTACCCGCGCCGTTTTCTCCCATCAATGCATGAACGGAGGATGGGCGCACGTTTAGATTAACCCTGTCCAGGGCTTTGACTCCGGGAAATGACTTGCTGATATCGGTCATCTCCAGAAGCCATTCACTATGGTTACTGGTTTCCATGGCCTGTTCCGGCTGGTTTTGATAACTGCCTACTGACGTATAGCCAGCAGGCAGACGGCAGAGGGTTTACAGATCCGCTTTATCAACACCAACGTAAGGCACGCGAACCACCTTATTGTCGATTGTCCAGTTAGTGCCCTCGCCCGCCGCTTTGCCTTTGGCCAGATTATTGGCCAGCTCGAACGCTGCCTTGGCCTGGTTGTTGGCATCATTGAGCACGGTGCCCTGCATCTCGCCGCCTTTGATCAGCGCCAGGGCTTCGGTCAGTGCATCCACACCAAATACCGGCACGGTGGATTTATCCGCCGCTTTCAGGGACTCAATCGCCCCCATGGCCATGGCGTCGTTATTGGCGATCACCACTTCGATCTTGTCGGCGTTGGGGCCGGAGATCCAGGCATCCACTTTATCCTTGGCCATAGCGGTATCCCACATGGCGGTGTCCATGTGCAACTCTTGGGTTTGGTAACCTTTGTCGTTCAATGTGGAGATCACGTAGGACGTGCGCGCTTCCGCATCCGGATGTCCGGGTTCGCCCTTGAGCAGCACAAACTGAATCACCCCGTCCTTATTCAAATCCCAGGCTGGATTTTTCACCCAGTGCTCGGCAATCAACTCACCCTGGATAATGCCGGATTCCTTGGAGTCAGTACCCACATAGTAAGCGTGCTCATAGCTGGCCAGGGCTTCGGGGGTTGGTTCTTTGTTGTAGAAAACAATGGGCACATCGTCCATTTTGGCTTTCTGGATGATCACAGGGGCTGCCGCCGGGTCCACTAGGTTGATGGCCAGGGCATCAACACCTTTGGCCAGCATGACATCCACCTGATCGTTCTGTTTGGACTGGTCATTTTGCGAGTCGTTCATTAACAGACGCACGTTGTCGGCTTTATCCGCTTCTGCCTCAATTGCCCGGCGCACGGACGCCATAAAGTTATCGTCGTATTTGTAAACGGTAACTCCCAACGTGGTGCCAGCCTGGGCAGCACTGGCAAGAGTCATAGTGGCCATAGCGACAGCCAGAGCGCTGATTTTTTTCTTCATTATTCTTACCTGCATTTTTTCTGTTTATTGATGGCATTTGTGCTTTGATGATGCACCGGTTTGTCAGCCCGACAGAATGTAACAAACTCTTTAATACGTCGAAAGCCGTTTATATTGCCAAAGGTCAATGCTTTGGTGAATCGTTGGCGAATTGTTCGTCATGGATTTAACTGGAACAAACGTATTATAAGAATAATCGCCACCAGTCCATTCGCAGGCGCACCGGGCGGTGCTACTGGTACAAAAAAACAAAATTAAACTTATGGGTAACTTTACTGTCAGAGGTTGAGTGATAACTAATTATTAAGACGTCATGAATTCAGACAGCCCCAGTTTCGATTACAACGGCTCATTTGCCGCAAGCCCTGTATTTAACACCACCTGGATCCCTCCGACACAACTGGACAGCAACCACTGTCGGGTCACTCGGGTACCTGCCCTGCCAATGCTACAAGCCCTTGAAGACCGACAGAACCGGTTCCCTGAAAGCCTGAGTCGTTTCTTTAACAATCTTATTGATCTTGATGATGATGCAATAAAGATTGATGCCATGTCCTCAAATGAGTTACGTCGCTTTATGTCTCATGGCGACAGCCATGCAGACAAACAAATGCTGGACGGCGTGTCCAGCGCAATGCAAGGCATTGAGAATCGTCTGTATAATTTGCGTATGTTTATCCTTCCCAAGTTATTGGAGCCGACCGAGGTCGACCCATCTTCGGAGAGAGCCATTTACTCACAAGCGTTTCCTGATGATAACGACGGACTGCCTGCAACGCCCTCACCCACGCCATCTGTCTCTACCACAGAGGATTGCTGCGTCTTCAGCCCATTGCCAGATATCGCCGTTACAATAGGGTTGTCCCCCATAAACTCCCCATTCATAGATGAGGTTAAGCCTCACTGGCTTACCCAGCCAATGGATGAGTGCCCCCTGCATTGTTCGGACGTCAGAGACATTTCTGAGTGGCAACTGCCGAATGGCGGTAGTGGGGCTGTCAGAGACGTTGAACAAAACGCTTCACCCATGGCTGCGGCAGCCCCAACAAACCGTGTCAAGTTACCGGTGAGCAATAAAGCCAGTGACCTGAACCGGGAATTGCACATTCCCGAAAGCCTGGCCAAGATACTTGATACCGTCATCTCCCGCATCATCACACAACGCGCACGGATCGTTTGCCAGGAAGATATAATCCCCTGCTACAACCAGCTGATTGCCGGCCCGTCTGGTGACAAGATCAAAGAATTTTTGCAGGCTGCCCTGCTACCGGGTACCGAGGCAGGGGCCTGTGACGCCTTTTGCCTGTTGCAACAACGTATCGCACCCGGTGAACAACCAATAACCACCACCGAGCTGAGAGATTTACAGCGCTACCTGTCATCACAGGTGTTTAATGGCAAAAAGGTCGCCTTCACTCTGGAGGACATGTCGCATTTTCTCAACCTGAAAACAACACCTGCATTTCTCAGCAAACTGCCACCATCACTGACGCGATTAGTCAATTACCTGATCGAAACAACACTAACCTTGCGCACTACAGAGAAGGTTGCGCTCAAGAAGCGAATCTTCCTCAAACAGCTACAACAGTGCGACACAGGCAAGCAAGCGCTCGAATTGCTTAGCGCCATTGCTGCCCCGGATCACAAAATTATTAACAGGTTTTTGGCCAGGACAGATGGCGTCAGCCCCCTCAATCGCTCCATCATTAGCAGATCAAAAGTGAACCAGCTAAAGGAGTACCTTGATGAGCACTTTCTTGCTCCCTGGTTATTTGCTTTTGACACGTCTGAATTAAACGACAACGATACAGAAGCCACTACACAAGCCGTCTGTGGCAAAGCGCGATGGAAAAGAAAAACACGGCGGGACGACTACTATTATGACCCGCCTTATGTGAAGCGCAGATGATAGGGATCTCACTGAAAGCCTGATATCCACCCCGCCGCCAGGCAGGGAATCAAACCTCATACATGACCACCGGATCGTTTAAACAGGCGCAACCGGTTAGCATTGGTCACCACCGTAACCGACGATAGCGCCATGGCTCCCCCGGCAATGACCGGATTAAGCAGCATACCCGTCCACGGAAACAGAACCCCCGCCGCTATGGGGATGCCCAGTGTGTTATAAATAAACGCACCCAGCAGATTCTGCTTGATATTACCAAGCGTTGCTTTTGACAACTCAATGGCATCCACCACACCGTGCAAGGATGCCCCCATCAAGGTCACGTCTGCCGACTCAATGGCGACGTCGGTCCCCGTACCGATGGCAAACCCCACATCGGCCTGCGCCAGGGCAGGCGCATCGTTAATACCATCGCCGGCCATGCCCACTTTATGACCCTGTTGTTGCAACTGTTCTACGTGCCCGGCTTTATTCGCCGGCAGGACGTCCCCATAAAACTCATCAATACCGACCTGCCGGGCGACAGCGGTTGCTGTCAGCTGATTATCGCCGGTCAGCATCACCACCCGAATGCCCAGCTTGTGCAGCCGCTTGATGGCTGACTGGGAATCACTGCGAATCGGGTCTGAAACGGCAATCAGGCCGGCCAGCTGTCCATCAACCGCGATAAACATGGGCGTCTGCCCCTGCTGTGCCAGTTGTTCCGACACGGTGGTGAGTGCTGCGGTATCGATCCCGTGGTCGGCCATCAGCTTATCGTTACCCAACAGCACCAGACGTTGTTCAACCCGGCCAGAAACACCATGCCCGGCCACGGCCTGAAAATCGCTGACGGGCAGCAGCGAACACTGTTGCGCTTTGCCGTGTTGCACAATGGCCTCGGCCAGGGGGTGTTCAGACGCCTGCTCCAGACTGGCGGCCAACGTCAACAGCGCCATCTCTGTGTGCGGCTCCCGGGCCACCAGACGAGTAACCGCTGGTCGCCCTTCGGTAATGGTGCCGGTCTTATCCAAAACCAGTGTCGTTAGTTTACTGGCTTTTTGCAGTGCATCGCCCTTACGAATCAAAATACCCAGCTCCGCCGCCTTGCCAACCCCCACCATGACCGACATGGGCGTTGCCAGTCCGAGGGCACAGGGGCAGGCAATAATCAAAACCGTGGTGGTCACCACCAGCATATGGGCAATTTTCGGTTCCGGACCCACCAGATACCAAATGACAGCGGCAACCATGGCAATCAGGATCACCCCCGGCACAAACACCGCAGAGATGCGATCAGCCAGACGGGCAATGGGCATTTTCGTACTTTGCGCCTTTTTCACCAGGGCAATAATCTGCGCCAGAGCGGTTTCACTGCCGACCTTTTCTGCACTGAACAGCAACGTGCCATGTTTGTTCAGGGTGCCAGCGGTCAGCTCGTCGCCAACGGTCTTGCCGACCGCCATGGGTTCACCGGTCAGCATGGACTCATCGACATAACTGCTGCCCTCCAGCACCCGGCCATCCACAGGAATCTTCTCACCGGGGCGTACGCGTATGGCGTCCCCCTTAACCACCTGCTCGACGGGAATATCCAGCTCCTGCCCATCACGAACGACACGAGCCGTTTTTGCCTGCAAGCCCAGCAACCGTTTTACCGCTTCGCTGGTTTTGCCTCTGGCGCGCAACTCCAGGGCATGCCCCAGATTGATCAGGCCGATAATCATGGCGGAGGCTTCAAAGTAGACATGCCGGGCGCTGGCAGGCAACCAGTCGGGAAACAGCACCACCACCATGGAGAACAGCCAGGCCGAGCCAGTGCCAAGGGCCACCAGGGTATCCATATTGGCACTGCCGTGTTTTAGGGCACTCCAGGCACCAGAGAAATAGTGGCCACCGGAAAACAGCAGCACCAGCCCGGTTAATATACCCACCAGCCCCCAGGCCAGTTGTTCCTGCGTGTTGTTCACCCCCATTTCACCGGTTACCATGCCCCAGATCATCAGTGGCAGGCCAAGGCCAAGGGCGATGGCCGTATGAGTCAGCAGATAACGATAACGACGATGATCTTCTATCGCCTGTTGTTCCAATTGCTGGTCAGCGGCAGCCAATGTCGATGTCTGCCCACCGGCAACCATACCAGCACCGTAGCCGGCTGCTTCTACGGCATTAATCAGCTCTTGCGTAGCTGCAGTGCCCGCTACCAGAGCGGTGCGATCAGCAAGATTTACGCTCGCGGCAGTGACTCCGGCAACGGATGACAAGGCTTTTTCCACCGTGGCCACACAGCTGGCGCAGTGCAGGCCAGTGAGGGTCAGCTCTGTCTCTGTGGTGGTCATGGCTAAGTACTCCCGTGTTATCCAGCTGATGGACGAAATAATAACGTATTCACTGCAGGAAGGTTAAAGGGGATTTGCATCAACAGTGGATCAGCGTCGTTCAGCCTGGGGCCGGGCTAAGCTATGTTGATCAAACAGCCGGCAGGGGCAGATAGTGGGCAAACAATCATTAAAAGAGCAAGTTCAACTGTCCATAACGACTATCCATTACATCTACCCCATAACATCCGAATAAATTGTGTTCGTCGTTTATCAAGCCACCCTTTTCCCGGCAAGTTGTCGCAATCATCACCACAAAAAAACACAAAACCAGCGGGAAAAAGCCAGAAAAACCACCGTAAAATACGTAACTTTACGCTCTACCTAACATTAGGGAGATTAACTACCCTCATAATAATTTTCAATTCATGGGTGATGCAGAAACAACCACAGCGACAATAAAAAGCCACACAGTGTCCTGCGGCAATAAATGGTGATACATCCTGAACCATCGGATAAGCGAACAAACTCTGCCATGCTTGATCACAAGCGGTATAACAATGGGCTTTCCTGCAGGTTTGTGGACTGCTTCATGGGTCTGCAAAACGCTTCTGAGCCTGCAAGAAGGTTACGTGGTCAGGGGAATTCGTTCAGCAATGTAGCAACTTGAAAGCAGAAGAAAAGCAATGGCTGCTTTTGTGTCACGCAGCACCCTTGAGTGCGACAGCTAACAGCGCTGTCAATTTTCCCAAATCCAGGGCATGGAGTAAAAAACTACACCTGTTCGTTACTTGTAAAGGAAGAATTGCTTTACCATGAAACTATTTAGTTTTTTGCGATCGCTAACCCGTTCAGGGAACAGTCGTGCGAATCAGGCTGGAAACATCCGCAATGCTCGGGCCGCGGCTGCTATGGGGGGCAATGGCGCACAGGCTGCGGCAAACAATCCCGGGCTGCCCAATCCACAACCAATTAATGGCGGCCGAATGCAGGGTGCTGGCAGCCGCCTGGTTAGTGGCTCAGCTGGTAATGGTCCGGGAACTAGCGGCTTCTCGATCCCTCGCGCCCAGGTTGGTGGAGCCAGTAATGGCCCGGGGTCTGATGGCTTCATGATCGCTCGCGCCCATATGATCGCTCGCGCCCAAGGTGGTGGAGCCGGTAATGGTCCGGGAACTAGTGTCTTCACGACCCCTCGCACCCAGGTTGGTGGAGCCGGTAATGACCAGAGGTCTGATGGCTTCCTGATCGCGAGCGCCCATATGATCGCTCGCGCCCAGGCCGCCGGAGCTCAGACCGACACAGGTGGCGGCTCCAACATAGGCCCTATTAGCAGGCGTGTGCTCGCCAATGGTATTAACGCCCGAGGTAACGGGGATGGTGCCGGTCCTGGTAGCAGTGGTTCCGCAGCTGGCCCCAGTGGCGGCGCCCCCCTCAAAAGCATACTACTAAAGCCAGACAGCGCAAGAAAACTCAGGTGTTTCACCGAGCTTAAATTCGATGAACTAGAAGACGTATACGACTGCCCTGAGGAGGATCACACTCCACCACCTGACAGCTCGAAATGTGGATTGCTTGAGAGGGCAGCCCTACAAAATGAAGCCAAAGAATCCATGTCGGACGAAGCAAAAAGGAACACCAGGGCAAACCAGGCGAAACACTTCACCGAACAAGGCGATTGGTTGAGAAACAACAATATGGGAAAACCCGGAGGAGAATCTGGCAACAACTTGTCACCGGATTTCAATACTCCAGGGGGGGCGCAGCATGAAGGCTTGAAGACACAGCAACCTTTTAACATCCGACGTGCAATACCGATACCGGGCGGCCCCAAAGGACCTGGCAATATTCCACGCCCTAAATTTGCTATTCCACGCCCACAAATGGTAATGCCAAACGCGCCATACCACAGCGATGCGGGCGCCGCTGCTTCAGCGCCCCCCCCTAGCCCTCCGATCGCCCAAAGAACGATTTTCTTCCCGCGAAAACGGGATGGCAGCCTATCCAGAGAAAGCACTTCATCGCCAGAGCCCGTTAACCAACGAGAAGAAAGCACCAGCTTCTAATCGTCAAAACCGCAACCCTGCCATCCGATAGTAAATCCATCGGATGGCCCCTCCAGCAACAGCCCAGCATTTCCGATACCACGATAGCTTTTGATGGTTACCTTCGCAGCCAGCCGTGGCGTATCGTAAAAACCCATAAAAACAGGTAATCATACGTTCTACCTCTCATGGAGCAATGGCACTGACTTAAGCCGCCTTCCGCTGATACATCTTGAGTTTCCGGGCTTGTGATCTTGAGTGTTGAAGCCTTACATACGGCTTTGGTCGTCTTTTAACTGCCCGAGGTTCCTGGCGTCCTGGACGATTGCCCACTATATGCTCTCCGGCGATAGCAATCATGC
>Ga0126343_10000115_pt1 | contig 23122 bp, 18 predicted proteins | sample Cyp2metagenome_FD_92531 | JGI IMG/M metagenome (GOLD analysis project Ga0126343, IMG submission 92531) | Coral microbial communities from Lord Howe Island, Old Settlement Bay, Australia - Cyphastrea 2 metagenome | ecosystem: Host-associated > Invertebrates > Cnidaria > Coral ...
GATGGCGGAGATATCAACCTCTCCCAGCTGCATTTGTGGATTGATGGACTGGCGCATAAGAGAAACAACCTGAATTGGAAATCTTCACGCCTTATATTGGGCTGCAAGCCAACGTTTTCAAGAAGTTTGGGTTTTCGGACAGGCACTAAATAACACGATAACTATTGAATCCATCCAGCGTTATTGTTCCAGAATTACCAGGGCTGTTTAGCCATTTTGGTGGTTGCGTGTAGCCGATAGCTTCCAGCCTTCCTTGTAATGTTTTGACTGCTGGTTCTGGTGGTAAATCTAATGCTTCTCTTGTCTGTTTATTAATGCTTTGAATAAAATCTTGACTGACTTTTTTTACCTCTTCGGCATAGCCATAAAACGGGTGGGAGCTATGCTTTACCCTGTCTTCTGGTTTCATTTTTTGCCATCCTTCAAGTGATACCAGATACAAAAAAGGGCGTAGTGTTCTCAGCACTTCGCCCTTTTACCTGTGACTGATTTTAGTCTGCTACTGGTTCTTTTTCTTCCTATAAACGTCCAAGTCAGCCAATTTATCAGGCAGTGTACCTGTAATAACCTGTTCTAAATGCCTGGTATATATTTGTGCAGCGTCGCGCTTTTCTGGTATCCGGTCGTCGTGGTCATAGTGTTTGCTTTCTATGCTCCCGTCGCCCCTGCTTTGCAGCAAAAAGCGTTGTTCCTTGGGTATCCGGCACTCAATCAGTAGTCGGGTAGCTGTTCGCCTTAAGTCCTTTGCTGTAAACCTCTCCGGCATGGGTCGCGCTTCATCCTTCGCCTTCTTTTGTAGCCAGTCGTTATAGTCAGAAACATAATTAGCTAATCTATTTATTGTAATGGGGACAACATTACGAATATAGAAAGGCCCCGGATTCTTACCCGAATAATTGCTGATTTCATCAAATAACTTAATAGCAAGGTTTGTCAGAGGGATTACCCGCTTTTTGGGGCGTGCGTCCTTACCTTTCCTGTCAATAAACGTCAGGGTCCTTGCTCTAAAATCAATATCCTTCCAACTGCAAGCGGTTAGCTGCTCCGGTCGATTGCCATAGCAGGACAGCAACACTTTAAGCAGTAGGCTATACAGTGGGCTTCTCCCTGTCGGCCATGTATCAATAGTTTCCCAAAATTCCTTTAGTTCGTCATTAGTAAGGGTGCGTTCCCTTACCCTTTCAAACTGTTCTTGCCGGGGTATTGCACTTACTGGGTTGAACTGGATATGAAACCGTTTTCCCTGCTCCACATAGTGCAATGGGTCATTATCTGCCTTCATGCCAAATTCAAAGGCAGCGTGAACAAAAGAACGAACGCGGTTACATCGCGTAGTTGTGCCCCGCGCTAGCATTTTTCGAATAATGGATACTATGTCATCAACACAAATTGCATTAGCCTTTCGCTTAGACAGTTCTGGGAAAGCCTTAATAACGTGCGTAGTTAGAGACGTTTCAACTTCCCGCGCGGTCTTACGTTCCAGCCTGTAAAGGTTTTTGACATACGACTGAAGCAAGTCTTCAAAACTACCCATTGCTTCAGCCTGTTCAATGGCAAGCCTTCTGTCTTTTTCCTGCTGTTGTCGCTCCTGTTCCTGCTGCTCCAGGTATTCTTTAAGGTCTTTGGGGGCTATCTGCTGCCTGGTGCTGGCCATATCCAAGGCTTTCATTCGCAGTTCAGCCACTTTAAAGCCCGCGCTTTTATTGGTGGCCTTATATATCCCCAACATAATAAAAATGGATTGCTTGCCCTTCCAGTAGCGGTAGTAGCCGGTCGTGGTATCAGCAACTTTCCTGAATACCAAAGCACCGCGACTTTTGCCCAGGCTTTCGACTTTGCTCTTACTTCCGGGCTTCATGTTTTTAATATCAGGGTCTTTTAGCTGGCTCATACCATCCCTCCAGCCTGGTCATTTTGGGGCGGTTCCCATACCTGCACCAACTGAAAATTGGTGCAGGTACTAGTGCAGGTACGGGGGCGGATTGGCATGGTGTATAAAAGCACAGTATGGGAGTCATAACAGTCTTTAAATTCATTAAAATCAATTAGTTATGATTATAGATAGATTCCCGTAAAAACCCAAAAAAAACCTTTTTTGTGGATTCAAAATCCGTTGCCTTTGCGGGCGTGTCGGTTCGAGTCCGACCACTGGTACCAACAATCCCTCCCCCCCCCTTATGCTTCAGCAAAATCAAACCCTTAGGGTGATACTCGGTTTGCCTTCAGAATATTTAGATGGGTGTCACAAGCCGCTCTGAAATCAGATGTGGTATAGGCTATCCGGCATCGTATTTGACACCATGTCCTGAAATCCGCTCCCCTGCAACAAGAGCCATGATCGAGGTATTGTATAAACTCGGCATCGATAGCCAGCGGGTGAATATCTTCTACGACATCCGTGGATGCGGTGACCGATTGTCAGACGGTGATTGTGGGTTGCAGGAGTGAGACTCAGTACCGTCGGGTTTAAGAGGGGGCGGCCGCAAGACCGCTGTCGTGTCAGGCCATTGGCTGAGTGTTGCGTCTGGCGATCTTCTCCCTGATCGCCTCACAGACGAAGGAGTTCAGGCTCTGCCCTTCCGCGGCAATGATCGCCTCTCGGTGCAGTGCCTCACCAGTGCGGATGCTGAATGATCCCTTGCAGGGTTTTTGCGGCTCCCGGCCCAGCTCGTCACAGCTCGCCAGGTAAAGGTCCACGGATTTGCGGAACTCATCTTCCAGTTGTTTGAGCGTCGTGCCTTCGTAAGTGATGGTGTCGCGGATAAACGCCAGCTTGCCGAACAGGCTGTTGCTCTCCAGTTCCGGCTCGATGGTGCCCAGGTAGTCTTTGTAGCGCAGATAGGTCATAGCCAGCCTTCTTCTTTCGGGTGTGCTCTGGCGGATTTCAGTGCCCCGCCGGTTAGTTCGTTATCCGGATGGGGTTTGTGCAGCAATAGCAGCGCGTCGCGTCCCGGGTGGTAAAAACGCACCCTTGATCCTTCCATCTCTTTCTTTTCGTAGCCAAGTTGCGATGGCAAAGTCACCAGATCGGGCCAGGGAAAGACCTTCCTGGCGGCGATCAGTTTGCTCAGCAGCTTTTCCTGCCTGCCCATCTATCATGTTTCCGGTTGGGTGAGGTGTTGTCAGTATAAAGGGCTGGTCTGAGTACTGCGACTAAAAATGGTGGCAGGTTTTGGGGGTGCTCTACGATTTTTGTACCATTGCTGTTCAGCTCCTCGCTAACAGCTCCCTCTTTTTGCGTAAAACTTGCTCTAAGAATCTGTCCCGAAATAACTTCCCGGTTTTCGTTCACCCTGAGCAAAGTCGAAGGGTGCTGTCACCGGACTTCGACAGGCTCAGTCCGAACGGAGTTCAGATTCCATAAATGCGGGAGTTATTTCGGAACTACTCCTAAGTAAATCTAATATTCACTGGTAGTTAATCGGTGGGTGTGAGCGCTTTCCAGCACTACCACAGCGAAAAATGGACGCACTTCCATTGAGTTGCACGAGAAGAAGTGCTGCACTCCACTCTCCAATCATCGTACAGATAATATGTAACGTCATCGTAATGAATGGCAGAACGCCGGTCTGTCTGGGATGTAAATCGCACGAACCTGTTGGGAGAGGGGGCAGGAAGATAGAAGTCAGATAGCCAGGAGTCATTGTCAATCCTGATGGTTACCTCAAGCTCTTTCGTCAACATATCCGCCAGTGCCTTGGGGTTTGCCAGGCGGGAAACGGCCTCTTTGCCTTCGACCTCCGACGTAAACTCAGACAAAGTTACGGAGGCCATCTGGGCCGACTCTTTGGAGTAGAAGGAAACGTGGATATTTTCCTGAGGGATCTCGTCCAATGCCAGATAGACGGTATCTTTATTTGATAGCAGGACCGTGGCTGACAACACGTTATAGGACAGCAGACGCATTCTGAGATCAGTGACCGTGTCAGTTGTCTTCAGTTCGAAACGATAGACAGCGCCGCCGAGTCTGCGGGTGGTGACGGCAAGATTGGCCGGCGTGTAAACATCAGAATGGTCAGAAAATGCCTCGGCAGCACTGCCTTTGCGCCGATCAGCCTGGCAAGTGCTTGATGGTGAATAGAAGATGGTGGCCCCGCGCTGGTTTTGGTGATTAGGGACTAGCTCCCTTGCAGCCCAGCGAGCCCGCTCCGGCTCTATGCCATAACTATCCTCGACCAGTGCCGGACTCATGACAAGCCGGGGGTGGTACGCATCAGGGTATGATTTTCGGTGACTATCCCTGATTGGTTCCCGATTTGGGAGGTGGGAGGTAATCGGAGAATCTGCGGTATCTCCAAACAACTTTAAGATGGGTTTTTCAGAAAATGCGCCTGTGGCAAGGCTTGGGTCAACCAACAACTTGGTGGTGATACCCGATATTGGGTGCTTGGAGACTGAATCACCTCTCAGGCTGCAAGGTGCCCGGGAGCATACCAAGTCTCCCCAGCGCTCAACGGCTTGCCTGTCGATTTCACAAAGTGTTCTTGGCGAATTCGCCCAGTGGTGTTGGTACATCTGCATGCGTTCAACCCAATGACGCTCCCTTGCATTGACTACTCTCGCCTCAGGATGATCCTTGAGCCATTCAGGAGTAAGGTCATATGGGTTATCACCCAGAGTGGTCGAATAAACGATTCTGTGTTGGGCAAACTCATCTCCCAGGCGAACTGCAGTATATTCTGGCACTGGCCTGGCAAAATCCAGAAACGACACAAAAAGATCTTCCACATAGAGACCAGCGACGGTGTAGGGCGTTTTATTGTAGAAAATGCCGTCCACGAGAGTCATATCTTTCAGGCTGATCACCTGAGGCTTTTCAAGAGTTGTGAGAAAGATTGGCATAATGGTCCGAGTACTCACCCTTTCAGGGGTCACACCATCGAGGGCAACTTCGAACACTTTGTCAGAGTCAAGAAACAACGTTCTCACTTTCTCAGGATCATGGTCATCGTGAACCCGCCAGGCTTTTTCCAGATTCGTTGGTGCGTATTGCGGATCGTATCTCACCGGCTTAAGGCAGGGTGCCTGCTGGTTGTTGACTGGGGCAGAGCAGGTTCGGGCTACGAGCAGCAAGCCGGAGCCGACCAGTAAAGGGCCGTATTTCCAGAGATAATGAAAAGGATTAGGGATGCCTCTGACGCAGTCCCACGACTTGCCCTTCCAGGTAACAGAAGTGGCTGGTTCACCTGACTGCCCGGGGGGCCTTTGGGAGGGTGCATGCCGTTCAATCTGTGCTTGCGGAGTGCTTGATGACGTTGGGATCACAGCTCACACCTCACTTAATTTTTGTCCTGATTTTTAGGACAGCTTTGGTGCAAGCAAAGTTCACCCCGCATTCGGTGTTTTTTCAGTTATGCCTTGAGCGAAAAACCGCGGCTGTATATGGTCTGCTCCGCTTGGCAAGGAAAAGTTTCAGGGCTTACGTATTGGAAGCAAAGTGGTAGAGGCTAGCGGAGCTTTTGCAGGTTTGGATGGAGACCGGTGGGGAGTCTTGCGCAGAGCCAGCCCCTTGTACTAGCCTTGAAACGTTGTGAAGCTTTGTAATCAGGCAATGTCGCCTGCCTTATACGCTGGGAGGCGCAAATATGTCCCCGACTGGAATCGCAAGAAATAGTGTAAGTAATGATATGATATGCCCCATTTGTTTGGACGTTATAAATATTAGCGATAAGAGTCAACGATTGTGTTGCGGGCATGATTTTCATAGGGCGTGCATTGTGAGGTGGGATAAGTGTCGTAGTGTTTGTCCTTACTGTAGAGTTCCAATTAAATATCATAGAGACTTTTATTTTTTCAGGGATCACGATTTGTGTGGGCAGCAGACTGTTTTTACGATCAGTTTGACGCCTCGCATTCATCTTCTCAAAGAGTTGGGCGAATCCAGATTAAGAATTGTTGACACTATCAATTTAATAATAAGGAAGGAAATAGACAGAAAAGTAGAGGCAGAAATTGAGCGGCTGATACCAAGAATGGCAAATCTGCGTCTGGATGATAATGATAGTGATGATGATTTATGATGGCGTTACACTGAGTCCCTGATCGGTTTCAATCTCACATCTTTATTCAGTCTTCGGTTGTTTTTTTTCTGCAATCAAGCTCTTCTGTCTTCGTGTTGGCAATGGTGATGGATTGTATCTTCGTGCAATCAGCGCCCGAAATTCTCTACTGGCACAAAATATGGGCTGTAGGAGAGTCTTGAATAATGCTGATATGCAGTTGTGTGTGTTGAATGCGGCCACGCTAGTTCCGACAATCGCAAGAGTTGGGAGCGGTTTGCCTGCACATGTTGTGGATATGCAGACAATGTGGATAGGATGCGGCTGTAGTAATTAAGTCGTAGTGAGCTCTGGAGTGGGGGCGGCTGGCAAGGGGATTCTTGTGCTGCTGTAGGGCAGGAGGTGGTGCTGGTCGTGGGTCGAGTGGTACTCTCACCTTTGTCCGCGTCGCTGGCCGTTTGATCGAAATCAACTCAATGGGAGTTACAGAAAATTCAGACTTGATATTACGGGGGCTGAGCCGTAAAATTTCCTCGCTTTAAACTAATTCTGTCGTATATCTACGTAGTGCCTGGATGACCGCAGAAGGCCGCAAAGGTTGTTGCATATTGACTTCAACTCTCAAATTCCTCCCTGGTCAGCAAAAATTTTGCCTTGTTCAGAGATCTCGCCGGGTGCTTTTCAGCGGGTTGCCTTTGTCTGAATTGAGATGGCAGTAATGTTCATCGCGGCTAACTGAGGCGGGGTTATCAGCGCTGACAATACGACATGCAAAACTGCCTTGTTTTCATATCAAAAATACCTGTGGCAGCAGCCAGTCCTCACAGGTGCGTTTTATATGCAAATTACTCTGTAAAAAGGAAATATTGATGACTCAGTTAGTCAATGAAATAGTATTTCAATCGGGTGGCACGCTTAAGAATCGTATTGTGATGGCGCCCATGACGATTCAGTCGGCCTTTTTTGATGGCGGCGTAACGCAGGAGATGATTACCTATTACGCTTCCCGTTCCGGGGATGCCGGTGCCATCATTGTTGAAAGTGCTTTTGTGGAAAATTACGGTCGGGCTTTTCCAGGTGCATTAGGTATTGATACGGATTGCAAGGTGGCGGGTTTGAAAAAACTGGCCGATGCCATCAAAGCAAAAGGTTCAAAAGCCATTTTGCAAATCTACCATGCAGGCCGAATGGCTAATCCTGAGTTTAATGGCGGTCACCATCCAATTTCAGCCAGCCCGATAGCGGCACTGCGTGATAATGCGCAAACACCATTGGAAATGACCGAAGCACAAATCGAAGCAATGATTGAGAGCTTTGGCAATGGCGTCAACCGCGCCATTCTGGCCGGTTTTGATGGTGTGGAAATTCACGGCGCCAACACGTATCTCATTCAACAGTTTTTCTCGCCGCACTCTAACCGCAGAACGGATCAATGGGGTGGTGATATTGAAAAACGCACTGCGTTCCCGCTGGCGGTTCTGGCAAAAACCAAACAGGTTGCCCAATCTCACAACAAAGCTGACTTTATCATCGGTTACCGCTTCTCCCCGGAGGAGATTGAAGAGCCTGGTATTCGTTTTAGCGATTCCATGTATCTTCTGGATAAATTAGCTTCTGAAGGTCTGGATTATTTCCATTTCTCCATGGGCAGCTGGGCCCGTAATTCCATCGTTAACCCTGACGATAAAGAACCGCTGATCACCAAATATCGTCAGCTGCAGTCTGAAGCCGTGGCCAGGGTGCCTGTTATTGGTGTGGGCGGTATTGCCCAGCGTGCCGATGCCGAAAAAGCGCTGGCAGATGGCTACGATCTGGTGAGTGTGGGCAAAGGCTTCCTGGTTGAGCCAACCTGGGCCACGAAGGTACTGAACCGCGAAACCTGTGCCGAGTTTGCCGATATCGCCCAGCAAGAAGCGCTGCTGATCCCCACGCCGCTATGGGACATCATGGACTACATGATTGTCGATAGCGCCGCCGAAGCCCAGAAGCACGCTCGCATCAAAGAGCTGCAAAGTGTTGAAATCAGGTTTGAGCCGGGTCAGTACACTGCCTTTGGCCGTGGCCACAATGGTGATTTGCCGGTAACGGTCACCTTCTCTGAAGACCGAATCCTTGAGATTTCTGTGGACTCATCGAAAGAGTCAGACGGCATTGCCAACCCGGCCTTTGAGCGCATTCCGCAGATGATCCTTGATGGTCAGACGTTGAATATTGATGTGATCTCTGGCGCCACCGTGAGCAGTCAGGCGGTGATTGATGGCGTGGCCAATGCGGTTGATCTGGCCGGTGGTCACTCTGAAGCACTGCGTTGTAAAGCCAGGGAAGCTGTTGAGTGGTCGTCCAAAACCATCGAAGAGACTGTAGATATCGTGGTGGTCGGTGGTGGCGGTGCTGGCCTGAGCGCCACGCTGACTGCGCTGGATAAAGGCAAATCGGTTATTTTGCTGGAAAAATTCCCGGCCATTGGTGGTAACACAGTGCGTACCGGTGGTTGGGTGAATGCCGCCGAGCCTGAGTGGCAGGCTGATTTTGCTGCTCTGCCAGGGGAAAAAGAGACCTTGATGGCGCTGGCTGAAACGCCGGAATCGGAATTTGCTGGTGAGTATCTGGACGATTTCAAAGTGCTCAGATCACAGCTTGATTCGTATTTTACCGACATGGCCAACGGCAAGCAGTATCTGTTTGATTCCGTGGAGTTACACCGCATACAAACGTATCTGGGCGGTAAACGAACTGACCTCAATGGTCAGCCCATCTATGGTCAGTACGACCTGGTTGAGACGCTGACCTCGCGGGCCATGGAGTCCATCGACTGGCTGAGCGAAAAGGGCATCGATTTTGAACGGGGTATGGTTGATATCGCCGTCGGTGCGCTGTGGCGTCGTGCCCACAAGCCAAAACGTCCAAAAGGCGTTGAGTTTATCGATAAACTGCAAAAACGCATTCAGGAAAAGAACGGCCGGATCATGACCGATACCCGCGCTACAGACCTGATTGTGGAAGACGGCAAAGTGGTCGGCGTCAAGGCGACTCAGGCCAACGGTACCAAGCTGGTCATCCGGGCGAATTACGGTGTGGTGATGGCCTCCGGTGGCTTTGGTGCCAACACGCAGATGATCAAAAAATACAACACCTACTGGACTGAGATCGCAGACGACATCAAAACCACCAACTCTCCGGCGCTGATTGGCGATGGCATCGACATGGGCGAGAAAGCCGGTGCCCAGCTGGTGGGCATGGGCTTTGTGCAGTTGATGCCGATCGGTGATCCGAAGTCCGGCGCGCTGTTGACCGGTCTGATCGTGCCGCCGGAAAACTTTGTTTTTGTCAACCAGCAAGGCAAACGTTTTGTCGATGAGTGCGGCAGCCGTGACATGCTGACCAAGTCGTTCTTCGATAACGGCGGCACTGTTTACATGATTGCCGATGAGAAAATTCGCCAGACTGCGGCCAATACGTCTGATGAAACCATTGAGCGTGAGATCAGAGAAGGCATTATCATTCAGGCAGATACGCTGGAAGCGCTGGCTGAAAAGATCGGTGTGCCAGCCGCTGAGCTGACCAGTACAATCAAGCAGTACAACGCTTGTGTTGACCAGGGACACGATCCTGAATTCCACAAGAGTGCGTTTGGCTTGAAAGTAGAGCAGGCGCCTTTTTATGCAACACCACGCCAGCCATCGGTTCACCACACCATGGGTGGATTGAAAATTGATACCCGGGCTCGGGTAATCAGTAAAGATGGCGACATCATTCCGGGCCTGTATGCTGCCGGGGAAGTTGCTGGCGGTATCCACGCAGGCAACCGTCTCGGTGGTAATGCGTTGATTGATATCTTCACCTACGGTCGTATTGCTGGCGACAGTGTGGCTGACCGTATCTAATCAGTTGTAGTAACTTAATACCTTGGTTTATATTCCACAGAGGGAGGCTAGGCTTCCCTCTTTTTTATTTTTGCTATCCGTAACGGTAAGTTCTCCTCAATGACAAAGTACCACTCCAGATTTCAAATGATGGGGACGTTCATCGATCTGGTTATTTATCATCCGAACGGTGAGCAACTTATCAGGGATGCTTACAGCCAGCTTGCTCAGTATGCCGGGCGTTTTACCGTGAATCAGCCAGGCTCGGAACTAATGCGGGTGAATGAAAATGCCGGTATTGCACCGGTCACGGTTCAGCCGGATCTCTTCAGGCTGATTAAAACGGCAAAAGCGGTCAGTGAGGATAGACTAAACCCGTTCAATATTGCCATCGGGCCATTGGTGAAAGCTTGGCGCATCGGCTTTCAAGATGCCAACGTACCATCGCCAGAGGAAATAGCCGCCAGGCTTGCCTTGGTCGACCCGAAAAATATTATTCTGGATGAACGAGCGTGCTCTGTTTTCCTGAGCCAACCCAATATGGAAATCGACTTAGGTGCTATCGCCAAAGGATTTTTTGCGGATGAAATAAAAAAGATGTTGGTAAACGCCGGTGTTGAGCATGGTTTTATCAGTTTGGGAGGGAATGTCCTTACTATTGGCTACTCACCAGATAATGCCAGTCAGGCATGGAATGTAGGGATTCAGAACCCGCTGGCTGAGCGTGGTGCCGTCATTCGCATGGTTCCTCTCAGAGGGGCTTCCATGGTGACCTCTGGTATCAATGAGCGCTTTTTTGCTGCTAGCGGGCAGCGCTATCATCATTTGCTTGATCCACAGACAGGGATGCCTATTGTCACTGATATGGCAAGCCTGACGATTATTTCCGAACATTCAGTTGATGGCGAAATCTGGAGTACTGCTGGTTTTCTGACCTCGATGACTGATGTTCTTGACTACCTGAATCAACAGAGCTGTATTGAAGCAGTAGCCATTACAAAGTGTGGCAGAGTTGGTGTTACTGGTGGATTAATTGATGACGGAAGTCGTCTTTTTTTCACGAATAAGTTCTTGTGTAAGTGAAGGCATACCTGACCATATGCCGGAGGATTAACAGTAAACTCATCTACAGCCCAGTAAAAGTGTTGCAAAAAAGGATACAACGAGCAGTCGAGTGAAAATTATGGAACTTTGTCTTTAAATATGTATCTACGAATCAGGATGCGTTGTTGGGATTACACTTCTCCTCCTGTGATGGTATCAGCATGGTGTCATGCTGTTGATTGGTAATTGAGTTACTGAAATCGGGCAATAAGAAGGGTGTGATTCAACTGGAATATAATCTGTAAAAATAATGCAGGCCACTTAACATGCAAAATGAGCTGGCAAAATCCTCTTTTTCTTCTCTGCCGGTGCAAAGTTCTTCGGGTATGACCGGGTCACTCCATCAGGAAAAAAAATCACCTGATCAGAGTGGTGGCTGCCAGCCCGGTGTGTTAAAGGTAGAGGTGGATAATAAATTGCCCGAGGGTGAATGTGCTGCTTCAGCGCCTGTTCCTCGCGCAAAAAATGTGAAAGATTTTAAAATATCAAATAGTAGCGATATTCAGAAACGGCAGATTATTAAGCTTAAAAACAAATTTTTTACGAAATACTGTGCAAAGATGCCGAGTGAGACTGTGCGTGATATGATGAATGACTTTAAAAATGATGATTACGTCACTGTTTTGAAACTTGCCAGCTGTCAGGACAATAATGAGCGTTATTTTGACCAGCTTAAAGCGCTTGATTTGCCCTGCGATTACCATTCTATAGGTTACGATGAATATCTCAGGGCATTTCGGGCAATGGACAGTAAAGGTGATCGCAGCGCATATTTCAGATCGGCCAAATTTATAATGTTTTCTGAAGCTGCTGACGCAAGCAGGTTGGAATCTGAGTTTGGCCTGTATTTTACGCCATCTTCTGTATGGCTGACCCCCGTTGCTGAAAAGCTAAAATCCCTGGGGTGCAAGACTGGAATTGAAGTAATGGCGGGGAAAGGATATCTCTCTTATTTTCTTCAAACGTACGGTTTTAAAATGAAAGCAAGTGATAGTCAGGAAAGTTACCAGCGATATACTGCTTATTCTGATCCTATAACTGTTAGAAAAGAGGATTCACTGAAAACGGTGAAGAAGTTTAAGGAATCTGCTGATTTTCTGGTGATTAGTTGGCCCCCCAATATTGTAGATGAATCTGTTTTGGATCCACCTGCTGATTACCAAATGCTCACAGAATGGGGGGTGAAAAAACCTGTTTTGTTTGTGGGTGAGCGACCAGATGAAAATGGGGTTAATCTGGCTACGGGAAGTATGGCATTTCATCATCATCTGGATCTTCATTTTACTGCCTGTCAATTTCCGCAATATAAAGGCAGGTCTCCTTGTTTCGTGGATGAGGCTATTATTTTTATACCCAATAAAAAATAAGAGAATCAGGGGTGGACCCTGATTCTCGATCAGCCAGGCTCCTGGCCGTGTTTTGGGAATTTATTGTGATGTGGTCGCGTTTGACAACCGCTCTTCTTCCTCCTCCTGAGTTTCCGGTAACTCGTCGTCTATCAGCGTAATGACCTCATCCACGCGGTAGAGTACCGTTGCCGGAGCCGAGTAGTTGGGTACATTGTCATAACTGAACGCGGCGTAGTATTTGGGAATATTGGGGTTGCCGTAATCGTCATAGGTATAACCGTCCGGCCCGGCATAAAGCTTGATGCCATCCATAGGGGAGCACGGTGGATGGAACCGGTTGCGAATCACGTAGCAGCCGACAAAACCTTCATGCTCCGGGTTTTTCCACGACAGCCGTACTTTATTGCCTTCAGTGGTAGCCGACAGGTCTTCCGGTGCCGGTAAAGGCAGCTTGCGTCGTTCAATGTAGTTGATTACCAGCTCGGCGGCACCGGTTTCGTCCAGATCGTGCCAGTCGATCACGGCATTGCTTTCAGCCGACGGTGTGGTTGGCCTGACCACCAGATGAACTGGTTTGTCTTCGGCGTGCAGGTCTTCAACAATGGCGCGACAGAAGCTGTCGAACATAAAGTTATGGCTGGCGTTCTCCCGCAGCTGTTTATTGCTGACTTCGTAGCCCACGTACTCGATCTGTTCCCGGTTCTGGATGTTGGTGTGGTCCAGATCCTCAAGCTCGACCAGCTCCATGGTGAAGCGAATATCTTTGCGGGTTTTCAGCTGGTTTTTCGCCTTCAGCCGTACATAGGCTGAGGTGATCACGGTGCTGTCCGGGTCGGGCAGGGCAGTCAGGTCAAAGCTCAGGTCACCGTAGATTTTGTTGCCCCGGCTGTCGAAGCCGGACATCAGTTTGCCAGAAGCGACTTCATTTTCGGTGATGGTGTGCAAAGACGTCGGTTTAATGGTGACTGACTGACTGGTGCGGGTATAGATCACCTCCAGATTGGGGCGGTAGTGAATGCCACCGCCAAAGCGGCCGTAACCAATATCAAACTGCATCATCTGGGAGTCGTTGCCTAATGGCAGATGATCTGGCCCCTCGATGCGCAGCACCAGCTTGCCCTGCTCGATCTGCTGTTGAAGCAAACGACGCTCAACTTCAGTTAACGACCACTCGGTCCAGACGCCCTGGGTCAGTCGGTCCGACTCAATTGCATCACCGAAGGTCTGTAGCACATTGGCGCCGGTAATCTGCTCATAGCTGCCAAGGTCGGTAATATCGGAGGCATCAAGAATGGACACCGACCACTCGCCAAACTTCTCAATTTTGGCATTCACCCGATTCATCGGGTACAGGGAGAATACCGCCTTTTTGATGATCGCATCGGACGGCAGTCGGTCCAGGTCAAAAGCGACCACGCCGTAGCAGCAGCCTTTGCGGCGGTTGACGCCAACAAACAGGGAGTTGTAGCCAAAATGCTGCTGGTTCAGGCTGCGGGTTTTGTCGCCCACATAGCCTACATCCTGTTTGCCCGGGAACAGGGTGTAGAGAAACTCATCGTTGGCCAGCAACGTGCGAATTTTCAGGGTGGGCGTGAACGCGGATTTAATGCCGGTGACCGGATTGACCACCCGGATGTGATAAAAATACCGCTGTCCACTGTTGAGTTGTACGTCGCTGTACGTTAACGACTTGGTGACGGCAAGGCGGTTATCGCTGTTGCATGGGCTTTTGGCCGTGGTGCTGCGGTAAATCTCAAAGTGGCAGTCATCGCTCTGGTCGTACTCCCAGCTCAGGGTCACATCGTTGGTGCCGACGCTTTGAGCCGTGAGGCACTCGACCCGCTTTGGTGCGTGTTTGGAGTAGTTGATGGCGCAATCGAGGGCGTAGGTCAGGGCTGGAATATTCTCATCAACACTCTGGGACATATTCATCAGGTAGTCGGGAATATTGCGCGTGCCCACTTCCACTACCGTGGGCAGAATACCCTTGCTGTAATAGTATTCACGACCACTGCCGTGAATCAGGTTAAACGGCGGTTTGCCCCGGTGGATGCCGTATTGCCGGCCGGTCACTTTGTAAATTTCACTGGCCATGTTGGCGCAGAGAATGTTCAGGTCGGCGCCTTCAATTTCTTCCTCGTGATTGAACTTGTGGGCCGGGAAGAAGACATTGCCCTGGGAGTGGTAATCCAGCGCCACAGTGATGTTCGGGTGCGTTTCCACAAAGTCTCGGATAGCACGGGTTTCCGGCTCGGAAAAGGCTGACGGGCCGCCATAGACGTTGGAGGTGGTATCGCTGTTCTTGCGAAAACGCACCGGAAAATTACGGTTCAGGTCAACGCCAAAGGTGCCGTCGCCATTGTCGCGGCGGTTTTTGCGCCAGAAAGAGAAGTGGTTGCGTGAGTACTCAAAACCATCCGGATTAAGACAGGGCACCATGTACAGGGTGTTGCGGGTCAGGGCATTGAGCAGATGGGGGTCGCTCTGGTGGTTGTCCATGATGTGGCGAATATAACGGGTGGCCAGTTCAATACCGATCCACTCCCGGGCATGGATCGTGCCGGTGTAGAGTAAGGCCGGTTTGTCGTCGGCGTGGGCCACATTACGGGAGATGGTTGCCATCATGATCGGCCGGCCCTCGTGGGTTTCGCCGATGCTGTCCACCCGGATCAGGTTGGGGTGCTCTGCCATGGCCTGCTTCAGGAAATCAATGGTTTCCTGATAGGAGATGTACTGTTTTTTCATGGTGTCCCTTCATATTATTTTTTTAGGGTTGTTAACACATTTACCGACGAACGTCGTTTTTCGGAAGCAGGGTATACACAACCTATGTCGCTCGTCCTGAGCTTACACCCTGCCCAGGAACACTGACCAGCAGTGTTCCTGAATCCGTGGCAGTGGTTAACCGGCCTCCACCGGCTGTTGCCACCGTTTCATGATATTGGCCAGGCGCTTGGCTTTAACACGCTTGACCTGCATCAGTTGTTGTGGATCGTGCTGCAAGGCGTTAACCACGCCCTGCAGGCCCAGCGTGTCGATAATCAGCCGGGCCAGGTTACGGCTGACGCCCTTGGCACTGGCCAGCAGATTCAGCAGATGGCCGTCTGAGAGTAACGGGCTGACCGCATGGGCTTCACCCACTGGTTCAGCTGTTATTTCACTCTCTTCACCGCCGCTGTCAAGTGCTTCAAGCGCCGCTTTTTCCCGGGCAGAGCGGGGACGGTAGTTGTCTTGCCGGTTCCACTGCTCGCTGGGCCACTCCTCAGTGGTGTTTGGCTCAGTGCTCAGCAGGGGGTAGCCGTCGTTGGTGGTGCGATGGAACAGCTCGCCGGTGTCGGTCTGCATATCGTAGCCACGGGCGAAGGTGATGTGTCGCATAACCCGCAAGACGGAAGACGAGATTTTGCCCAGCTCTTCCCAGTTATACAGTGGAATATTGGGGTAGGGCATACGACCGTGGGTCAATTCTGCCATCAGGTACTGGCCGATCCAGTCGCGAATGTAAGGGAACGCGGCAAAGGCGGTGGCGCACTCAAGAATACGAAACTCATTGTCGTGGCTGACGGCAATGTCGCAGGCCCAGTATTCGGCATTGGCTGCTCTGGAGGCGCGTACCGCCAGATCCAGGGCTTCTCTGGGCACATTCATGTAGTCCATGCTGCCGCCCTGGGAGGTGTTGGTCAGCCACTCGCCTTTTGGTGGCCGGCGCCAGAAAGCGCACACCGGCTTATGGCCAATGAGCATCACGCGGATATCGGCCTTCATGGGGATAAAATCCTGCACATAGACCGGGTAGTAGCGCTTGTTGCCCAGCAGCTCCAGTGCCTGAGTTTCACTGTTCACCTTGTGCACGTAGTAGCCGCCGTAATTGGATGGCCCGTAGGAGCGCTTGATGATTTTCGGAAACGTGGTTTTGGTCAGGAATGCCCGGGCGTCGTCCATCTCGTAAAAGATGTGGGTTTTGGGGGCCGGTAGCTGGTGCTTCTCGCAGAAGTGGGTGACGTTCTCTTTCGACTTGTTGGCAAATTGACTGTCGAGCGATGGTAAGAAACGTACATTGGGCAGTGCCCTGGCAATCTCGCGAAACGGCTCGTAGGCTGTGGCCGGAATATTGCCGATCAATACGTCGATCTTCTTGCGCTTGATCTCGTTGATGAACCGCTGTCGGTCATTGCCCCAGTGGTAGACGACGGTTTCAATTTTATCCGGCCAGCCTTTGAAGTTGGACTTATCAAAAAAACGCAGCACATGATCCAGGTAAAGTAGCCCCAGCACCGGCCGCTTGCGCTGGTTGTTGTGGTCATTTCTCATGTTCGGTTTGCCCTTGTACTGCTGCCTGGTGCGAGCGGGATGCTCCCAGCAACTGCTTGACGGTCACTTTGCGTTCGATCAGGTCGACGATTTTGCTGACCTTCTTATCGTTGAAGTCAATGCCAAACGCCTCCTGGTCTGGTGTGGCGAAGGCCGGGATGCCGTTGACTTCGAGCACCACATACTCTTCGCGTTCGCGGTCATAGATAATGTCCACCCCGGCAATCTCCAAGCCGGTAACTGCAGCAGCTTTCAGGGCCAGTGCCACCACGTCGTCGTTGGCTTCACGCAGGATAACACTGCCGCCGCTGCTGATATTGGTTTTCCAGTCGTGTTTGGGTGCCTTGCGACCATAGCAGCCGACAAACTCGCCATCGACAATATCAATGCGGTAGTCGGTGTGATCGTTGTTGATGTATCGCTCAATAAAGAAGTGCTGCGATGCTTGCTGGTTCATAAACGGCTGCAGCATGCTCAGCGAGTTCTCATTCTCAAGACGGACAATCCCGGTGCCACCCCAGCCGTTGGTTGGCTTATAGACTGCCCGGCCACCCCATTTCGCCATGCTGGCGCGCAGCTGCTCCAGGTTATTGTGGTGGCACAGGCAGTAATCCGGCGTGTAAATGCCGGCACGTTGTAAGAGATGCGTCGTCTTGAATTTGTCTTCAGTCAGGGCAAAGGCCTGGTAGTTGTTGACGATGGGAATCAGCCGGTCAAGCATTTCATAGAGATAAACCTGGTATTCACTCTGCTGGCCAGCGTTGTAGGTATAAAACAGGTCCAGGTCTTCCATCACCACGCCGTTGCACATCACCGAGCCGTTATGGGCCATGGCATAACCCAGATCCAGGCCGGTGATGGCCTTAATGTCTCGTTCCCGCAGTTGTTCCACGAGCTTGCGCTGAATGGTATCGCCACCACCATTTTGGTACATCCAGATCCCAACGGTGTGTTTCGACATGATGAACCCCCTGAAATTTTGCCCGGTCACTTGGTTTAATTTGTTGTAATGTGCGCAAACGCGGCCAGCTTATGGCGCTGGTTATATCGCCACCGGTTTATGGCTGACCGAAGATCGCTGAGAGGGATGGGCGTTGCCGGTCTTTTTATCGTGTTTGCCGTGGCGCACGATAAATATACTTATACGACCATAACTTGTTAATCATATTGATGGTATTTCGCGCTGGACGTGACCTGAGTCAATTCCTGAAAGTTTGTCAGCCATAGAATATGGCCAGCAGAACAATAAACAGATGTCTTAATAATGAAGAAAAATACTGTGGACTATAAAGAACTCGCCAGCCTGATTGAAATCAACAGCTACACCGGTAACAAGGCCGGCGTCGATGCCAGTGGCCAGCTGGTGGCCCGGTGGATGGAAGCGCTGGGCTACCGGACGCAACGGCACAGTCGGGAAACCCTGGGTGATCACCTGCATTTTTGTGTTCCCAGAGGGCCGGGCAAAAAAATCCTGCTGCTCGGGCATCTTGACACCGTCTTTCCCAAAGGTGAATTTGAGGGGTTTCGCGAAGACGATCAATGGATTTATGGTCCGGGGGTGTGCGATATGAAAGGCGGTATCTACGTCGCGCTTTGCGCCTTGCGGACAATCCATCGCGAACGCGGCAGGGTCGACAATATTGATATGTTGCTGGTCAGTGATGAGGAAACCGGCAGTGATGACAGTAAGCTGGTCACCACCAAACTTGCCGAACAATACGACGCTTGCCTGGTATTTGAAGCGGCGGGTAAAAATAATGAAGTGGTCACTGCCCGCAAAGGGGTGGGAACGATTTATCTGGAACTGACCGGCAAAGCGGCCCACGCGGGCAACAATTATCACCTTGGTTGCAATGCCAATCTGGCTGCTGCCCACCTGCTGATTGCCTTGACTGCCCTGACCGATCTGGAACAGGGAACCACCGTCAATGTGGGGCAAATCAACGGCGGCATCGGTGCCAATACCATTTCACCGAGTGCCCGCCTGGCGGTGGAATTCCGCTTTACCTGCGCTTCGGAGCGTGATCGTCTTATGTCGTCTATCGACCAGATCATCAGTCAGTCGGTGGTGGAGGGCGTCACCATTGCCATGACCGGTGGCCTGCAGCGGGATGTCATGACCACCAGTGAGTCCCAGCAGGCTCTGCTGGATGAGATTGAATCCATCCTTGGTTACCCGCTCCCTACCGAGCAACGTGGCGGCGTTAGCGATGCCAACACCATCTCAGCAGCAGGTGTTGCCACGCTGGATGGTTTCGGACCTTTTGGTGACGGAGACCATACCCATCACGAACGTGCCAGCAAAGCGAGCTTTGTCCAGCGGATTGAACAGGTAACGGAGATTTTGCGGCATTTTCAGTAGAGCGTAGTGCAGCCCCGGCGGGCTGCTATTGCTCCGGGTTTACGGTGTTGGTTCGGTTCTCGAATCGTTCGAATCCACGGGTCGATAGCGCAGAAAATGGTATGTTTTCTTCTGGTGTAGGCATTCCAGTTCTTCCAGCTTTACCCGGCAGGCATCATCACTCTCCACGATGATAGAAAGCCCTACTTCCGGGTCAAAAATAACCAGACTGTCAGCAATCCTGCTTATGGTGACTATATGATGATGGAGCCCTTCTTTTGAGTCTTTTTCGCCAGCCATTAAGCAGACAAAACTGTCACCGGCCATCAGTTTATCAAGGGGAGCGGAGTCGGCAAGGTGCATGCTTAGCTCTTGCATGGAACTAGCCTGATCTGCAAATGCCTGACGCAACGCTTTCTCGTCCACTGTTGAATCTGCTTGTTTCTTTGACTGAGATGCCAGTGCTGTCGGGATCACGAACTGATCCACACGTTCAAGACCACGCCTGGCAAGAAACTCATTAAAGCCTTCGAGAGAGTGAGAGCGGCTGCCTGATTGGTCGCGAGGGTAGGTAAGCTCAACGGATTCTTTGAGCTGATCGTGTTCAAAAACATGGGTAACTTGAGACATGCCCGGGTTGCTCTTAACGCCAGGGGGAGCAATTAACCAAACAGCGGATACTGCAAGACCAATCCCTTGCTTCTCAGGAATGCCAAGCTCCTTTTTCATGTCGCTTTGCAGTTGGCGGGCAAATACGGAGACAGGCCATGCCATGCTGGTTGGCTTTGTACCCAGGTAATAAACAACAGCGGGCACTTGCCACGCAGCATAACTGAGAATTGAGCGCCACAAAGGACACGACGCCCCGTGATTCCGGTAAGTGGCAAGGGCAACGCCACCCAAGGCCAGGGCGCAGCAGGTCACTTTGCGCCACCCCCGGTTTTGCGGGTTGGCAGCAGCGGCTTGGTTGCCTTGAGCTGCCGGCAATGCCGACAACGAAGAGTCAACAGCCGGCTTAGGGCTGGATTGGCTGACAGTGTGCATTATTTACCTCTCCTTAGTCGTTCGATGGATCGTATTCCGTGGTATAAATCAACAGCGCAGTATGAGCTGTACAGGTCCGTTCGGAATCAGGCTGTGATTTTATAGACACATTTTGATAGACAGAGTTCCGTAATATTGCCAGATCGCAGGCGTTGCCCCCCATGCAGCGTGCACACCCAGCTTGTCAGGTTGGCCGCTGTCTGTCCCGATACTGGAAGCACTGGGTTTTTCGCGAAACCTGATAATTTGTGCAGTAAACTGATCGGGTTACTGATCAAGGTCTTGGGGTGCAGGCGATGAGCGCAAGAATTATCGGGGTTACCGCTGTCGTGTTACTTGCCGGTTGTGACAAACCAACAGAACAGCCAAGCGTTGATAATAAAACCGCAGAGGCAATCTGCCACGCCGGCGACAGTATGCCCGGTGGCTGGATCCGTTCTGACGAAACGCCCGAGGTGCGTAAGGCGGTGCAGCTGGTAATCAGGAAGATGGATAAACCGGCCAGGCTGAAAAGGGTGCTGGCGGTTCACTCGCAGATTGTTAACGGGGTAAATTATGCCCTTGAGTACCAGCTTGAGAACGGCACCATCTGGAGCGCCATTGTGTATCGCGATCTGGAAGGGAAATACGCCATTACTCAACGACCAATACCTGGATTATTCTGTGATCATTAAACGGTTAATAACGATGATGGTTATTGGATTGTTTGTGAACACATTTCCTGATTGTGATATAACCCACGGCTTCTGATTGGCCGCGGATGGATGAGTGACCATGGAACCCGTATTGCACTGTGTGGACTCCGTCCTTGTCGGTGAGGTCGCCGAATTACTGCTGGCCAGGCGCTGGACGCTCTGCGTTGCTGAGTCTTGTACTGGTGGTGGTGTTGGCTACGCGCTTACCGGTCAGTCGGGCAGTTCACAGTGGTTTACCGGTGGCGTCATCTGTTATGACGATGACGTCAAACGTCGTCTTTTGGGCGTACCGGATGGGTTACTGCGTAAATACGGGGCAGTCAGTGAGCAGGTGGCCATTGCCATGGCTCAGGGTGTGCGTAAACTGCTGCACGCTGATCTGTCCGTGGCGGTGACCGGTGTGGCTGGCCCAACCGGCGGGTCAGCGCAAAAGCCGGTGGGCACAGTATGGATCGCCTGGAGTGCCGGACAGGAAAATGCCGCCCGGCACTTTCATTTTGCTGGTGATCGGGGGCAGATTCGCGCCCGGACCATCGCCGGTGCACTGCAAGGTATCCTGACTCTGTTTGCCTGAAGCGGTAGCCGCTATTTATTACGCTTTTTGTGCAGTGGAGCTGTTGGGATATTTATGCTGGACAAATAAACAGTATATGTTTAAATGCACAGTATTGCCTGTTAGCAGTACTTGATCAAACGAGAATCGACCCGAGGGTGTGAACGATGGATGATAACAGAAAAAAAGCGTTGGCTGCGGCACTGGGTCAGATCGACCGTCAGTTCGGCAAGGGCGCGATTATGCGCATGGGCGAGCACAAGCAAGAAGCGATCCCGGCCATCTCCACCGGCTCTTTGCAGCTGGATATTGCCCTGGGCATTGGTGGTCTGCCCAAGGGGCGGGTGGTGGAAATCTTTGGTCCTGAATCGTCCGGTAAAACCACGTTAACTCTCAGTGTTATTGCCCAGGCCCAGAAGCAGGGCGCCACTTGTGCGTTCATCGATGCCGAGCACGCCCTGGACCCGCAGTATGCCCGTAAGCTGGGGGTTAACGTGGATGACCTCTATGTTTCTCAGCCAGACACCGGCGAGCAAGCACTGGAGATTACCGATATGTTGGTGCGCTCCGGTGCGGTGGATGTCATCGTGGTGGACTCCGTGGCTGCGCTGGTGCCGAAAGCTGAAATTGAAGGTGAGATGGGTGATGCCCACGTGGGCCTGCAGGCGCGGTTGATGTCTCAGGCATTACGTAAGCTGACCGGCTCCATCAAGCAGACCAACTGCATGGTGATCTTTATTAACCAGATTCGCATGAAGATTGGCGTCATGTTCGGCAACCCGGAAACCACCACCGGTGGTAACGCGCTGAAGTTTTACTCCTCTGTCCGTCTGGATATCCGTCGCACCGGCTCGGTCAAGCAGGGTGACGAGATAATCGGTAACGAAACCCGTGTCAAGGTTGTGAAGAACAAGGTATCACCACCGTTTCGTCAGGCGGAGTTCCAGATTCTCTACGGTCAGGGGATCTACCACATGGGGGAAGTCATCGACCTTGGCGTCAAACTGAAGCTGGTGGACAAATCCGGCGCCTGGTACGCCTACAAAGGCACCAAGATCGGCCAGGGCAAGGCCAATGCCGCGCAATACCTTACCGATAATCCCGAGGTGGCCAGCGAGATTGAAGCACAGATCCGTGCTGAACTGCTGAGTGCGGATAAAAAATCAGCGGACAAACCTGTTGAGTCAGAGGCGGCGAGCATATCAGAGGATGAGGTGCACGCTGAGTAATCCCGTGGACGTGGCCAAGGGTGCCAGTGATATCCGCCGGGCTGCCATGGATTTGCTGGCCCGGCGAGAGCACGGCTTTACCGAGCTGGAGCGTAAGTTGTCGGTTCGGTTTCCCCGAGAGTTGATTGTTGCGGTCCTGACTCAGTTGCAGCAGGAGCAGTTGCAAAGTGATGATCGCTTTGCCGAAGGTTACGTCTATAGCCGTCGGCAGCGAGGCTACGGTCCGATGCGCATCAAGTCAGAACTGCTGCAAAAAGGGTTGGAGAGTGAGTTGATCGGCCAGCATCTGGAGATGTATCAGGATGATGACTGGACGACGTTGGCCAGAAAAGTCAAAGAACGAAAATTCGGTACCCATCCTCCGGACAGTGCCAGGGAACGAGCCCGGCAAATGCGCTTTCTGGCTGGCCGTGGTTTTTCCATGGGGCAGATTTATTGCGCCTTTTCCGGTCGGTGACTCTGCAGTCAATCGCCAGCTGGCCTGTGCAACCAGACTCGTCCGGCTGGCAACTTGACATCCTCCCACCACCAAGCCTGACGGCTATGGTGGGGGATTCCCGTTAGTCACCCAACAGGCTTCCTGTTTCAACACGCCTTCCCTAGACAATACCAGCTATGCAGCCGATTTTGCCCC